>Ga0182075_1090669_pt1 | contig 8686 bp, 6 predicted proteins | sample 071ome_FD_136017 | JGI IMG/M metagenome (GOLD analysis project Ga0182075, IMG submission 136017) | Metatranscriptome of coastal salt marsh microbial communities from the Groves Creek Marsh, Georgia, USA - 071407BT (Metagenome... | ecosystem: Environmental > Aquatic > Marine > Intertidal zone >... | reverse complement strand
CCCCGCCCATGTAGCTCAGTCGGTAGAGCGCGTCCTTGGTAAGGACGAGGTCGGCGGTTCAAATCCGCTCGTGGGCTCCACACAATAATTCAAAATAGTCAAATAAATGGCCAAAGAACAGTTCCAACGCACCAAACCTCATGTTAACGTAGGTACCATCGGTCACGTAGATCATGGTAAAACAACTCTCACTACCGCTATTCTTCATGCGCAAGCTAGACAAGGTCTCGCAGAAGTAAAAAGTTACGCTGATATTGCTAAAGGTGGTACTGTTAGAGATGCTTCTAAAATCGTCACAATTGCTGTTTCGCATGTTGAGTACGAGTCAGCGAGTAGGCACTACGCACATGTTGACTGCCCGGGTCACGCAGATTTCGTCAAGAACATGATAACTGGTGCTGCTCAAATGGACGGTGCCATTTTGGTTGTTGATGCAACAACTGGCCCAATGCCTCAAACTCGCGAGCACATTCTGCTCGCTAGACAGGTTGATGTTCCAAATTTGGTCGTATTTCTAAACAAGTGTGATTTAATGTCAGGTGATGATGAAGAATTGCTGGAACTCGTTGACATGGAGATTCGTGATCTTCTTAGCAAGTATGAATTTGATGGTGATAATGCACAAATAATTCGTGGTTCTGCTACCAAAGCTCTCGAAGATGATGAAAGTGAATTAGGTTTAGGGTCAATACAGAAGCTTATGGATGCTATTGATTCAGAGATTGCTGAGCCTGTCCGTGATGTTGATAAACCATTATTGATGGCAGTTGAGGATGTTTTCACAATTACTGGTCGTGGTACAGTTGCAACTGGCAGAATTGAAAGAGGAATGATTAAGGTAGGTGAAGAGATTGAAATCGTTGGATTGGGTGAATCCCGTAAAACTACCTGTACTGGTGTTGAAATGTTCCGCAAAGAGTTAGGTGAAGGTCAAGCCGGTGATAATGTTGGTATTCTTCTTAGAGGTGTTGAAAAAAGCGACATCCAAAGAGGTCATGTTATAGCTGCACCTGGTAGTATCAATCCTCACACCAAAGCTAAAGCTCAAATTTATGTCCTTAACAAAGAAGAAGGCGGAAGGCATACACCATTTTTTAAAGGTTATCGCCCTCAATTCTTTTTTGGAACAGCTGATGTTACTGGTATTGTTAATCTACCTGAAGGTGTCGAAATGGTTATGCCTGGTGACAATTTAGCTGTAGAAATTGAATTGCAAAAATCAATTGCAATGGAAGCTGGTCAAAGGTTTGCCATTCGTGAAGGAGGAAAAACTATTGGTGCTGGTAACATCACCGAGATTTCATAACCTATATTCTTTCTCGTATCACGCCTCAGTTTATTTTGGGAGAATAGCTCAATTGGTAGAGCACCGGTCTCCAAAACCGTAGGCTGTGGGTTCGAGTCCCTCTTCTCCCGCCATTTCAACCAATCTTATCATTTGAATCCATTTGCTAAAGTAAGAAGTTTTTATAAAGAAACAATGTCTGAACTCGGAAAGGCGAGTTGGCCTAGCTTTAGTGAGTTGAGAGAATCGACGATTGTTGTGGTGATTGGTGTCATAATATTGGGCTTTTTCATATCAGTATCCGATTTCTCACTCTCTAATTGGGTCGAATATATAACTCAATTATTGCGTTCAAAATAATTCCATGAGCTCAGTTTCATCTAACAGTATGAGGTGGTATGCCGTTCAGTGTCTTTCCAACCACGAAGATAAAGTCAAGAGGTACCTGGCTAAATATAAAGAAGAAGACGAATCCTTCGCGAAGAATTTGAATGAAGTCCTCGTTCCGATCGAAACCGTTTCTGAGGTCAAAAATGGTAAGAAAAAGCAAAGAGACCGAAAGTTTTACCCTGGATATGTGTTTGTCGAAATGACATTATATGACGAAAGCGGCTCACTCAAAAAAGAACCATGGTATAAAGTAAAGGATACCGACGGAGTGATAAATTTCATTGGCAAAGAATCCCCAACTCCTCTTAGGGAAGATGAAATTGCCCGCATTCTTAGCCAGGTTGACGATGCTAAGGGTAAAGAGGTGCCAAAAGTGCAATTTGGAATAGGTGAAATGGTTAAAATTTTAGATGGGCCTTTTCTCAACCTTACAGGTGAAATTGAAGAAATTGATGTCGATAAAGGTAGTCTCAAAGTGTCAGTCTCTATTTTCGGTCGGTTTACACCCGTCGAACTAGAATTTTGGCAAGTCGAAAAAGCTGATCAGGAATAATATAAAAAATGTCAAAAAAAAGCTGTCGGTCTCATTAAATTACAATTACCAGCTGGATCTGCAAATCCTGCTCCCCCTGTTGGTCCTGCACTTGGTGCACAGGGTGTAAACATCATGGGTTTTTGTAAAGAATTTAACGCCAAAACGAAAGATCAGGCAGGAATGATTTTACCTGTCGTTATTACTGTATATGCTGATAAATCTTTTAGTTTTATCTTAAAGTCACCTCCTGCATCCGTCCTTTTGAAAAAGGCTGCTGGGTTAGCCAAAGGCTCTGGGGTACCAAACAGAGACAAAGTGGGAAAGGTTACTCGCGAACAAATTAAAGAAATTGTTAAAACTAAACAGAATGATTTGAATGCTGGAGATGAAGATGCGGCATGTAGGATAATTGAAGGCACTGCTCGAAGTATGGGCATTGAGGTATCTAATTGATTTTATGTAATGATTAAGCGAAGTAAAAAATATCGTAAGTCTTTAGAAAAACCTTCTGCAGACTCTCCTAGTTCACTTTCCGATGCACTCGATCAACTCGCAAATTTTGAAAAAGTTAATTTTGACGAGACTGTAGAGCTTTCATGTTCATTGGGAGTTGACCCTAAACAAAGTTCACAAGCAGTTAGGGGTATGGTTAATCTTCCACACGGAAGCGGTAAGGAAATTCGTGTTGTTGTATTTACAGACAAACCAGATGAAGCAACCGAAGCTGGAGCTGATTTTGCAGGTTTAGACGATCTCATAAAAAAGGTTAAAGATGGATGGATGGATTTCGATGTTGCACTTTCAACGACAGATGCAATGAAGAGTGTCCGTAGCATAGCTCGTGTTTTGGGCCCAAGAGGTTTAATGCCAACCCCTAAATCTGGCACTGTCACAGACAATATCCAAGAGGCAATAACAGCAGTTAAAGCTGGAAGAGTTGAATTCAAAATGGATAAAACTGGTGCTCTTGCTGTAGTTGTTGGCAAAAGGTCTTTTACAAAATCTCAATTAGAAGAAAATACAAATGCTGCAATAGATGCTGTTACATCTTCACGACCAGAAGGTTTTAAGGGGAGATTTATCAAAACAGTTTATTTGAGTAGCACTATGAGCCCCAGTGTTCAACTTAATCCTAGTTTACTGAACTTGACTTAAATTATACCTATGAGACCTGAAAAAAAATATCTTGTTAATGAGGCAAAAGATTACTTGTCCCGTTCCGATTACTTTTTTTTAACTGATTATAAAGGCATTAATTCAGAGGAAACCTCTAATTTGCGTAAATCTCTTGCGGAAAAAGGTGCTGAATTTCATGTTGTAAAAAATAGCTCCCTCTCTCTTGTAGCTAAAGAAAAAAAGCTAGACGATTTAAATGAGCATCTCGTTGGTCATTCCGCTATTGTAATCGGGGGAGAAGATCCTTCAGGTGTTGCTAAAGCACTCAGAGATTATAACAAGCAAACCAACAAAGTTATCGTGAAAGCTGGTGCGCTTGGCGATAAAGTTTTAAGTGCAGATGAGGTTAAGCAGCTTTCATCATTGCCAAACATTGAAACGCTCAAAGCACAGCTGCTGTCACTATTTTCCACTCCATCAACTCAAATGGTATCAGTTCTAAGTGCCCCATCTCGCTCTATGGTCACTTTACTCCAAGCCAAAGCTAACAAAAATTAACAATTTTTCGGATATTCTTTCCGTTAATATCAAAATATCAACTACCCACCTAGAAGAAATTAGGGGTCACCCTTAAACACCTATAGGTACTAATCATATTCAGGACAGGAGGTATAAATTAAACATGTCAGACCTAACAAAAGATCAAGTAATAGAATGGCTTAGTAGCCAATCAGTGATTGAGATCTCTGATCTCGTAAAAGAATTAGAAGAAAAATGGGGCGTAAGTGCTGCCGCACCTGCTGCAGTTGCTGTAGCCGCACCAGCCGCTGGAGACGCAGGAAGTGATTCTGCTGAAGCAAAATCAGAATTCGATGTTATTCTTGCCGAATTTGGCGGAAATAAAATCGCAGTTATTAAGGAAGTACGCGGTATTACTGGCTTAGGCTTAAAGGAAGCCAAGGAACTAGTAGAAGGTGCCCCAAAACCAGTTAAAGAAGGAGTTTCTAAAGATGAAGCAGATGAAGTTGCAAAAAAACTGGAAGCTGCAGGTGCAAAAGTAGAAATAAAATAATGTTTTTTGTCTTATCTTTTTAACCTTCACTAAGCCGTATGATTGCCTTTGCAATCTGCGGCTTTTTTGATCCTTTAAATTTTAAAACTCACCCTTAAACACTATGAACACAGAAATTCGGAAAAATTTCGGAAAGTTAACTGAAGCAATTGAGCCACCCAATTTGCTGCAAAATCAAATTGATTCATTTTTTGAATTCCTCCAGAGAGATGTACCTACAACGCATAGAAAAAAGGCAGGTTTAGAAGCAGTTTTTAGAGAAGTTTTTCCAATCGTTAGTTATGACGAGAAATCCCGCTTAGAATATGTAAGCTATTCTATAGGCGAATCAAGTTTAACAGAGATGGACTGTATTGATCAAAACTGCACTTATGCCGCTCCATTGCAAGTTAAGCTTAGATTAAGGCTTGAAGTGGAAGGTCAAAGTAAACCTTTCTACAGTGAGGAAGAAATTTTTATGGGAGAACTGCCGATTGTTACTGAGCGAGGATCGTTCATAATAAACGGCGCAGAAAGAGTAGTTGTTAGTCAATTACATAGATCACCAGGTGTAAGTTTTGAGGAATCTATCCACACTAGCGGGAAAACACTTCATGGATTTAGAATAATTCCGGATAGAGGTACATGGATTGAAGCTCAATTTGATCAGCACGACCTTCTTTATGTTTATTTAGATCGTCGTCGTAGAAGAAGAAAGTTCTTGATCACTACTTTTTTAAGAGCCTTGCTTGATGATGAGAAGGATAAGGAAAAAGACTCTGATCAAAAAATAATTGAGCTTTTTTACAATATAGAAAATTTATCCATTGATGAACTGCTCAAAAGAGACAATGTTTCCAACTATGTTTTGGTTGAACCCATGTTCGATAGAGCAAAAGGTGCTGTTTTAGCAAAAGCTTTTGAGCCATTAACTAAAACCTATTTACGAGCATTCCAAAAAGCGGGTGAATCTAAATTGCGTGCCATTGATACTTCAGTTGATGAGGGTGCTATCATTAGATGCTTAAAAAAAGACACTACAAAAAATAAAGATGAGGCACTTAAAGAAATATACAAAAAATTAAGACCTGGCGAACCACCTGATAGTGCTAATGCTGAAGCCTTAATTAAACGTTTATTTCTTGATTCTAAACGATACGATTTAGCAAAGGTTGGCAGGCATATGCTCAACCTCAAACTTAATTTGGATACTCCCTTAGAGGTTAGAATTACAACTGTTGAAGACTTGGTAGCTGCTACTAGAAAGCTTACAGATTTTAAAAGAGGTAAATCAAATGAGGAAAAAGCTCGTGAAGATGCAGGAAAATTTTACGACATGGGTATTGATGATATCGATCACCTCGGTAATCGTCGTGTTCGTACAGTAGGTGAATTATTAGCTAATGTTTGTCGTAGTGGACTTTCAAGGACCGAAAGATTGGTTCGCGAACGTATGACATTGTATGATCAAGGAGTTGAGTCGTTATCGCCCGGTAAGCTTATCAATCCAAAGGCCTTGACTACGGTAGTTCGTGATTTTTTTGCAAGAAGTCAACTCAGTCAATTTAAAGACCAAATTAATCCACTTGCAGAGATGACTCATAAGAGACGATTGTCAGCACTTGGACCCGGAGGGTTAAACCGCGAAAGAGCAGGTTTTGAAGTTCGCGATGTTCATCCTACGCACTATGGAAGAATTTGCCCAATTGAAACTCCAGAGGGTCCTAATATTGGCTTAATCAATACTTTATCAACATATGCCAAAATAGATGAATTCGGCTTTCTGCAGTCACCATATCACCCAGTAAATAAGGGAGTCGTTGATAAAAATCCTAAGAATGTAAAATATTTAAACGCTTTCGAAGAGGAAAGGTTTACCATTGCACAGGCCAACACAGAAATTGATTCAAAATCTGGTAAATTACTAGGAAGGGTTACTTGCCGTTATCGAGACCAAGTTGCAGAGTACGACGCAAATGATGTGGAATTTATGGATGTTTCCCCTAAACAAGTGGTTTCTGTTGCTGCTGGATTAATTCCTTTTCTCGAGCATGATGATGCAAACAGAGCACTTATGGGTGCAAACATGCAACGCCAAGCGGTACCTCTTCTCCAAACAGATTCTCCGCTAGTAGGAACTGGAATTGAAAAAAAAGTAGCTGAAGATTCAAAAACCGTCACAGTTTCTGAATCTGAAGGGGTTGTTGCATTAGCAGACGGAAAACGAATTGTGGTTACGGACGACGGTAACCTTCCCCCTCGCTTTTTAAGAGAGCCAAGAAGTGATCATAAACGAGGTATATTTTGTTATGACCTTCGGAAATTCCTAAGATCTAATGCTGGTACTTGTTTTAATCAAAAACCGATTGTCCGCAAAGGTGATAAAGTAAAGGTTGGTCAGGCTTTAGCTGACGGTGCTTGTACGGATCAGGGAGAATTGGCTATTGGTCGCAATATACTTGTCGCGTTTATGCCTTGGAAAGGTTATAATTTCGAAGATGCAATTTTAATTTCTGAGAAAATGATTAAGGATGATATTTACACATCTATTCATATCGAGGAATTTGAAGTAACTGCTAGGGATACTAAGCTCGGACCAGAGGAAATCACTAGGGATATTCCAAATGCTGGCGAAGAAGCACTAAGAAACCTTGATCATCTTGGAGTTGTTCGTATTGGCGCAGAAGTTAAACCTGGTGATATTTTAGTTGGTAAAATCACTCCAAAAAGTGAAACCGATTTAGCACCAGAAGAAAAGTTGTTACGTGCCATCTTTGGTGAAAAGGCAGCAGATGTTAAAGATAGTTCTTTAAAAGTTCCATCTGGAACGCAGGGAATTGTAATGGATGTAAAAGTTTCAAGCAGAACAGATGCTGAACAGGAAAAACTTTCTCCTTCAGATTTGCGTAGGCAGATGAAACAAATAAAAGAAGATTATCGCAATCAATCGGATGATTTGCGATCCCAACTTACTGAATCTCTTTCTAATATTTTACTTGGTGAAAAAATTCCACTAAATGTTACCAATTCTGAAACTGGTGATATCATAATTCCATCCAATCGTAAAATTACAAAAACTTTATTAAGGAGGCTTGCATCTGTTCATCGTTTCATTGATATCCCTCCTTCTCCTGTAAGAATTAAAGTTTTCGAAATTATAGAAAGCTACGAATCAAAATTTAACGATTTGGAAGATGATAGAGATCGTAAAATTGAGTCGATTGAACAGGGAGATTCCATTGATCAGGGAGCCATCAAAAATGTTCGTGTGTTTGTAGCCAAAAAGCAAAAGATGCGAGTTGGAGATAAGATGGCTGGTCGTCATGGCAATAAGGGCGTAGTGGCTAAGATAGTCGCTGAAGAAGATATGCCTTTTTTACCAGATGGTACCCCTATTGAAATTTGTTTAAATCCATTAGGAGTGCCTAGTCGCATGAATGTTGGACAAGTTTTAGAAACTCATCTTGGCTGGGCCTGTAATAAATTGGGATTTAAAGTAGCCACTCCTATTTTTGATGGAATCTCAGAATCGAGAATAAAAGAGTATTTAAAGGAAGCCGAACTTCCGGACACCGGTAAAACCGTCCTTTACGATGGCTGTACAGGTGAACCGTTTTATCAGAAAATTGTTGTGGGTTATATGTATATGCTTAAACTGAATCACTTAGTTTCGAGCAAAATTCACGCTAGAGCGGTCGGCCCATATAGTTTAATCACACAGCAACCACTTGGGGGTAAAGCACAATATGGAGGACAGAGGTTTGGAGAAATGGAGGTTTGGGCCCTAGAAGCGTACGGTGCGGCTTATACTTTACAGGAAATTTTAACCGTCAAATCTGACGATGTTTCAGGACGCACAAAGATTTATGAGTCTTTAGTTAAGGGTGATAATTCTTTACAGGCTGGTACTCCTCAATCTTTCAATGTTTTGATGAAGGAAATGCAAAGCCTTTGCCTTGATATAAGAGTTTTGGGGGAAGATTCTTTCTGATCATTTTAATCTTTTAATAAATTTAATTATGAGTGTAGAAGCAGTAAATGAAGCCTTAGGTGTCGATGTTGGACCAATGGATAAAGTTTCCATAACAGTTGCCTCACCGGACGTTATAAGATCTTGGTCCAAAGGCGAAGTCAAAAACCCAGAGACAATTAACTACAGAACTTTTAAACCTGAGCCAGGAGGTTTATTTTGCCAGAAAATTTTTGGCCCTGTCCGTGACTATGAGTGTGCGTGTGGAAAGTATAAACGGATCAAATATAAAGGAGTCGTATGTGACCGCTGCGGCGTTGAAGTAACTGTCTCTAGAGT
>Ga0182075_1437743_pt1 | contig 8724 bp, 6 predicted proteins | sample 071ome_FD_136017 | JGI IMG/M metagenome (GOLD analysis project Ga0182075, IMG submission 136017) | Metatranscriptome of coastal salt marsh microbial communities from the Groves Creek Marsh, Georgia, USA - 071407BT (Metagenome... | ecosystem: Environmental > Aquatic > Marine > Intertidal zone >... | reverse complement strand
CTTTCATGCCCTACGAATTGTATCATCTTGAAAAAGATCCTATGGAAGCCACCAATCAAGCCCATAAGGAAACAAAAGTGTATCGGGAACTGGTTCGGGCACTCCAATACCACGTACAGCAAGGAGGAAAAGTGGCGTGGCAGTCCCCACGGTAACCATCGCTTTTTGTGGAGGCAATTTCAGCAGGCAATGAATGCAAAATGGATCATTCGTGACACACTCGGTGCGCTGCTTCTACTCAGTGCGATTGTCACCCTCCCTGTGGCTGTTTCAGATTATCTGTCGCCCAGGGAAATGCCTTTTCAACCCCGGGCTCCTCAACAAAGCCTGGATATTTCACGAAGCTCCCCAGAAACCAATCGAGCCATGCGAAGCTGTGTGGGCTCACAGCTCCAGCTGATCCAGCAAAGCCAACTGTCCGAAGCTTATGCGTATGCTTCTGAAGGTATCCAACAAGTCTTATCGTTTGATGATTTCATGGGGATGATCGCTGAGCGCTTTGCACCGATGAAACATTATGACACCATCGAGATGAGTGACGGATTGGATGACGGCACCCAAGGGATCCTCCGAGTGCGATTGAGTCGTCATCGCGAGGTCATCGGCGTTTACACTTACATCTTACTACTGGAGAAAAATCAGTGGAAAATAGGGGGTGTCATTCCTGAATATCCGCACCCTGTCTCCTTTGAACAGGGCATGGCTCCACCCGAATGATCATTCCCAAAGCGGATTGGCATGAAAAGCAGCCTGGGCCCAGGGAGACTCCGATGGGCGATCTTCTTTCAAGGGACCCTGATATTGGACGAGATAATCCAACACCTTCGCCTGAAAACTATCCGGCAAGGCTTTCATGCCGTTCTTCTGCATTTTGAGCAGTGTTTTTTCCCACGCATCTCGATCCCGATGATGGTGAGTGATGAGATAAGGAGAGTGACAACTGCCGCAAGTCGAGACCACGAGGGGCGCCACAGGATCAGCCACCAGTCCCCACGGAGTTCTCGCTGCTGAACCCTCATCACCTTGTACTGAAATGACCGCCAGGACTCCGCCCAAGCAACTCAGCAAGATGGCTCTCATCGGATGGGGTATCATAGTGAATTCATGTTTAGAAGGTGTGGCATTCAGATAACCCGTACAGCGATACGATGCATGGCATTGTTAAGATAGCCTTTGGGGTTCCAGCCAGGAACGACCATGGGCTGATGACGCCCCTGTTCATCCATCGCCCTGGCCCAGACTTCATAATAACCTTTCCCGGGAAATTGAAGCGCACAATGCCAGGATTGCCAGGCATAAGGATTGACCGGTGCCTGAAGCTTGGCCCGCTGCCAGGTCGATCCATAGTCGATGGTGACATCGACCTTTCGCACCTTCCCTTCGCCGCACCAGGCATGCCCACCCACCTCAAGGGGCTCGGCTTTCAAAGTTTGAAACAGGTGGGCTGGCCTTGTGATCAGGGATTTGACAGGCATGGCACCGATGATTTCAAAATCTTCTTCAGGAACCTTTTCTCCAGGAGCAACGGGATGACGAGGCACGCGATAGGAAGTCCCTGTCATCTTGGGTCCATCATGCACACGATCGCGCACCTGAAGACGTTTCAACCATTTCCCACTGGTCGATCCGGGCCAGCCCGGACAGATCAACCGGAGAGGAAAACCATGCTCGGGTGGCAAGGGAACTCCATTCATTTCCCAGGCCAAAAGCGTGTGTGGGTCCAAGGCTTTCTCAATAGGAACCCCTCTTGAAATAGGAGCCTTCCCCGGTTCACGGTTGAGGGTAGGATCTTCTGCATGGTAAGCTAGATAGACAGCCGAATCTCGCACACCAGACTCGCGAAGCACATCTCTCAGACGTACCCCAGTGTAACGGGCACAACCCACTGCACCCAGCGTCCACGGGTTGCCTCCCACCTTTGGATAAAACCCAGCTCGGCCATTGCCCCCGCACTCGATCACAAGAGCAGAAGAAACGTGTTTGAAACTGCCTTTGAGTGCAGCCATGTCGAGGTCAAGCACCTTCTGAACCTCGCCATCGACTCGCAACGACCAGTCCGAAAGATTGCCCTCTTTTGCGCGATCTGGAATCAGCCCGTTATTTCTAACAAAATGCCGGTGGTTGGGAGTGATGGAATCATCCAGCAACGTGGCGTAAGCCTCTGCATTAAGAGGGCGATCACTGAGCAACCGAAGCTCTTCTTTCCCTGGCCAGCCCTTCTCCAAAGCGCTCTGTGCAAGGGCTCGAGGAAAAATTCCAGATTGTGAAAGGAGGTCGGCAAACACCACAGGTGCACCCAATGCCACGCCGAGTTGCGCTATAAACCGTCGACGCCTGCTGGGCACCATTGACCGGAATTGGGATGCCTGACTTATCCAATCACCGTTGACCATACCGATAATCTTATCAGCGGAGGGTGCATATGTCGACTGCATCCCCATTCTCAATGAGGAAAAACTTCAGAGTCAAACCTTGGATGCCAGCAAGGCCAAAAAAGCGGCCTCATCCAATACTTCAATCCCAAGATCTTGAGCCTTGGTCAGTTTTGACCCGGCAGCTTCTCCTGCGAGGACATAGTCTGTTTTTTGGCTAACACTCCCGACAACCTTTGCACCGATGGACTCAATGCGCTCGGAAGCCTGCTGGCGAGTCAAGGTGGGCAAAGTTCCCGTCAACACCCATGTGGTTCCTGCCAGAGGGTGGCGATCCGAAGGAGTGTCTGCCTCGATAAACAGGGAGGAGCACATGGTCAAACCAGCCGATTCGAGGCGATGAATCAATTGTCGATTTCGAGTATCTTCCAACCAGCTGACCACACTTTCGGCAATCACCCCACCGACTTCCGGCATGGATACCAATTCCGAAAGACCACAGGACATCAGAGCCTGCATGTCCCGAACATGTCGACAGATGGTTTTGGCAACACCTGCGCCCACATGAAGAATTCCCAATCCGAACAAGAGGCGCCAAAGATCCTGCGATTTGGATTTTTCTAATCCGGCCAAAAAGTTTCTTGCCGATTTTTCACCCATGCGTTCAAGCGACTCCAGCTCGACTTGTGTCAGACGATACAGATCCGCGACATCCAGAACCAAGCCCCGAGCCACCAATTGCTCAATCAGCACACTACCACCCCCCTCGATATCCATAGCACCTCGACTGCACCAATGCTCCAGTCGACCCCGAACCTGAGCTGGACAATCGGGATTGGGACACCGCCAACCCACGCCCAGAGCACCTGTTGAGACAACCTTCTGCGCAGGCGTCTTGCATTCAGGGCAAAAGGTTGGGAACTGGAAAATGGTAGTATCAGCCGAGCGTGCTTCGGTCACCACCCTCACGACAGCCGGAATGATCTCGCCGGCTTTTTCAATGATGACCTGATCTCCTTCCCGAATATCCTTCCGGCGTATTTCCTCGGCATTGTGAAGGGTGGCACGGCTTACCATTGTACCGCTGACATGCACCGGCTCAAGCTCGGCAACGGGGGTCAAGGCACCCGTACGCCCGACCTGAATCGTGATGCGCTTGAGGCGAGTCTGGGCTTGCTCTGCAGCAAACTTGTAGGCGATGGCCCATCTTGGCGCCTTGGCGGTGTGGCCCACCTGTTCACGCAAATCCAATTGGTTCAGCTTGATCACCGCGCCATCGGTTTCGTAGTCCAGCTCAGGTCGCAACGCTTCCAGTGAACCAAGGGCATCAAAGATGGCTGAACTGCCATGGCACGCCCAGTGATGGGGTGAAACCGGGAGGCCAAGGGAGTCCAGGACCTCCAGCAGTCTTAGCTGGGAACTTGGCTGCGCCTGACCCAGCCCTCGGCATTGTCCCAGCCCATAGAGCATGATATCGAGCGGTCTCTGAGCGACCTCCCTTGGATCAAGCATCTTGAGAGATCCCGCGGTGGCATTTCTGGGATTGGCAAAGGGATCTTCGCCACGCGCACTGCGTTGTTGGTTCAGCCGAAGGAAGCCGGCACGACTCATGAAAACTTCCCCTCGGACTTCAAGCACCTCAGGTGCGGAACCACCGCTTGTTCTCAGTTTGCTTGGAATGCGTCGCAGGGTACGCAAGTTCTGGGTAATGTCATCGCCGTGAGTACCATCACCCCGAGTCAAACCCTGTACGAATACGCCACTCTCATATCTCAAACTGATGGCAACCCCATCAATCTTAGGCTCGACCGTCCACTCCAAGACCTGATCCGGAAGCCATTTCTCAAGCCGCTTTAGAAAGGCCTGCAACTCATCGCGGGAATACGTATTGTCCAGGCTCATCATCGGTAAGGCATGAGGCACCGAATCGAATCCTTCCAGGGGTTTGCCGCCCACTCGCTGCGTTGGAGAGTCGGGATCCCGCTGTTCAGGAAAAGTCTCCTCCAGCTCTACCAATTCACGATAAAGACGATCGTACTCATGATCGGAAATCGTTGGTTGGGCCAGAGTATAATACGCGTAATCCAGCTGACCTATGAGCTGCACCAGCTCGCGATAGCGTTCCATGGAAGGCGAAGGCTTGGTCATTGAATCACAGGATTGAAAAGTGATGTCTGGCAATGTGAACCAATGATGGCAGAAAAGGAGCGGCATTCATGAGACAAAGAATCGTTCGATCAAGGAGGCAATCTCCGTCGACTCAAGCGGTCGGTCGGCCCCATCAAAGACTGGATCGGAGGAAAGCATCATCGGGTAATTGACCTGCTCATCTGGCAAGGTTCCATGCGAGCCCTTCACCAAGGATGCATCCAATGGAATGACATCCATCAACATACGCATGCCCAACTCTTTCTGCAACAGCCTCCAGGCTACTTTCAAGCGAGGCCATCGTAGGGTTGGGTCGATGAAAAGCTCAACAGGATCGTAACCGGGTTTACGATGAATATCGACACAACGCGCAAAATCAGGTGCTCGTTCGTCCTCTTCCCAATAATAGTAAGTAAACCATGCCCAATCCCTGGCAAAGACCACAAGATCGCCGGCGCGGTCATGATCCATGCCATGGGCTTTCTTTTCTGGTTCTTCCCAGATCATGGCAATGCCTTCCATCGATTCCAGCATCTGGCGTATGGTGGAACGCTTGGATGGATCCTTGAGATAAATGTGGGCAACTTGGTGATCACATATCGCAAAAACCTCGGAAGCTCCAAAATCGATCAATTCCTTTCCCAGCTCCTCCTTGATCGTCAACCATCCCTGCTGCCGAAAGAATCGATTAAGATGTATGGCTTTTCGGACTGGAGTGATGCCGTATTCTGAAAGAATGAGGGAAGAAACGCCCCTGGCTTCGAGGTCCTCGATCAAATCTACAACCAGGTCATCCACTAAGGTCAGATCGGCTAAGATTTGTGGATCATCAGGGCCCAGTCGCTGCAGATTGTAATCCAAATGCGGCAAATAAATCAGGTGGAGATCCGGCCGATGGCGCTCCTCTATCCATCGAGCCGCCCTTGCAATCCAATCCGACACCGCTTCGGGTGGTCCTTGGGGAGAATCCACCCCAGCCACAGGTCCCCAGAAGGTAGGAAACGGGAAAATTCCCAAGTCCTTCTGTATCGCAGGTCCTATATCGGCAGGAGAGGTGTAAATGTCAAAAACCTTGCGGCCGTCGGCAGGATACATTGGACGCGGTGTGATGCTGAAATCCACAGACGCATACATGTTGTACCACCAAAAAAGTTGAGCACAGGTAAAGGCTGGATCAGAGGCCTTCAGCCGTTCCCATATTTTGGGCGCTTGGACGATTTGATTGGGCTGCTTCCAAAAATGGACTTCTGCTAATTCACGATGATACCAGCCATTGGCGACAATCCCGTGCTGCGAAGGAGGTTGACCTGTGAGATAGTTCGATTGAGCCGTACACGTGACTGCGGGAAGGGCCGGTTGGATCAAACGTGAAAAACCCTGACTAGCAAACTGATTCAAGCGGGGCAATCCTCGCTTGAGCAAGTCCGACGTCAGGCCAACCACATTAAGAACGGCCAGCCGTTTCTTGACCTTAGAAGCCATCAAGCTATGAATTGGCCAGAAGGATTTTGGAGCTGGAGGACTGAAAACGATCTCTCAAACGATGCATCGCCTGAGTCATTTTAGGAAGATTCACTTCATGAACCTCGACACCGCGACCGATTCCCTGAAGCAAGGTGATCGTCAATTCGCCTCCCAAGTGTTCCCGAAACTCTTCCAAACCATTGAGGACCATGTAACTTCCATCGGTGCTCGTGAAATGCAATTCATTGGAGTAAAGATCAAATCCGAGGCGCTCAAACAAGCTCAAGACACGCTCAACATGGTCTTCAGGTATCATGCCCATCAGTCCTGAGTATATGACATCGAGGCAAATACCAATGGCAACTGCCTCACCATGGCGAAGTTCGTATCCGGAAAGCTGCTCCAGCTTGTGGGCGGCCCAGTGACCAAAATCAAGTGGGCGGGCAGATCCAAATTCAAAAGGATCTCCACCCTGGGCAATGTAATCCATGTGCAGTTCTGCACAGCGATAAATCAACGACTCCATGGCCGGCAACTCAAATTGAGCCAATGCGAGGGCCTCGGCTTCTAGAGCTTCAAAGAAGGAAGCATCGCGAATCAAAGCCACTTTGACTGCCTCAGCATAACCACCACGTTTGTCACGCTCACTGAGTCCCAACAACCATGCAGCGTCATTGACGACCGCAAATGGAGGGGCGAATGTTCCAACAAAATTCTTCTTCCCGAAGGCATTGATGCCGTTTTTGACACCCACGCCCGAATCTGCCTGACTCAAGGTCGTCGTCGGGATACGAATGTGACGCACACCCCGATGAGCTGTGGCCGCCGCCAAACCCACCATGTCCAGTAAAGCCCCGCCACCAATGGCGATCACATACGAATGCCGATCAATATGATAACGATCGATTGGTGACTGAATTTCAGAAACATGAAAATAAGAGTTTTTAACCCTTTCCCCCCCCTCGGCAACGATGGGAGGACATACCAGGTGAATGCCTTCAAAGGGCTCAAAATAATCCTGTATGTTGCGCCTGAGAGAAGGGTAGGCCTTGACGAGACCATCATCGACCACAATCAGCACTTTGACAGGTTTGGAGCGGTTGGGATCGACCAGAACATCGTGAAGCAACCGATTACTGCTTTCAAAGACATCTTTGGTAAACAACACCCGGTGCTGGTACGACACTTGGATCTGACGCTCGATCTGGATCACGTTTCTAATGTGATCTCAGCAAGGTTGGATTGCCAGCATTAATTTAACCCCCTGGCGCCCACAACCAGTTGATGCCTAAGACATGCCAGCGAAAAGATCCATTTGGGGAGAAGGCTCCAAAGCTCTTAGCTTTTGACGCTCAGCACGATGTCGATTTTGTACAAGTTGGCTGCCTTCAGGAGTCAGATCGACTTCCTCTAAATTCGAAAGGATTTGTTTGGCACGTTCGATGACATTCAGGGGGACACCAGCAAGACGGGCTACCTGAATGCCATAGCTTTTGTCGGTATTGCCGGGTAAGATCTGATGAAGGAAGACAATTTTATCGTTCCACTCCTTGACCGCCACATGGTAGTTGCGAATGCGCTGGGTCTTGTCTGCAAGCTCAGTGAGTTCGTGGTAGTGGGTGGCAAAAAGGGTTTTTGCACCCAGATGGTGATGAAGATATTCCACGATAGACCAGGCCAGACTCAAGCCATCAAAGGTACTCGTCCCCCTACCAATTTCATCGAGAATCACCAAACTGGAACGTGTTGCATGATGTAGGATATTGGCGGTTTCACTCATTTCCACCATGAAGGTCGATTGACCACGGGCCAGATCGTCACTAGCCCCAATACGAGTGAAAATCCGATCAACTATCCCAATACGGGCTGAGCGCGCAGGAATGAATGCACCAGTATGAGCCAACAGCACCAAGAGGGCTGTCTGCCGTATGTAGGTGCTCTTACCCGCCATGTTGGGCCCTGTCAAAATGGCGATCTGCTCTTTTTCGAGATCAAGGCTCGTATCATTAGGAACAAATCGATCACCTGTGATGGATTCCTCCAAAACGGGATGGCGGCCTTGGTCAATGTAGCAAGCTCCATCCTCTGTCATTTCTGGGCGACAATAGTCCCGCATCAAGGCCAAATATGCCAAACTGGAGATCACATCCAATTCTGCCAAAGCCATGGCAATACTTTGAATGGTCTTGAGATGATCAAGGGTTTGCTCCCTTACACGAAGAAAAAGTTCATACTCTAGCTTGGAGGCTTTTTCCTCTGCTCCAAGCATTTTACCTTCCATCTCCTTAAGCTCATTGGTGATGTAGCGCTCGCCATTGGCAATGGTCTGTTTCCGCTGGTAGTGAGAGGGCACCTTATCTAGGTGTGTCTTGGTCACCTCTATGAAGTAGCCAAAGACTGCGTTGAATTTGATTTTAAGAGAAGGAATGTTCGTATTTTGAATTTCATCGGACTGAAACGCTGCAATCCAGGCCTGACCATCTCGTTTGGCGCTCTGCAATTCATCCAGTCCCTCATGATAGCCAGTTTTGATGAGATGCCCTTCCTTAAGGGTAGGAGCCGGTTCTTCCAAAATAGCTTTTTCGATGAGCTCTACGACTTCAGGACACTCAACCAGTTTTTCTGCCAGGATTATCAGAGATCCAAAAGGCAGGTTTTCCACCTCGGAAGCAAAATCTTCTCGATGCCTGGTTGCCCTTGATGCATCGCATGCTTGTTGAATCATCGCTCTGATGGTCGG
>Ga0182075_1177488_pt1 | contig 8768 bp, 2 predicted proteins | sample 071ome_FD_136017 | JGI IMG/M metagenome (GOLD analysis project Ga0182075, IMG submission 136017) | Metatranscriptome of coastal salt marsh microbial communities from the Groves Creek Marsh, Georgia, USA - 071407BT (Metagenome... | ecosystem: Environmental > Aquatic > Marine > Intertidal zone >... | reverse complement strand
GGTATCTAGAGTTTTACAACTCTAGATACCCCCTCTATATTTTTAATATTTCGTTGCAGGAATTAGCGCCCCTGCTGCGCATATTATTAGTATTCATTTCAAAATTTGATGTTTATATGAAAATCCGTAACGCTTACTGGTTTTCGCGTAAACCCAGTATAGTGTGCAGATTTTAAACTTCCTACAAGTTTCAAATCTGAACCTTGTAGTTTTTGATCGATGTATTTATTCTCGTTAACTAAGAATAGTTATTTTAGCTCGCTCCTCGCGATATAAGGAACCACCTTTTTTTAGGTTGGCATGATTCTATCATTAGATGTTCCATTCATCTTATTGATCCGTGTTAACCTTTAATTTAGTGAACTCACTTAGAACTTTATTATTAAGACTAGTATCACACATTAGTGTGGCTTTTTTATAGTATTGCCGTTCTGGAATCCCCCCGATTTATTGAGTAATTTCGCTTTAACCCCTTGACCTAACAAGAACTTGGAAAGGGATAGAAAAAGAAAGATATTATCGGAACAATTGGTCTAAGAATGACATATTTTAATCCAACGAACCGGAGAAAAATTAGACTTTTATCAAGTATTCACATTTCAGTGTACGTCACCGCGTGCATAGGGTTAGTAGCCTCGCCCGTCATTTGCGTGTCTAAACTTGGTTTAACAATATATTAGAACCTTATTTTAAACAACTCTGTGCTTAGTATCTATATTATAAAACCTTTATAAATGGAAAACGCCTGTCCTTATCAAACATGAATAGTCTCCTTACATGCGGAAATAATGACACAAGCTACTTAACAGGCACTCCACCAATGCTCATTGGAGCATTTTTAATCTTTTATTTGTTCTTTATTACTTATATTTTTGCTCACCTTATTGCAATTCTACGAATTACTTCGACTCTTAATTCCCAATCTGGGAAGGAGGAGCGTATTAAGGCTTGGCAACAAAAACGTATTAATCAACAAAGATCCGCCGCAAGGCGCGCTTTAGCTCATGCTTTTCGAGTTGCAAAACAAGAAGAGAATAAGAAAAAGCGACATAGCAAGAAAAATCAGAAATTGAATAGTCAATCAGGTTTCTTCGATGATGATGAAGAACCTACTTTGAACGAATTCATTACTGAAAGTTATTTTGATTTCAAAGAAACATTTTCCAAACTGACGAATTTAATCGTTACTGTTTTCGGAGCTTCGTTCTTTAAGTATTATTTTAACTTATTTCTTGAAGATTTCCCATACATTCGGAAAGCAAAGCTTTTTACAAGTTTTACGCACATTATTAATGTTGCGTGTACTCTTGGATGGCTTTCGCATATTAATTTCGAATATAATGGAATAGTATTCTTAAAAAGTGATCCACTACGTAAATCGGTTTCAGCATCCGATCTCGTTAGTGCAATCCTTGAATTTACTTCGATTTTTTGCAAGTGTTTTGGAGAATTTACTACTACTTTTTCCTTACGCTCATTTTACGCAGATTCATATGAATCTAAGTATGAAGATGATTTTACTATGTTAACATCTCAACGTTCTTTAATAGAAGTTGGACGTCTAACCGTAGATCCTCATAAATATGATGCAACACTTGATGCCATGATTACCAAAACTTTGGAAAAACTCGACCACTGTAAAGCTGGAGAGAGATCTTATTTTGGCAGTAAATTGAAAGACTTACGAACCTTGAAATCAGCTCGTATTATGAGTCAGAGAGAATGTGTACGAATGAAACCATATGGAATCCTTCTTCATGGAGGCACTTCCGTTGGTAAATCAGCCGTATCTAATGCTTTAGTACAATATATACTTAAAGTCAATAATTTTGCTTCTGACCCAAAGAATATTATCACTTTAAATGAATTTGATAAATTTCAATCTGAATATCGCACCTATCATAGTGGTGTAATTTTCGATGATTTGGCTAATGCCAAGAAAGATACCGTAGAAGGTAATCCTTTAATGAAAATTATTCAATTTATTAATAATGCTCCTATGGCAGCATTAAATCCAAATGTGGAATTAAAAGGAAACGTTATGATTGAACCATCTGTTGTCCTTGGCACTACAAATGTCAAAGAAATCAGTGCTGGTGATTATTCAAACGAACCTTTATCAATTCTACGCAGATTCAATTGTGTTATTACAATGAGAGTTCGACCGGAATATTGCATTGAGGGAACCAAAATGCTTGATCCGGAAAAACTTAACAAGGCTTTTCCTGGACAAATCTTTCCAGATTATGCCTATTACACTATTGAACGCGCTATTTTGAAGCCTGGTGCTACATGCGATCATACTTCTCAACAAGCAATTAAATTTGTACCACATAAATTCGAAGGAAAAGAATTAGTGGATGTTGATATTAAAACTGCTTTGCGTTTTATGAAGGAACAATCGTTTCAACACTTTCAAGATCAGCGTGATTATGTTAAGAAGTTCAAAGCTAATCAGAATTTAGAACTCGATGAAGATGGTATGCCCATGGAATTCGATTCTCAATACTGTGATGTTCCTGCACTTGAATCAGACTATGATTGGGATGATGATGAAGAATTAGAATCTCAGTTTTTCAGTTTGCCTTCATTTGCACCTATTTATGAATGTGAGGAACAAATTTGCTCTTGGGTAGAAAATAAGATTAGACTTTTCTTTTATTCTCGTTGGGGCAGAATGTTACTCATCGCTTTGAATCGTGATTTGTTACTAGATATTTGGCATAAAACCATTTACATCGCTTGTGTTAGCATTGTTATGGCCATAATTGCTGAAATCTATAATTACAAAGTCATGTTACCAACTCTTATATTTAGTATTATTTATTCTATTGTTATTGTCGGTTACTTGTATTGGAAACGCAGAAATGATATTTTGCGATTCTCAACTTTACCTCGACCATCACGTTATATTCGTCGGATGTCACATATTCAGAAAATGAAATTGATATCTACGTTAGGCGGAATGGCCTTTATTAATTTATTGAGGAAAGTTATTAAGAAGTGGAAAACAATTCCCACTAGTCATGGACTACCACCCAAGTTGGAAGTTACAGACGACAAGGAAGTTAAACCTTGGTGGGGATCTGAGACTCGCCGCGAGAAAGAACAGTCATATGTTGTTCCCGTGGACACTCCACATACTACTAAGTGTATGAAGAGTCATGAGTTACTGAATTCTATGAAAAGAAGACAGTATATGTTATACATTGGGGAAGAGGGATCTTCAGCATTTTGTAATGCAGTTCCCATCAGGAGTTCAATTCTTTTGATTCCTAATCATGTAGTACCCAAGAAAACTACTCAAGCTCGACTTCTTAAAGAAGGATCAAATACGAAACATGTATTTATCCAACCTGAAAGTACTTATCGTATTCCTAATACTGATTATGCCTTATGGTATTTACCCGAAATGGGTGATCAGAAGGATATTACGGCTTACTTTCTTAATGAGATGCCTCGTGGCAAGAAGATTTTGTCTACCATGCTCTATAATGACTGTGGCAAGCTCAAGATTTTTAATCCCATGATGTGTACCAGAGATTACAAAATGACATCGAAAGGTGGCAGTTTTGAAGCATTGACGTACTCCTTTCCAGGAGAAACGTTTAATGGTCTCTGTATGGCTACTTTATTGGCTGAAAACAATAAGGGAGCTGTTTGTATTCCAGGCTTTCATTTAGCCGGAAAGGGATCTTTTGGTTGTGCCGGATTTATCACCCGACAACAATTGATTGATGGATGTGCCCAATTAAATTCCATTCCAGGAGTTTTGGCCTCACATAGTGCAGTAGATTTTCCTGAGAAGATTGCGGACGTTAATGTTAAAATTACACCTCCACATGAAAAATTTCTTAGTTATTTACCCACTTATTCTAAGTGTAGGATTTTTGGAGCTCATTCCTTTCCAAGAGCCAAAGCTAAATCTAAGGTTATTATTAGTGATATTTCGGAGATTGTTACAAAAGTTATGAAACTTCCCCGTTTACACGATAAACCCAAAGATATGGCTTCAACTCGACATATTGAAGTAGATATTGCCGATAAAGTGAATACAGCTTATAAATTCAGGGGAGACTCTGTTTTAAAAGCAATTCAAGATTATCAGACAACTATTTCAGAACGCATGACAGACAAGATGTATGCTGCTTTAGGTGTTTTACCTATAGATGCAATTCTTGCTGGCGTTGATGGTGTTCAGGGTATTAATGCTATGGCATTTAATACTTCTGCAGGATTTCCTTTAGTCGGAACCAAAGAGAGATATACAGCTCTGTCGGACCGATATGTTGAAGGAATTTCCTGTCCTCGTGACGTTGATCCACTCATTGTAGAGGAGATGGAACGTATGGAGGAAATACTTGCTCGTGGGGATCGTGTTAACATGGTTTTTAAAGGAGCCTTGAAAGACGAACCCACAAAAATGACTAAAGACAAAGTACGAGTTTTTGCTGGCTGCAATATGGCTGCCACAATGCTTGTACGTAAATATTTCTTGTCAATTTCTGCTTTAATGCAGGTTAACAAAGAATTATTTGAATGTGCAGTTGCAATTAATCCTTGCTCACCCGAGTGGACTAAAATGATGAAACATATTTATAGATTTGGGGAAAGCAGAGTTATTGCTGGAGATTATAAATCGTTTGATAGACGTATGTCTCCGAGATTTATGCTCGCTGCATTCGACATTTTGATCGATCTTGCCAAAGAATCAGGTCAGTATGATGATCGTGATATTATGATTATGAAAGGACTCGCAACTGAGATTTGCAATCCTACTTATGATCATTTTGGCACTTTAGTACAATTTTTTGGATCTAATCCATCTGGCCATCCACTAACTGTTGTTATCAACTCTGTAGTTAATTCGCTTTATATGCGTTATTGCTATTATGAGATTGCACGACAAGATAAGTGGTGGCGTGTCCCAAGGTTTAACAAAGTTGTATCTTTGATGACCTATGGTGATGATAATATTATGTCCGTTAAGGAAGGATTCGATAGTTATAATCACACTCGCATTGCAGAAGTTTTTGATGCTGCGGGTATTACTTATACTATGGCAGACAAAGAAGCTGAGTCTGTTCCTTTCATTAATGGTCGCGATGCTGGATTCCTTAAGCGTGATGCTATTTGGGATACAGAATTGCAGTTATATCGTGCTCGTTTAGATGAACAATCTATTTCTAAATCATTACACACACACTTAGAATCAAGTGCCATTACAGAACAACAGCATTGTGCGGAAGCCATTATTGGAGCCGCCGATGAGTATTTTGAATATGGACGTGATGTATATGATGAGAAGCGAACACAGCTTATGGAAGTCTCCGAAGAAGCCGGATTGACCGGTTTAGTTGGAGTCCTTAAGACTTACGATGAACAACTTGAACGATTTTGCGAGCGTCATGCTTGGGAAATCGCTCCAGTTGTATAATCGTGTACATTTTGCGTAGGCACATGCAATAAAAACCAAAGAATCCCATGTGAGGTAGTTACTTGCAAGCAAAATGGATCATCCAACCTAATTGTTTTGTATAGAAAACTCATGTGACTTGAACATCCCTCGTGATGTACCCCTTTTTAGGGGAATGGTGTTGATACCATATCAAAGAGATGCACTGGGCTTTTTACTTTGACGAGGGTACTAAGTCTATAAATTAAATGCGTTACTACAATTAATAAACAAAGAAAGTTGGACTCTTTCCTTAAAAAGTCCGAAGAAAGATTACAATCCGTTGATGACGAATCTATCATTTCCTATTTAATGAATGAAAATGCTCTTTTGCGATATAATTTGGGCCGTAAATACGCTCATAATAAAAAGCTTAAGAAAACTATTCAGACATTGTGTAAGACTCATGAGGATACTGAAGACGAATGTGATATGTTACAATCCCAATCTGGTATGCAGAATGAGGATAAAACAGAACCTGGTCTTAGTGTAGATCAGCCTGTGTCGTCTACGACACAACAAATCACAGCATTTTCTGATGAAGATGCTGGTTGGAAAACGGAAATTCATGGAGAATATGACGAGACCCGAGATATGGTCGAAACCACTAATACTGAATTAGGGAGCTTTTTGGAGCGTCCCGTTCGGGCTTATGTGGGATCATGGGTTGTTGGTCAACCATTCTTTTACAAATTTAATCCTTGGGCGACTTTTCAAGCGAATGACGCCGTTAAGGATAAAATTGGTAATTATGAATTGCTAAGATACCACTTAAATATGAAAGTGGTTATCTCAGGCACGCCATTTCATTATGGACGTTCCATAGTCTCTTACAATCCACTATCTGGACTAGATGAAGTCACAGTAGACAGAAATTTTCTGGACGTGGATGTTGTAGGAGCGTCACAACGACCCCATTTTTGGTTGAACCCTTGTAATAATGAAGGTGGAGAGATGTGTATGCCATTCTTTTGGTACAATAACTATCTTTCTCTTTCTAAGGGTGATGCCAATGATATGGGTGAAGTAGTGATTAAATCTCTAGGTAATTTGCTACATGCTAATGGTGGTGACGATCCTGTCACTATAACAGTATACTTATGGGCTTCAGATGTCGTATTGACTATGCCCACGGGTGCTACTACACCAGCAGCATTGACTTTGTTAGAATCTCAATCTGGTAAACAGACGAAGAAAACTAATAAGCCAGGCAATAATACCAAGAGAACTCAAGGTAAAGGTAATGCCTCGACTCTGAATAAGGGTGACGAATATGGTTCAGGAATTATTTCGAAACCGGCAGCAGCAGTAGCTAAAGCAGCCGGGATGTTAGAAGTTATACCTGGTATCGCACCTTATGCAAGAGCAACCTCTATGATAGCTGACAAAGTTGGAAAAGTAGCCCAGATTTTTGGGTATAGTAGACCAACTGTTATCACTGATATTGCCCCTTACAAACCAAATCCGACTGGAAATTTAGCCAATACGGATGCTGCTGACGCCGCTCATAAGTTGACTTTTGATTCAAAACAAGAGCTAACTATTGATTCGCGTACAGTAGGTTTGGATGGGACAGATCAGATGGGTATTACCGATATCGTCTGTAGAGAATCTTATTTGACATCATTTGAATGGAACGCTTCCGATGCCGTTGATGATATTTTGTGGAATTCATATGTGACGCCTAATTTATATAACGCCGAACAATTGGAAATCCATGCTACACCGATGGCTATGATTGCTAATATCTTTAGGAATTGGCAAGGTAGCGTGAAATTCAGATTTCAAATAGTTAAATCTCAATATCACAAAGGACGTATACTGGCACGTTATGATCCCAACTTTTTACAAGAGGGGGTTGAATACAACCAGAATTATTCCAGAGTGATTGATATCTCTGAAGAAGAGGATTTCGAAATTGTGATAGGATGGGCTCAAGCTCAAGCCTTTCTCAATTGTGGGGATGCAATGACCCAGAATTTCCTCAACTTTAACACTAACCGCTTAGGTATTGCCCAAAATGATTTTTACAATGGAGTCTTAGAACTTAATGTATTAAATCAATTGGTCAGTCCTAGCACGGACACACCAGTAAGAGTTAATGTGTTTGTAAGCATGTGTGATGATGCCAAATTTGCTTTCCCCGATCCAGACAAAATTCGGAGATTGCATTACTTTGCTCCTCGCACTGTTGCACCAGGCACAACTGGTTATGACCGAGCACCAGGTTTATTGCTGTCGCAATCGGGTACCGAAAGTGATAACAACATGCCTATGGGAGCGCAAGAGTTACAAACAATAGCTCAAGAGCAAGATCCTGCCGATCATACCATGGAAGTTTTTTATGGTGATGTGGTGGTATCATTGCGTGATCTATTTAAGAGATATATGAAATATTTAACACGAGTACCTACTCCTCCCACTTTCCCGGATGTATATAGATTGCATCAATATCGAGATAAAGTCTTTCCATACCATTCTGGATGGGATGAGACGGGTATTCACAGATCGGAAGATAACCGGCTTGAATTTCTTACAGTAGCACAAACATTGCCTTTAAATTTTATGGCACCATGTTATGCTGGCTGGAGAGGTGGAATTAGACGTAAGTTCGTGTATCACGATTCGAATTATCCGAAAGTGTTACAACCAACTGTGTCTAATTTTAGATTTGGTGAACCACAAGTTAATACACGAGATATATTGTTCTCTGATGATCTTGTAAGTCTTGAGAAGAATCTCTCGGCTAACTGGAATCAATTTAGTGTAACAGGTAGTACAACTACAAATATCGGTGTGAATAACACATTAGAGGTGGAATTTCCTTTCTATCAAACTGGTCGTTTTAGATCTACAAGAATAATTGAAGCAGCAAACTTGCCTGGAAACAGTTATCAGCATACTGTTACTAGTTATTGCAAGGATGTTCCAGGACAAACGGAGGAGTATAAGACCACCGCTTTTGAGGAATATGTTGCTACAGGAGAAGATTTCTCATTATTCTTCTTTACAGGAGCCCCAATTCTGTATAACTACACTGTTAATCAAAACTCGTAGTTAAGGGCTATAAAAACAGAATTTATGAAAGTACATAAGCTTATCCTTTCATATCTTATTAATGATTAAATTAAGCATTAACAATACCGCGAATTAGGTATTGGCAATCGCGTTAGTGGCTGGCGCGTGCGGCATTGAATAATGTCGTGAGCGGAAACTGCTCTTTTTGGTTTTGACTGAACTGATCGGAATAGTTTCCGGCAGATGTAAGTTACAACTTTAAGAGTCAGACCGTCTCACTGTACACACAACCATG
>Ga0182075_1367966_pt1 | contig 8824 bp, 2 predicted proteins | sample 071ome_FD_136017 | JGI IMG/M metagenome (GOLD analysis project Ga0182075, IMG submission 136017) | Metatranscriptome of coastal salt marsh microbial communities from the Groves Creek Marsh, Georgia, USA - 071407BT (Metagenome... | ecosystem: Environmental > Aquatic > Marine > Intertidal zone >... | reverse complement strand
CTACATTCTGCTGCAAACGGTGGCCTTCACCTTGACAGAATGTGCACTCAGAACATCTGACGCAATATAGAAATTAAGCTCATAAAACCACGTGGGGACCATCAATAGAACGGATGGCCTTCACTCCGACGTAAAGATCGGAGTTCTAAATTAGAGTATTTTATAATTTCGATATTTACGTCAACGAGGATACATCGTATCCCCGTGTCGCCGGCTTTAGCGACGTGGACATTATGAAAATATTAGGCACTGGGGACTGTATTTTCATAATAAAAGATGGGAGGACCTAGGTAGAAAAAGACACTAAAATCCTCCGCTGCGGCACAATATGTCCTTACAATTCCAGAGGCTGTGGAAAATTGAGTTTGACATATTGTGCCATAGTAAGGCATGGCCTGCATTTCGGTAGAATCAAATTTTACCTTTTGTTTAGCAGGTGCGAACCGATAATTTGAATAATAGGGTACCTCAAATCCTAGAACATTATTCACGGCGTTGGTCATCATCGATGACCCTTCTTGGGCGTTATGATCCTGGTATACTCCGGTACAACTTGCGTGACCCGCTGGTGTATCTGTTTGGGAAACAGCAACTTGACCATTAGCATTTATAGAATTGTGCCCTCGGCGCGTAACTTGATAGAATGCACTAAACGGTACATCATTAAGGTTGGAGAAATCGTATAGCCAACGAACGCCTCCTCTCCAACCAGCAAAACCAGTTGTCAAGTAACGCATTAAGGTCATTTGCGCGTAAGCATAATTACCACCTGCTAGATTGTAGGTAACAGTACCTGATGTTGTGGAATAACCAGGCTCGAAAGGGAGAGCTTGCCGGCTCGTTCCTCTCATCATGTTTTGACCTACCATTTCAGCATTAAATGATGCAGGTTGCACTTCATGTAAATTGAATCTTTTAAGAAGTGTACGAAATGACCGAATAGATTCACCGAAATGAATCATATTAGTTTTGTCGGAAGTAGGGATAGTTAAAGCTGCCTGTGATAATACACTTGGATCAACTGGTTTAGAATCCATCTTAGTTAATTCATCAGCTGGAGCTTCACTAGCCTGTGGTTCGAATGCTTGTGGGGCTACATTTGGGTGTGCATTCATACGCAACTTACCGACTGTGGCTGAAGTTGGTTGGGCGATTTCAAAATCATCATCAACGGAAACAAAAACGTTGACTTCAATATCATTATCAATCACTGTATTAGGAACTGTCAACTCATTTACCACATAAACTGCCAAAGTACCATTACCATATTTAGTACTATTAGAAGCATAAGGTAAAGGTGTTGTTGAAAACATAGCACTTTCTGTTGTGGGAATAGTAATATGTTCTCGATAGGAAAATGGCTGACCCCAACCAGCTTTAATTGTAAAATCTGTAGTATCAGAAATATCTACAATAGTAGTGTATGCTGTATTATATTCTGCTGCTCCACCTGATGGCGTTTTGTTTGGATCGTAGACAATCTTCAAACGACCTTTATGGTACTTACTACAAACGACTTGGAAGCGGAAAACCATGGTTCCTCTCCAATAGTCAAAAGGTAAAGTGGCAAAACATGGTGCAGTAAAATGTAATTCTGAATTTAGGATCCTATGTAAACATGGATCTACTACACAATTCCACAGAAGTGTTTCTTGACTTGTTCCGACGTCCCAATCGAAAGATGTCAAATATGTTTCATGTTGAGCAATATTGAGAACTGCCATCTCATCTGTTGATTCAAGACCTACAGTACATGGATCAATTGTAAGTTCTTGTTTTGGGTCAACAGTTAGTTTGTCAACTTGCTCGGTTCCAACTGTTGTAGCTAGTGAATTTCGATTTACAATCCGCACGGAATGTGAATCGATTTCTGCTGGCTTAGAGTATCCAAATAAAGCGGCTATTGCACTTGTAGCAGTAGCACCAATTTGGGTTGCCATAGCAAAAGGACCAATTATAGGGACATTGGCCAGTCTTGATGCTATGTTAGCAACAACAGTTGCCGGACGAGATATGGCACCCCTACCATACTCGTCAGCCTGAGGTGCAATTGCACCAGGCTCGGTTTGCGTCGGAATAGCAAACCTTACGGCCTCGGCCCATGCGAAGACATTGATTGTTACCGTATCTGAGGCTCCAAGTGCATGTTTCAACCCCTGAAGGGTAGAAATCTTTAGTGAACCCATTAAGTTCCAATCTTCTCCTGGAATATCTAGAAGATTTTTATTCCAGAAAAATGGCAAAACCATTTCTCCACCTTGAGAATTGGTTGGGTCGAGCATAATATGAGGACGTTGTGTATCTCCCACATTATCTACATCGTAAAAAGAACGAGTAACCGACATTTCGTCAAGTGTAGGTAACGGGTAATAAGAGACTAGAAGCCTCCCATAATGAAAAGAATTCCCATTAATTAACACTTTGACGTGTAACTTCGCTTGCAAAAGTTTATAATTCGCAATCCTATTAATAACACGAGGATTGGAAAAATAAAGATTCCAGGGGTTAAAAACTTCGGACAAAGTTGTTCCAACACCCCAATCATAAGATGCAATACGAAGCGGACGACTGAAAAATTCATCTAATGTTGCATCGGATGCCAATGGCGCTGACCGAACTTCATCAAATGCACCCAGAATATCAGTCTTGTATCCTGGATGTGTATCATTGAATGATACATTTTGGGACTTTGTATTATCGGATCCCGGACCGACTTGCAGCTCCTCTGCTTGAGGTTCGATATGCGTGTGAGTATCACAATCACTATCTTTCCGTGATCTATAATCTGTGATAAGTGCACACCAGATATAAACAATACCTGAAGCGAGAAGTCCCCATATTCCATAAGTCTTTGTGTCAGGGGAAACACATAGACTATGAGCCTTTAAGGTGCTCATATCACCTTGTTCACTTGATTGACTTCGACACTGTGAACCGCGTCCAAAATTTGTTACAGGAATTTATATATTTATATGTAATGTATTATACATATGTGAATATTAGACACAAATTTTGTTTGCCGTATCTCCTCAATACATCTAGATATCTATACGGACTTCGAGCTATATTTTTCCAGCCAATGATCAACCCGCTCTTGAAAGCTGATATTTACGGCTGGGACAGGAAGATTGGCACGTTCACAAACACGACGCATTTGTTGCTGACGCATTGTGTATACCTCTCTTCCATGTGCGAACCACTCGTGCATGGCCGTCTCTATACAACTTGACGACACCTGCTCAGGTAATTCAGTTTTGGATTGGATATTAGCGTGAAGTGATTTAAAAATGGAGTCTTCACACAATTTACCAATCGAACAACCAATTTCTGGTATGAAATTAGATTGTCGTTTTAGGAAGTCAGCATCTTCGGATTGCATGAATGCTACTTCCTCGTCACTCTTATCAGGTAGAGTGATTTTAATGTCATGCTCAGCTAAAAAAGCTTTATAGGAAATGAAATTAAACCCGCTATACTCTGGTTTAATGCTTCCTGTGAAATCATCACCATAAGTCATAGCACTCACATTATCTCGAAAATTTTCAGCGTTGGGATATGCATCGAAAAATCCAAGACGTACATAAAGTGATCCGACTGTTCCATTGATATTCACAGTAATATTATTACCAGAAGTATTAATATTAAAAAGATGAAGCATTGTACCATTATAATCAACCAAAGGGTGGACTAAATCTACGACCATATTACGCATAATCTTAAGGTCTTGTTTATTGTACCCTCCAATCTCGGCTAATTCTATAAAGCAACATAAAGCTGCTCGAGTTAATTGAGAATTCATCCTTACATCATATTTAGAATAATCCCATGCTAAAACCTCGTTTGATTCAGCATATTTATGTGCATGATTCATTAATTCCTCCCATTGGTTTGAGAAGGCATTAACACCAACAGCACTTTCCGATTCTAATGGATGTAAACTCAAAAAACGAGCAATTGGTAAGAAATATTTTCGAATAAATAAACCAAAAGCTACAGGTGCAGCTTGGAAAACCCGTACTTTCTCCTTACCAATAGGTGTGGGTTCATCTTTAAGCGTAGCTGACATAACGGGATAGGCACGCTCGCCTTTATCCCAACTCTCATATAACCTCCCCATCTCTGCTCTCACAGATTCATCAGGCTTACGAGAAATCAACATTTCTCCGTCTCGTACTTCATTGAAATGTTTACTTTTTTGACCAAATACGGGAAAACCCATACTGGTCGTCATAGGAATAGGATCTATAAACCTTTTCCCTGGAATACCAAGCACCATCTCCTCATCATTAAGTGGACGAAAGTCTTCACTTCGCACATGCTGAACCATCAGTGGAATAAGAGGTTCCAACCAATCTTTCCGTGCTCTTTCGAGTTTGGAAGGAAGAAACATATCAGAAGGATTTGCTATGTGTACTAGAGTTGCATTGAATCCTTTCCAGTTTGGAATACATGGAGGAGGACCCCATTTATTTGGAACACCACATTCCTCAGTTACGATCTCTGAGATAATAGAAGTTTGGACATTACTACGCATTTGACTACGCAATTTAGTACTACCCAGAACTTCTACATAATTGGAAGCATTAAGTTTTGACGCCATACAGTGTGGATGAACTTCAGTTTTGTCAATGAGTTTAACACCATACTGTTCCTTGGGAATGTCGACTGCATTTGCTGATAGAATAACACCAGGAATTTTGTCCAATGAATCAATCAAATGTTGTGCTTCACTCTGTGTTACAGTTTGCATCACTCCAGTGTTAGTAGAAGTATCACCACCGATATGGAAACCTACAATTGCTGGGCTTTTAGCTTGCAAAATAAGCATACCCATGCAAGCTCCATTTTGCGCAAGGCGAGTTTTGTAAGTTCCTCCATAAAAATCAGCATTCCTATGACCAACTTCTCCATGCGTTACAGCCACTTTATCTTGGAGAAATTCTCCCTCCTTGCGTACAATAATATTGCATTGGGATATTCCTTTCGGTTTAGACAAAGGTAACATGTACACGCGATTCTTAAGGTCAGGGCAATTTGGCACATATACGCTTACCAAATCATGCTTGTCGCTCACTACACTTGAACTGAGTTCACACTTGAATTTGAACGTATCTCCGGCTTTGTTCTCACCTCTATGTACAGTAACTGTAAGGTAACTTGAAGCTACTCTTTTAGGATCAAATCCAGGATAAAACACATGCTTTGGAAAGAAAGCAACGCTTTTACGTGGGAAGAAAATATTACATCGAGACGTTGTTCCATCATCTCGCTGAAATTCAGCCCAAAACAAATTATTCTTTCTAAAACATTCAGTTAATTGTTGTGGCGTTGAATGTTTCATAACAGGAGAAGTTTGAACTGTTGCACTTAGTCTTTTCATCATAAAACCAAACCAAGAAGGTTGACCATCAACATCAGTAATACCAGCAGGAGTGAGACTTTCCTTGGCTGCAATACGTTGGGTATTCCACATTTGAAATAGTTTTAAACCAACGATAAGAGTTGTGGCCGCAAAAGCTCCTTTGAGTACTGTACTGTCTCTTACCGATTTGGCGAAGACAGGCAATGCATCACGCCGGGAAACGTACTCACTTTCATAGTATTGAATACGGGCACGATAATTGGACCAGTAGAACATACCAAGCCCCCATTGCGTGCCTAAACATAGAGCAAAGCTACCTATTGAGCGCTTAGCAAGACATACACCCAACATTCCGGTACCAATAATAGTAAAGAAACGTGATTGACGGCGAAGATCATATGCCGCTGCACTTCTTTGCCACATTGTTACTGAACGCTGGAAAAGAGATGTTTTAAATAACCATTCAGGCGTAATGGAAACGAGAAAAGGTGTTGCAGTACCGTTAATAACATGTGTCATCTCTTTTTGCAATTGGTGTGTTGCCATTTTTCGCACGGGTGAATACCCTAAAAGAGAATTTAAAAAATTGACAGGTGCTAACCATCCGTCAATATATTTCTTAACAGATCGGTAGGCAGATGAAACTAATGCATCGGCAATTGCTTCCATACCCTGTTCTTTAATCTCACATTTACACAATTCTTCTGGTCGATAACATTCATCACACATCTTGGCATCATCAAACTCTTTTGATCTCTTCATGAGATTGTCTTGTTTCTCATGATGTTTCTTCGAAAGTGCAATAACTACGTCTAGGTATTGACATAAATTCAAACACCTACATCTGAGTTTAGTGCCATCTAAAAGTACGACAGTTAAAATTCGCATACGATAGTCATCCTTCCCTTCCTTTGTTTGGAAAACATGACACTCGTAAATATCAATCTCCCACACATCGTGTGTGAGTTTACAATCAACTAAGTCAGGATGGTCAGTATTAAGAGAAACTGAACCTTCCTTTCGGTACTCTTCTTTAATCTGTGGGCGTACATGGAAAAAACGACGAAGTGATGCCTCAGGTTTGTCAGAATACTGACGAATATTGTAATCTGCAAAATTTGAGGTTATTATCCCCACCTTAAAGGCAATGAATACAATACCTTTAGCATTGAGTTCCGCTTTAACTGCTTGTGCAGCCATATTATTAAAAAATTTAATAATGATATTTGATGGTGAAACAGGGGCAAATTGTGATTTACCATTACCTACATCATCAATATACATCCCAAGACAGTCAGATGTATAGTTGGAATCAAAAGCATCATACATATCCTTAGTGATAATACGACGCGTATCAGTATCATATCCCATTGCATGCAATGACGTTTTCATCGTCAATTTGCTGAGGGTAGATTTTCCGACTCCCGATGAACCAGAGATCCCCCAACCAATTGGTGCCTCTCGCAATGCTGTATTACGATGTTTAGCAACCACTTTGTGTTTAACACTTACAAGTTCACCATAGCGCTTTTGTAACCAAAGGGCAGTTGGGCCCTTGTCACATGCTTGTTTCAATTCACAAACTCGACGAAGTACTTTGTCTAATTTATGTTCGAAATCATTGATGCAACCTAAATTTCCAGCAATAGCCTGTTCGGCATTAGCAAGAACATAATCGCATTCATCATTAAACTCCTTGGTAACATTGTCAGCATATAACAATGGTGTAAGTGATTTTTCTTTAAACACCCGATAGCCAGTTTCTGCCATCCATGTAAATGTACGAATGGCAGCATCTATTACATCTACCGCATTGAGCTGCTCCTTAGCAGCCTCAATAGCAATCAACTTTAAGCCAAATGGTGACCATTCAATCTGTTTAATAGAACAAACGGAAAGAGACATAGCGGCAGAAATTAAATAAGAAATCTTAATAAAGATAGTGTTGGTCTTGAAAAGATCCCATTTCTGCAAAACTTCCGTAGAGGTCATGGCTTGAGGTTTGATATCCTCCTCTTTAGGCATTCGAGTTATTTCATCAATGATGCTTAGAATTTGTCGGATAACCGACTTCTTGGTATTCATTTTAATGTATGCTATAACAGCAACAAAAACATCAGTGAATGATTTAGCTCGAGAAACTTGGTATGCCATAACGACCAAATTCTCGAGGTGAGAAACCCACTCTGAAACATCATCATCAGTTGAGCCGCTAGTTAAATCTTGAATAGATTTTAACAACTTTGAAAGAACACCATGTTCTTCCCCATCAAGATCAGTTTTTTCCTGAGGTGGTGTTGCCATTGCCTCACGCACCAAATCATTTCGTTCTTGGGACGATCCTGGTGGTGGTTTCTCAACAGAGTCTGTTTCATCCTTGAGCTGTTGATCTAAACTCGGAGTGGTAACTTCGTCTCCAGGCATCTTCCATCCATAGTCACCAAAAGAGTTTAGGGGATCATTAGTAGGAGGATGGTTTTCAAACATGTCCTCCAATCCGTGGGGTGAAATGCTATTATATGCTTTTCTGGCAGCAATTTTTGCATTTCGTTTTCGAACCCGAATGTTGGCAGCGATTCGACGCAATTCCTTAGCATTATAGCGCTTAGAATTGCCTTTCTTTTCATATTTCTGACGATTTGCCAATTTGGTGTCAGTAAAATTTTGAGACTGTTCTTCAAAATAAATAAAGAATTCAGCCATTGTAATATTATTGTTGTTTGTAGCAGCAAAAAATATATAGTATGTTAACTTGCCAATCAACATACGGGAAGATCGTATTTGAAATTGCGTACCTTTACTCGCATGAGCTGGTACTCCGGTCATCTTCCACAATTATAGCGTAGTTTTTAACTATAACTAACCGAATAGTGCCTTATTTGTCTCTCGACTATGCCCGGCACGGCATATATACATCTGCGACTGGTAGCGAGCTTCTCAGGGCTCTTTTATCACTACACGATATCATCAGACTTCATTCACCATAAAACGTTAAATTCCACAATTTAAATCAAAAATAGGACTTATTATTATTTGCCTACTTTACAATTAAAATTCATTAGGTCGTATTATGATCTTAAATGTACCAAATTTCCCGGTAAACCGGATTTGTAAATACACAGATCAGTGAATCTAACTAACTTCATCAAAAAGTTTTTGAAGAAAATTGAAGAAATAAGGTTTTTGATAGCTGAATAACAGCTTGAATTGGACAAAAAGTGTTGCGTATGTCCATTGTATTTACATCAAATGTACGCAAATTACTATGTACTTAAATGACGGTTTGTTTAACCACTTTACTGTGGGTGTATCATGATTGAGATTTTTTACTCCTTCCGGAGAGGTGTTCTCGAAAATCACCCGTTAAATATTACTAAATATGTCTCAGCAGTGTACTAGTTTGCAATAACTAGTAAACTAATCAACACAAATAATACAATGCTACCTATACGTCTTTCGACG
>Ga0182075_1353624_pt1 | contig 8845 bp, 7 predicted proteins | sample 071ome_FD_136017 | JGI IMG/M metagenome (GOLD analysis project Ga0182075, IMG submission 136017) | Metatranscriptome of coastal salt marsh microbial communities from the Groves Creek Marsh, Georgia, USA - 071407BT (Metagenome... | ecosystem: Environmental > Aquatic > Marine > Intertidal zone >... | reverse complement strand
CTGACCGAGAAAAAAGTGCCCTACGAGGTTGGTAAGGCTTTTTTCAGGAACATCGCACGAGCACAGATTACCGGTGATGAGGTGGGCATGCTTAAGATTATCTTTCATTTTGAAACGCTGGAAATTCTGGGTATACACTGTTTCGGTGACCAGGCGTCTGAAATTGTCCATATCGGTCAGGCCATCATGAATCAGCAGGGTGAGGCGAATAACCTGAAATATTTCATTAATACGACCTTTAATTACCCGACCATGGCCGAAGCATACAAAGTAGCCGCACTCAATGGCTTTAATCGGCTGTTTTGAGTATTTTGATGCATTCTTTTCAATATAGGTGCTGTCTGCCTGCAGGCCTTGATTTATATAGGGCTTGAACGAAAAAACGCTTGATTGCAAAAAGCGGAAAGTGTAAATTGGCACCCCGCTTGAAGCAGTGAAATTTTTGTCGTTTTGACCGCTTTTTAGTCTTTTTTTTTTCGAAAGAACAGCGGTTCACTGCCCGCAGACAGTTTTGGTTGAACTGACCACTACTGAAGACCCAGAAAATTTTTTAGCCATTGCCCGATGTTTTCACTGAATGCATTGTCGTAGTGTCATCAATTTTCTCAAGACGGACCTGTCTATTGCCCTGGTCCGGATGATGTAGTACAGACAGTGTGAGAGAAAAAGCTGACAAGCTTTGCGCACTGGAAATTCTTTCAGGCCAGGTCCTGAAAGCATTCTGATCACAAGATAAAACACAGGTTGGCAGGTTTGAATATAGATCTATTTCCCCTGGTACTTTACGGCTCAATTGTCATTATCGCGATTGTCGGCCTGCTGATTGTCTCAACCGTGCTTGGTCAGAAGCGAAGCGATCATGCTACCCAGGATGTTTATGAATCTGGTGTACTGCCTACCGGCTCGCCAAACATCAGGATTTCCGTCCCTTTCTACCTTACTGCCATTCTTTTCATTATTTTCGACCTTGAAGCGGTATTCCTGTTCGCATGGGCTGTGTCGATTCGTGAGGCCGGGTGGGTCGGTTTTATTGAGGTCGCTATTTTCATTGTGATTCTTGTCGCCGGCCTCGTATATCTCTGGAAAAGTGGTGCACTGGAATGGCGTACGTCACGCCAGCGTCATGACAGGGATCTCGTCAAAGGCCCTGGTGGTGTCGTCAATATCAGGGATGGAAAGAAAATTGAAGAAGAAATTACCCAGGATAATCATCATGGGGGAGGTCACTAATGAGTTGGGAACTGGTCCGTCCTGAAGAAGTCTCTGACCCGCGTCCGGGCATGGGAGAGTTTGATGACTATATTCGCAAGAATGTCATCATGACCAGGCTTGAAGATATGCTGGCCTGGAGTCGTAAAAACTCACTCTGGCCATATAACTTCGGCTTGTCTTGCTGCTATGTTGAGGCAGCAACAGCCATTTCCAATCGCCATGATATTTCCCGTTTCGGTGCCGAGGTTTTTCGCGCTACACCACGGCAGGCTGACATGATTATTATCGCCGGTACCGTGTTCAGGAAGGTGGCGCCGGTGGTCCAGCGTCTATATGAGCAAATGATGGAGCCGCGCTGGGTGATATGCATGGGATCCTGTGCCAATTCCGGTGGTATGTATGACATCTACTCCGTTGTTCAGGGGGTGGACAAATTCCTGCCTGTGGACGTTTATGTATCTGGATGTCCCCCGCGTCCGGAAGCATTATTGCAGGGACTTACCCTGCTTCAGGATTCCATAGGCAAGAAACGCCGCCCCGTAAGCTGGGTTATCAATGATCAGGGTATCCACGAGCGTGAAAAAGTGGAAATCCAGCGTGAGAAACGCCTCAAAGACCGCATCAGTGCCACTGAACTGGTGAGTCCGGATGAGGTAGGACCTAGCTACTGGGACGTTGCCAGCGGTAAAAAAGGTCCGCATGACCAGGATTAATCCTCTTTTGCAGACACAGACATACACATAAGCACACTTAAAATAGAGACAAGAGTTGACTACCGTAAGCGAACAAACAGCCCAGGAAGCACAGGCACAGCAACCCGCTGTCATTGATGCCCTTTACCGGAAGTTTGGTGAATCCACTTTTGTACGTCAGCATACTGCCGAAGGCATGCCGACATTGTGGGTGCCACGCAGCCAATTACTCGACATACTGCGTTACCTGCGCGATCAGTATCGCCCCCGCTACGAGATGCTGCTCGACGTAACCGCTATAGATGAACGCATGCGTGTCAACAGGCAGGGGCAGCCTGACAGTGATTTTACAGTGGTCTACCACCTGATTTCCTATTCGGGTAATTGTGATATTCGTCTCAAGGTAGCTCTGTCTGAAAACGACCAGAATATCCCGACGGTTATCTCCCTGTGGCCAGCTGCCAACTGGCATGAGCGGGAAATGTGGGACATGTTTGGCATAAATGTAGAAGGCCATCCCAACCAGAAAAGAATTTATACGCCTCCCACCTGGGTTGGACACCCCCTACGCAAGGATCATCCCGCCAGGGCTACGGAAATGGACTGGTTCCAGATGAGCGACGAAATTCAGGATCGTGAACAGGAAGCCATGCTGTTTGATCCTGAGGAATGGGGCATGACCCGTCATTCCGATACTTCCGAGTACATGTTCCTCAACTTTGGTCCTAATCACCCGGCCGCCCACGGTATTATCCGCTTTGCCCTGCAACTCGATGGTGAGTATGTGATTAATTGCGTACCTGACGTGGGATACCACCACCGCGGCGCAGAAAAGATGGGCGAACGCCAGAGCTGGCATACCTACATTCCCTATACAGACCGTATTGATTATCTCGGCGGTGTCATGAATAACCTGCCTTATGTCATGGCGGTTGAAAAGATGGCTGGCATCAAGGTTCCTGAGCGGGTTCAGACCATTCGTGTGATGCTCGCCGAATTCTTCAGGATATGCAGTCACCTGCTTTTCTATGGCACCTGGGCCGTTGACCTTGGGCAACTCTCGCCCCTGTTTTACTGTTTCGAAGATCGTGAAAAAGCATTCAACATAATCGAATCAATCACCGGTGGGCGTATGCATCCCAGCTGGTTCCGTATCGGTGGTGTTGCCCAGGACCTGCCAAATGGCTGGGACAAGCTGATTCGCGAGTTCGTTGAATACTTCCCGAAACGTCTTGCCGAATACGACAAGATGATTATGGCAAATACCACTATCCGCCAACGTACCCAGGGTGTGGGTTCCATGACTACACAGGATGCATTTGACTGGGGTATGACCGGTCCGGCCCTGCGTGCAACCGGACTTGAATGGGACTATCGCAAGAACAGGCCCTACAGCGGGTATGAAAACTTCGAGTTTGACGTGCCAATTGCCGTTAATGGTGATTGCTATGACAGGGCTGCTGTGCGTGTTGAAGAGATGCGCCAGAGCTGTCGAATAATCAAGCAGTGCGTAGAAAATATGCCGTCTGGTCCTTACAAATCAGACCACCCCCTGGCAACACCTCCTATCAAGGAAAAGTCTAAGCAGGATATTGAAACCCTGATTGATCACTTCCTGAGCGTGAGCTGGGGACCAATTATTGATCCAACAGAAGTGTCGATGACTATCGAGGCGACCAAGGGTCTGAACATGTACTACCTGATCAATGATGGTGGTAGTGGCTCCTATCGCACGCGCATAAGAACGCCTTCTTTCATCCATATCCAGGCAATACCATTCCTGAGTCGTGGGCTGATGCTGGCAGACTTTACTGCCGTCGTCGCTACCACTGATTTTGTGATGGCAGATGTGGACAAGTAGGCTGAAAAGCAAGATTCTCCAGTAGGAAATTGATCTAGAAATGAGCAACATCATCGCCAGTACAGCCGTCAAGGCAAGAACGCTGACTGAAGAAGAAATTCACGAGATAGAGCATGAAAAAACGCACTATCCGTATACGCAGGCAGTGGGTCTTGAGGCGCTGAAAATTGTACAGAAATACCAGGGCTGGGTGTCCGATGAAAGCCTGTTGGCCGTGTCCGAGTATTTGGATATTCCACCGGATGAGCTGGAAGGAGTCGCGACATTCTTCAATATGATTTTCCGGCGACCGGTAGGTAAGTATGTCATCAGGTTATGTGACAGCGTCGCCTGCTGGATGCTCGGGTGTGATTCCCTGAAAGACCATATCACCAATACCCTGGGTATTGAGTATGGAGAGACAACCGAAGACAACCTGTTTACATTGATTCCTGTGCAGTGTCTGGGTGCCTGTGACAGGGCGCCAATGATGATGATCAATCGTGAAACCTACCGGGATATAACACCTGAGAAGATTGATGACATTGTGGCTGAATACAAGGCGAAGGGCTAAACCCTGGTTACAGAGACTCAATAGAGTTCAGAGATTCGACTGAGAAAATGGACAAACCTTTAACAAAAAATATCGAAGCAGGTCGCTTACCGTTTGATTTCAAGCAGTATGAAGCGGCTGGTGGCTATGAAAGTGTCCGCAAGGTAATAACCATGGAACCTGGCGATGCGGTTAACCTGGTCAAGGAAGCCGGCCTGGGTGGCCGTGGTGGTGCCGGGTTCAACACGGGCCTTAAATGGAGCTTTGTTCCTCCACCCGATGGTGGCCCCCGTTACCTTGTCGTCAATGGCGACGAAATGGAACCGGGTACGTTCAAGGACAGATTGCTGATTGAACATGATCCTCATCTCCTGATTGAAGGGATGATCACCGCCAGCTATGCCATACAGGCCAGCACCGGATATATCTTCCTGCGGGGTGAATATATCGAGTGCGAGGAGCGTCTTCTCAAGGCTATTGACGAGGCTTATGAGAATGGCATGCTCGGCAAGAATATTCTGGGATCAGGGTTTGATCTGGATATATACCTGCATACCAGTGCCGGGCGCTATATCTGTGGTGAAGAAACCGCCCTTATCAATGCTCTCGAAGGCAAAAGGGCCAATCCACGAGCCAAGCCGCCATTTCCACAGGTTAGTGGGTTGTGGGGCAGGCCAACGGTTGTGAATAATGTAGAGACCATCTGCAACATTCCCGGCATCGTGGCCAATGGCACTGATTGGTATCAGGGGCTTGGCAAAGGGGAGCACGTTGGAACGCGTATATCCGGTGTCAGTGGCAGGGTAAACAATCCTGGTTGCTGGGAAGTGCCGGTTGGTATCACTTTCAGGGAATTGCTGGAAGATTATGCCGGTGGCATGAAGGATGGTTACGAACTTAAGGCATTTTTGCCCGGTGGAGGGTCAACTGATTTTCTCATGCCCGAACACCTGGATCTCGTGATGGATCCCGGTGAAGTCCAGAAAGCAGGCAGCCGTCTGGGTACATCCCTGATAATGGTCCTTGATGACAAAACATGTCCGGTGGGTTGTGTTCGTAACCTGATCAAGTTTTTTGCCCATGAAAGCTGTGGCTGGTGCACGCCCTGCAGGGACGGTTTGCCCTGGGTTGAGCATATTCTCAACAAAATGGAAGAGGGCAAGGGTGAAATGAAGGATATCGAGATCCTGAAGGAAATGACCGGTTACATGGCACCGGGAAATACCTTTTGCGCATTGGCACCTGGAGCGGCAGAACCTTTGCAGAGCGCACTCAAGTATTTCATGGATGAGTTTGAAGACCATGTAAACCATGGTTGCAGCTACCAGAAACATTGATAAATTACGTTAAATAGTACTTATAAATATTTGATTATTAAGTATTTATAGAGGTTTTAAAAGTGGTAAAAATTACCGTTGATGGCAAAGTCCTGGAAGTGGACGAAAACAAGAACCTGCTGGAGGAAATCCTCTCCAATGGGGAAGATTTGCCATATTTTTGCTGGCACCCGGCGATGGGCTCTGTGGGGTCATGCCGCCAGTGTGCGGTAATTGAATATGCTGACGATGAAGATCAACGTGGCCGCCTGAATATGGCCTGTATGACAGCACCTCGCGACGGAGCACGTTATTCCATCGAGAATGCAGCCAAGTTCCGCTCCCAGGCCATTGAAAGCATCATGATCAACCATCCGCACGACTGCCCTGTCTGTGAAGAAGGTGGTGAATGTCATCTACAGGACATGACGGTCATGTCGGGCCACAACTACCGACGTTATGATGGTAAAAAGAAAACCCATACAAACCAGTACCTGGGGCCGTTCATTAACCATGAGATGAATCGCTGCATAACCTGTTACCGCTGTGTCAGGTACTACAAGGATTATGCTGGTGGTACAGATTTTGGCCCCCAGGCTTCCCACGATAACACCTATTTCGGTCGCTGGCAGGAAGGTCCTCTGGAGAGTGAATTCAGTGGCAACCTGGCAGAAGTGTGTCCCACCGGTGTTTTTACTGACAAGCCTTTTGCCAAACACTATGTGCGCAAATGGGACCTGCAGACCTCTCCCTCGGTGTGTGCCGGCTGCAGTGTAGGCTGTAATACAAATCCGGGAGAACGTTACGGTACCCTGCGTCGTGTCGTAAACCGGTTCAATGACGAAGTAAATGGCTATTTCCTGTGCGACCGTGGACGCTTTGGTACCGGTTATGTGAACAGCGATGATCGTATTACCGTCTCCATGACCCGTGACAGCCATTATGCAGATCCTGTCCTTGCTACCAATGAAGAAGCTCGTGACAAACTGTTGGCTATGGCTGGCAGTGCCATAGGTATCGGATCGCCCAGGGCATCCATGGAAGCAAACTTTGCACTCCGGGAACTCGTTGGTGCCGAAAATTTTTACGCGGGTGTGTCAGAAAAAGAGCTGGGCATGCTGGACCAGATTCTCGACATATACCGCACTAGTCCGGTAAATGTGGCCAATATCAAGGATATTGAGGCATCAGATGCCGTCCTGATACTTGGTGAGGATGTCACCAATACGGCTGCCCGTTTATCACTGGCCCTGCGTCAGTCGGTGAGGAACCTGGGCAAGGACATGGCCAGGGCCATGAAGTTCCCGGATTGGCAGGATGCTGCTATTCGACAGCTGACCATGGATCGCAAGAGCCCATTGTTTATTCTGTCACCCCATGCAACCCGCCTGGATGATGTCGCTCAAAATGTACATATAGCCACTGCAGCCGAGAGCGCGAAGATAGGCTTCGCCATTGCATCTGCACTGGATGGCAATGCACCGGGTGTAACAGATCTTACTGAGGAAGAGCAAGGGCTTGTCCAGACCATTGCCACCGCCCTGAAATCTGCAAAACAGCCTTTAATTATTAGTGGAACAGGCAGCCTGAATCCGGCACTGATCGATGCCGCCGCCAATATTGCTACAGCACTGGCTGATGGCGAGATAACAGCCAATCTGGCCCTTGTATCACCTGAAGCAAACAGTATGGGACTTGCCCTTATTACTGAAGGCTCCGGAAAAGGCATTGAGCAGGCGATGGATAGCGGTGCCAAATCCGCCATTGTGCTGGAAAATGATTTATATCGCAGGGCGTCCACTGCCAGGGTTGATGGATTTATCGACGGCCTTGATCATCTGGCCGTTCTGGACAGCCTCAAGCATAAAACCGGTGAAGCAGCCAATCTGGTTCTTGCAAGCGGTACCTTTGCTGAAACATCCGGGACCTTTGTTAATTATGAAACCCGTGCCCAGCATTTTTACTCTGTTTTCAAACCGCTCGAAAGTATTCGTTCCAGCCTGTCCTGGTTGAGTGACAAGCCAATAGCCGAAGTGACCCGTGCGTGTGCAGAATCCGTGGCCGACTGTCAGGGTATGGCGAACCTGACTCCCGGGAAAACCCTGGCAGGCATGCGTTATCCGCGACAACAGCATCGCTATAGTGGGCGTACAGCCATGCGCGCCGATATCAGCGTTCATGAGCCCAAGCAGGAACAGGACGAGGAGGGGATTATGTCCTACTCCATGGAAGGTATTCCCCCTGTTCGTGATGCTGAAGTGTTTAACACGCCCTGGTACGGCGGATGGAATTCAAACCAGAGTATCTTCAAGTTCCAGTCACATACTGGTGAAGGACTCAAGCAGGCAACTCATGGCCATGTGCTGGTTAATAATGCCGCCACGGATAATTTGAATAGTACAGATAAAAAGTACAGTGCAGTCACCACGCTGGAAACGTCTGCCGGTGATTACACGGTATTCCCTCTCTATCATCTCTTTGGCAGCGAGGAATTAACAGGAAAAACACCGGCAATTCAGGAAAAAGCCACTGGCGCCTATATTGCGCTGTGTGAAGAGGATGCCGCCAAACTGGGTCTGCAAGCCAGCGATGGACTTGCGGTGCAGAATAATGGTGCCGTTCCCTATGTCATACGCAGTTCCATAAAGCCCGGTACGGTAGGGGTATCCGTTGGTCTCAACGGACTCAATTTTGCCGATCTTGAAGGCGGGATTTCACTGGCGAAAGCCTCTGACTGGAAAACACCTCCAGACTGGCGCGCCGCGAATATCATTGTCAGTGACAAGCAAACCCATGAATCAGCAGGGGAGGACGCCTGATGTTTACTTTTGAGGTAGGTTCACTCCTCAACATCGCCCTGATTCTGGGTGTTGTCCTTACCCTGGCGGCACTGCTGATCTGGATGGAACGTCGTGTCCTGGGTTTTTTTCAATGATCGCCTGGGTCCCAACCGTGTGGGACCGTTCGGTATCCTCCAGTCCGTGGCCGATGTTATCAAGCTGATTACCAAGGAAGACTGGATACCTCCCTTTGCGGATAAACAGACATTTGTTGTAGCACCGCTGATAATCCCAATAGTGATGCTACTCAGTTTTGCGATGATTCCTTTTGCGCCCAATGTTGGCATTATCGATATGAACATTGGCCTTCTTTTCGTGATGGCGATGGCAGGATTGGCATCCTATTCAGCCATGCTGGGTGGACTGGCTTCCAATAACAAGTTTGCCCTTCT
>Ga0182075_1010689_pt1 | contig 8923 bp, 1 predicted proteins | sample 071ome_FD_136017 | JGI IMG/M metagenome (GOLD analysis project Ga0182075, IMG submission 136017) | Metatranscriptome of coastal salt marsh microbial communities from the Groves Creek Marsh, Georgia, USA - 071407BT (Metagenome... | ecosystem: Environmental > Aquatic > Marine > Intertidal zone >... | reverse complement strand
CGTTATTTTACCTGGAAAAAACTATTTCGTTTTACACAAAACTATGCCTTTCTCCCACAAAGGTCAACGCTCCGACATAACTCGAAAGCTCGCTCATGAGTGCGTAGTTTACGTAATTGAAAAAACCTAAAAATTTTGCTGGTAGCCAGAAACAACGGCCACCGCTGCATTAACCGAATAATCATTTTTGGCAATTTTCTGCTTGATAATTTTGAAATTGTAATTGAAAAAGTTGTTTGGATTGTTTTCAAATACTCTCTGTTTACAAAAAACTTCTGTCCGAAAATGTTCATAAGGAACAAAGACGATTGGATCCATCAAGAAAGCTGGTTCATGTTGGAATCCCTCCGTCTTTAACAGGCAGTCCAACTTGTCAAGGGCTTTCGGACCCATCCAAGCAGCGAACTGTCTGGCCTCGCAAATCATAGACTTGCGAACTGTGTGATCAAATTTAGTGTTTCGCTTGCACCAGTTGAGCTCACGAAACACGGTCGATTCTGGAAAAGGACACCACACAATTTCCTTATCCAATCGAAATGAGGATTTTAGATAGTCCAGCTCCTCAACTGGCTTGATGCTCACTATGGTTTTCTTAGTCGAATCCGTCATATTGAACCCGAGCGCTTTGATACGCTCGACCACATTTTGCCATTCAAAAATTGGTTTCACAGAGATGATGACATCATCCCCATGGGTGAATAAGCAGACGTTTTCATACCAATCATCCATAGTTGGCCTGACACCTGTTACAGCTAACCATTCGGCGTAGAATGATGTTACCCACGCCCATGCATTTACAAATGAGTTGAATAGATCTGTCAGATATGTTCCCGACTTATTACCCTTGGATGAGAGGACAACCTTTCCATCAATAAGATGAAAAGAGTGTTGAAGAGAATGCACAAGTACATCTCTCACACGGTGCTCTTCCTCACTTCCATTGCTGTAATAAATTCGAAGAACCTGTCTGAATGCTTCAAAGGCTGCCGGTGGAATTGTACTGTCAAATTTTGAGTAATCTGCTGCCATCCCGTAAGATGAATTTCTCTTCAAATGTTTGTACAATTTTCCCCAAGCTGCCACACGATCAATTCCGATCGTGTGCATATAGTATGGCCCACTATGCGTACGCATATACGCACAAAAGGCTCCCATGTATTTCCTTACCAAAATGGTCTCGTCTATTGGCGAGGCCTCGAAAACACGGGTCTTTTTCAACTCACACTTCTCCAGAGGGAGTAACTCATCCTTGAGAGTGGATGAGTAGTAAGATGGTAACCTTACTCCCTCCTTTGCAGCCTTCTCCCTTTCCTCGACACATTCACTGAGTGATTGTCCGAGCACAGGATGAACCTTCTTGTAATATGCATTAGACCAACTGTACCACTTGCCATCGTCCCGCATCTCCACATCCATGAAATCTTCCTTTTTCTTTGATATGCAAGACCAGTGTCCCGCAGAAGAAGTCCGTTTCAATGGAAGAATTGATCCTTTACCGTTAAGTATCTCGTCGTCCGTTAACAAAGCCTGGTCACGGTCAGCTGGAAAGCCAACACGATAAATATCCATGTAATAGTCAGTTGCATCTTGGGTAGGGCATGCAAGATCCCTTTGCTGATCCCATAGGTATTTCTGAGAATTCTTATTCAGAATCTCGGGGTTCATGGGAGCTGGTCTAAACTCGTTAGGCCAATCAGCAGCAGCCATCAAAGATTTACACTTCTCTGACTTATAAACCCCTGGAACCTGGAGCACAACTCCATTTTCCTCAACCTTCCCCAGGGCAGGAAATCCTCGTTCATTCCCCGCCCACGACATGGTCTCCTCCGTGTCTACACACTCGGGCATGACCATCTCGACGGAACCACTAAGGTCCAGTTCCTGCAGCATCTCATACGTCACCGGAGCAAATCCAGCCATTGGTATATCATAAGGAATAGCAGTGCCATTCACGTGAATTCCAATTAGCTGGTTCCTATAGACATACGGAATACCACAGTCACCGTTGCTCGTTGATTCCTCAATCTCCACATCATAGAATTGTGTTCCCTTCACAACTCCTTCCTCTCTCACCTGCAAAGATTTGAGCACTCCATAGAGTGCGCGAGCATGTTTCGTCTTCTGAAACAGCCCAACTGTTACCACGTCATATCCAGAAACATATTGTTCAAATTCTTTTTCTTTCATGAACCGCTTAACAATGCTTCGTACCCGTTGTAGTGCGACTGGCAATCGAACCACGATGGCATCCACATCTGGAAGAGTTTGATAAGAATCCAGCCTAAACTGCACTCTTGCCCCTCCATAGTGGAAATACCAATCTTCTGTGCTGTACAGATAGTGTTTTGGTACTAACATATGTAAGTTGTTCAGCAATAATCCAAAAGTAGACTGATTTCCGCTAAAAATTTTGACAATGTTTTTCTCAATTGATTCACTTTCTTGCTTATTCCATGAACAAAAATTTTCCAATAATTTCCTGGGTGGTCGTTTCGCTTTTCCTCCGTACTGTTCTTCTGGCAACCAAATTGTTCTTGTACTCATGGCTCTGAGTGCAATGAATAAGGCTTTCCAATTAAAGAATTCCTGAGTAGATTCGAAACACCAATCATCTGGATCTGATGAGGTAACAAATTTTGGCACCTCAGGTACTGTCTTGGTAGACAAAACCTTGTGCACAAACTCCTGCTTTGCAAACCGTTTCTGTTGGTCACGGTAAGCCAGTGGTTTCTCTATTTCTACTATAGCCAACTCATTCGCGATATGAATATTGCGAATATTTTGCTTACTAGCACTAAATAGATACTTCCACAACAATGACACGAGCAAAGCTCCGGCAGCCACCACAACGATGGCACCCGCTGTCACAACGGGTTTTCTGTTCATTACTACCCATTCGACTAGATCGGAATAAAATGATTTAACACTTCCTCCAACCTTTTCGAATCTGTGCATTACTATGTACAGGTAGTCCATGACAGCCCGAGCCTTCTCTGTGGCACTGCCAACTCCTTTCACCAACGCATTGAAGACGCGTTGCCGCAACTCGCCGACGTTGGTCACAACATCCTGGGCTATTTTCCCCACTTGCGTGGCGTAATAGCGAAAGAAAATGGATCCTTTTATTTTCCATTCCTCCCAGGTCATCCTCTCTCCAATGTGAGGATCGCTTTCCAGCAGCGCTTTCAATTCCTCTTTGGTAGGCATTCGCACGTGGCCACAATCAAAACTTAGATCATGGCAAGATGTGCACTGCCCGAGTTCATTATACGCCGCCTTCACAACCACTTCCTCCTGGTCTTCGTCCCAGGCAAAGTTTTCCTTTGATGGATCATAGTAAGGTTCTAGATGAGGTTTGGAATCCTCAAATAGATCCTCCTCACCACCAGCCTGTTCAAAAATTATCCTATTGGTAACCTCTCTCATGGCATCAAAACCCCGATTTTTCCTGACATACTCCCCCCAAATTTCATTAAACATTTGCTCAAAAGTCCTCTCCCTTGCTGGATCTACAATTAAATTTACTGTGTCGCCTAAAGGTACTGCCTGGATGCGAATATGTTTTTTGTATATCGCACTCAATGCAGTGATTGATTTCACTTTCAAATTGTTTGCCTCTTCAACAAAAGCCTGAACGTTGAAGAAGTTTTCTACAGGAGAAACAACATAACTACAATTTCTGAAACGGCGATTAACCGCGTCTTTGTCTTTAATGTCATCATAATCCTGTACTGTATGAAAATTTGATGTAGCCAAAAAGAATTTTGAATTGAATTTCATTCCTTTCTCTGAAATTGATGCCATTGGTAAGGGTGTTGCCACGGAGGATATCAACCGCACAACTTCGCTCAACGTTCCGGGCTCGGATGAGTTGGCGATATCGTCTGCCACGACGACAGGTTGCCCACAGTAGCCATCAAAATGATTTGAAGCTCCACTGACATCTAAAGCATATATGGATAGCTTTAGATCGGCAGGCGTGATCTCAGAATTAAGCTCTCGCCTATATTCTGCTACCAACAATTCAGCCATGGTGTTCATGAGAAGTGATTTCCCACACCCAGCTGCTCCCGAAATCCATACACCAACAGGTTCCATGCGGGACCTGCTAGTAATGAGTTTCTTCCTGTACTCCGCCTCCTTCTCTCTAACCTCTTTGAAAAATGCCTGAAACGACCGAATTTTGAAGATTTCACATTTTGCCTGATATTTATCACAAGGTGCCAAAACATTGGTTGCAAAGTCTCGGTAATTTACCGTAAAATTGTCCAAAAGAAAGCGTTGATTATGTTCAATATAATAATGCTGGGCTTTGGTCAAAGCCTCAACTGCCACTTCCGCTGTTTCCTTTCCTGTCAGAGCATTATAAAAATCTGTAATAAAACTCCAAAGATTTGCAAAAATTTCTGTGATATTTTTTGAAAATAAATTTCTTGAATTGAAAGACAGGATTGATTCTTTTGACAACTTTGATCCTATGAGACTAGTCATTCCCTTGATGAGCATCATCGAGGGACTGATACTCCCAAACTGATCTTCCCTTTTGGTGCCCAACCAAGCCACAAACTGTGATAGATGTTTGTAATGCATGAAATGCACAGCTGCAAAGCCGCACTGGATACCCATCGCCACCCAATCCTCATTGAGGTAGGCACAATAGATTGCATACAACATACTAATCACTCCTGTGACTTTTTGAGCTCCTTCAAAGATTGTCTCCTTGAACTTCTCTACTTCCTCGTTGATTCCTTCAGCCAACATTTGTTTAACAAAATTGGTGAAAGTCTCCTTCGTTTTCTCAACTCCTCTGGAAACCCCGTTAGTCAGCATATCAAATAACTGCTTCACAGGGGTCCACTGCTCTTCACGGAGTCCTCCGGGTGTTGTTTCGGAATCCGCAAGAGATTGGACAAGCGCTACAGGGTTACTGGAGCGGTTAATGAGAAAATCCTTCACATGCCCTATCACACGCGCCCTCGCCTGGCGCTGTGCCTCCCTTTTAGAGAAACCACTTCCTCTAAAAGTTTTCCCTGCATACTGGATGGTTGTTAGCCATTTGTTTCCAATATACAAGTCCTCTGAGTCTGGTCGGCGCGACCACTCATTTACCATTTGTTCGTACACACGATGTGGGTCTGCACGAGATGGCTTCTGTCCTCTGGATTTACCAGTAGCATTTGATGTAGGAGGATGGGGTGAAATTGTTGGACAATTCACCTTGGTTGTCTCCTCGGACTGGATAGTCCACTCAGCTGTAACTGTGGGAAGTTCAGCTGTCTTCGCCTCCTCAGGGGCGTCAGTCTCCATTGTAGAGAGACAGGTACACTTGAATTTAAAAAGATTCTTGAAACCAAAAGCTGCATGACCCATTTTCCTTGAGATGTTATGGTCTACGTCATCACTCTCTGTGGTTTCGGTCCCTACGGTAGGGAGATTTGGAATCTTTGTTCTTTCCTCGCTCTGAAGATCGAACCCATTCCCAGGTGGAAGCTCGGAATTTGTTAAATTCAAAGTATCTCCGGTGTGGTACTCAAATATGGGGGGTGGCAATGGAATGTAATACTGCACATCCTCCCCATCTGAGGTATACACCACAACTGTCATATTAGGATAACTAATGGCTGTTTGATTGCCACCAGGATTCTCCTCTACAAGTCTCTGACCCCATGCTCCCAAGTACACAACTCCTCGGCGCGCTCCTGCTCCTCCATTTCTATAGATGGAACTATCAGAAAAGATAGGAGCGATCGCGCTAGGAGTGTACTGAGGCAACTCAAACGTGGCTACAGAATGGTGTAGTGGCACGTATGCTCTCAAGTGATCATCATGGACAGCTGGTGAAGCAACATTATTGGGGGAATTCAGTGCATACTCATAAGGTGCATACCTCAGAGTTAGAAAACCACCATGCGTTCTATTTCCAGCAACCAGGCACAAAACACGTTTTGAACCTGATCGGTACAAGTACATATGTGAAACATAGTCTGCTCTTGTACCATTATCCAGTGAAAACTTCACTTGCTCACTCTGTTGGATGTTCTTGGCAGTAATGTCAAAACTTCCAACATAGTGTGCCCTCTTCATCAGCTGAATCACTCCCATATGATTGTTCCTCAGGTAGACATACTGTCCACCCTCACTTCTAGGGAGTGCACTGACGACAACTTCTTCTCCTTCTGCTGAGGCTGTTTTATCATCCTCATCCCCATCGGGGCCCTGGAAACTAGTTCCCACCACACGTTTAACACTCACATGTGGATTGAGAGCTCTAATCCAGATAGTCCCATTCAATATTCCAGCTGAACCTTTGTACTCATTCTTGACAAACACTTCAATTTGGCCAAACACGGCGTCAGCCGGGCGTGGCAAAAGCCGTGCAATGCTGCTCCATGGAACAACAAAGCTGGCTTCTGTCTGGCCATTCAAATTTAAGTCACAATGAGGCAAAACACTGGATCCATTGAAAGATCGGGGATTGGAATTCGCTGAAAGCTGGTAGTATGGTCTAATCATGTCCGGCACCGGACTATAGACCGCTCTCAACATTCCACAACAGAATGGGGTGGTATTCAGCCGAATAGTCACCTCAAAATCACAACGTAAGAAGTTGTGAAAGGAGAAAAGTCCCGAGGGAGCCCTGTCGCCAGAATCCGCAAAGTCATGGGGTAGATTGACTGTATACAGTTTCTGGCTAAAGGTGTGGGTGGTACCTACTGTGAAGCGCCCCACCATATATGGCTTGTCAAGTATTGATCCAGTGTCGGCTGGACCATCGTCGACAACTCCTTTTAACACATTTTCAGCGTAAGAAGGAGGAACCACTGTGGGGATGTCCATCGCAACTGCGCCAGTGCGATTGGACTGCCTTACAACGCCATTAGCTTTCCACTTATAATCCGGTGCCACTCGTGGCACTTTGTATTCAAAGTCTGAGCCAGCGTTCACGTAGGTGTTGATGTCCACATTAGTGGGCATCCCGTTGGAACCACCATCTCTCAAAGGATTTTGAGAGAAGATGTAGATTGAGCCGGTGTTCATGGTGTCGTTGATCGGGTCCTGAGTCACTGCGTTGGTCAAAACATTAGATTTAAGGCCAACAAATCCGTTTCCAGTCATACAAAAGTCCAAGGGGTAAGTAAAGGGGATCACAAATTTTGTTCGGTTTGAATTTGATACATCAATTGAAATTCCATCTAAATTTTGGGCCTGGGCATATGTCAAAGTTCCTGAAGGTTGGGGATTTGGACAGTAGCAAATGTACAGCTGTCCCTGGTGAAATTTTGTTGAACATATTTCAAAAGTATATTCCAAAGATCCTCTCCACATTTGATAAGATAATCCGAAAGCAGCTAGATCTCCACAATCGTAGCACACATTAGTGTCTAGATATTTGAAGCTCGCCATTGGTGTCACAGGAAATGACTCAAGCAGCGTTTCCGCGGCTTGAGTTTTTTGCCAATTGGTAACAGCGATTCTAGCAGGTATTCGCATTCTCTCCTCCATGTCAATCATTTTCCTTTCAGATACTACATCTCCTTGGAAGGAATTGTAGTCATCTTTCATAAAGCCAAGGGTCGTTACCTGTCGGGGGATGTTAACTGTATTTGGGGCAAAACCATCTGTATTATATACAGGTTGGTTATCAAAAATTCCAGCAACTGTCTCCATTCCGGAAACAACTGGTTGGACAACACTGAGGATGTCATTTAACACATTTGATTCCTTATTAGGAACGTCTGATTGAATTTCCAGATCTTCCAGTATAGTTACTACTGGCTTCTCTGCAAGATCCACTCCACTTCTCTTTGCTGCCTCATAGGCTAAAATGTAAGTTTGTTTTGTGAATGGTATACTTAAACCAAACTTACATCCGGCATGATACAGCAAATGAAGTCCCAGAACTTTCTTCTCTCCGTCCTCCATTCTGTATAATACATGTCCACAATCTCCCATTTTCGTTTCTAGGGCGTATTGATAGTATTCACCATCATACCCATTCAACGAAGGGAAATTGAAATTTTGTAATACACATTGGGTGCTCTGTTCCTTGAATACTGCGTCAGCAGACAACACACTCTCTGAAATGCTTTCCGCGGTAATATAGTATGGCAATCGGGCAATAATTAATTCCTTTCCGATGCGCAACAATGCAGTAGATGTTGTACAACCACACATTGTATGCTCGACAAAAACTCCAAAATAGCCTAAACTCACATAATTTTTCAATCTAAAATTACAATGTTTTGTTTCACAAAGAGAAAAAGCAGCCAAATCATCTTTTGAATATTTGTGTAAATCCCGCAGGATCGCATTTTCACAAGATACTTTAGGTGTCGCCATACTGAACAGTTAAAAGAAGGGTGAAGGTTTTCGACTCCTACAACCGCTACCTACATGCTGGTAGAAGCAGGACAAGCTTTCTATCGCTCAGATGTCCATCTGCGCTATGTTCACCTAACAAGACAAACTACTACTAGCATTACTCTACAACTTCTAACATAGAATCCATTGCAAAGCACTACTAGCCTATCTTCAACTTTGAAGCTTAGAAAAATAGTTCGTCGTCTCGAATATCCATATACTTCAATAAATATAATACCGTATAAATAAATGCACTAGCACTCGAATCAGCACTTGTTACCAAGCAAACCTGAATCTATGATGCACTCCCGTAGCAGCCCTCGCAGGCTACCATAGGCAATATTATATTAAATCCATATATTAATACCCAAAACATGTTTCTACACAGAAGGTGCAGAAACAAAACACATAAGACATTGGTGTTAAACAAGGGGTGATAGTCTTTCCTATCAGTCATTTAAAAGATAGCCCAATAGAGTGAGCCGCGTCAGTCCCATACCAAAGGCGGTCAGCCCCCCGATGGCAGGTAGTAGACTTAACTACTTCAACTACGGTCTCCCCG
>Ga0182075_1216853_pt1 | contig 8926 bp, 2 predicted proteins | sample 071ome_FD_136017 | JGI IMG/M metagenome (GOLD analysis project Ga0182075, IMG submission 136017) | Metatranscriptome of coastal salt marsh microbial communities from the Groves Creek Marsh, Georgia, USA - 071407BT (Metagenome... | ecosystem: Environmental > Aquatic > Marine > Intertidal zone >... | reverse complement strand
GGGACCTTTCCTTGAGGCTGAACGCACATCATGCGGATCTCCGCTCTGATCGTCCAGAGCCTCTCCGTCGCCCGGATCGATGAGAATCGAGGGGGGCCGCGGAGATCGCTCTCCTCGGCCCCCCCCTGGGGTGAGTCTGGTCTGACGACCCCGTTCGGGGTCCGAGCTCCCGCTAGGGGCAGGTCGACTCCTCGCAGTCGGCGAGGTCGACCGGCGTGGGGTCCACGCCGCACTCGGGGAACGGCGCCATGGGCGCGGCTCCGCCGCTGAAGATGAACCCGATCGAGTAGATCGCGTCGGAGATGTCGACGAAGCCGTCGTCATTGACATCCGCCGTGTCCACGCAGGTCGGGTTGAAGTTGCCGAGGAACAGGAAGTTGAGCAGGGCGATCGGGTCACCGATGTCGAAGAAGGTGTCCTGGTTGACATCCCCTCGGAGGAACTCGACCTCCTCGAGGCAGTCGCTGATCCCGTCCTCGTCCGAGTCGGTGTCCGGCGTTCCGCAGCCGCAGTCACCCGGCTCCGTCTTGTTCGGATCGATCGGGCACTCGTCCACGCAGTCCGGGGTGCCGTCGAGGTCGGTGTCGGTCTCGGGCTCCCCGCAGCCGCAGGGGCCGGGGCTGGTCTTCGTCGGATCGGTCGGGCAGAGATCGTCGCAGTCGAGGACCCCGTCGAGGTCGGTGTCGACATCCGCGATGCCGCACCCGCAGGAGCCGGGCTCGACCTTGTTCGGGTCGTTCGGGCAGAGGTCGTCGCAGTCGAGCACGCCGTCAAGGTCGGTGTCGGCGTCCGGCACTCCGCAACCACAGGTCCCCGGATCGGTCTTCTCCGGGTCGTTAGGGCAGAGATCGAGGCAGTCCACCGTGCCGTCGAGGTCGGAGTCGAGATCGGAGATCCCGCAGCCGCAGGCACCGGGCTCGGTCTTCTCCGGGTCGGCGGGACAGAGGTCGATGCAGTCCGCGGTCCCATCTCCGTCACTGTCGACCTCGGCGACGCCGCAGCCGCACGAGCCGGGCTCGACCTTGTTCGGGTCGAGCGGGCACTCGTCGAGGCAGTCGACGACCCCGTCCAGATCGGTGTCGGAGTCGGAGACGCCACAGCCGCAGGTGCCGGGCTCGGTCTTCTCGCCATCGAGGGGGCAGAGGTCGACGCAGTCGGGGGTGCCGTCGAGGTCGGTGTCGAGGTCGGCGACGCCGCAGCCGCAGGTGCCGGGCTCGATCTTCTCGCCGTCGTTCGGGCACTGGTCCGCGCAGTCCGGCATCCCGTCGCCGTCGGTGTCCAGCTCGGGGTTGAAGCAGCCGCAGTAGCCGGGGTCGGCCTTGGTCGGATCGAGCGGGCAGCCGTCGAGCGCGTCGTCCACTCCATCGCCGTCGTCATCCGGGTCTCCGAGGTCGCAGAGACCGTCGCCGTCGGTGTCGAGACCGTCGTTCAGCGGGTCGCTGAAGCCCTCGGGGCAGTCGTCGCAGCCGTCGCCGTCGAAGTCCCCGCACTGGAACGCATCCAGAGGGGCGGTGTCGACCGAGTCCTCGATGCCGTCGTTGTCGTCGTCGGGATCTCCGAGGTCGCAGAGCCCGTCACCGTCGGTGTCCAGGCCGTCGCTCATGACATTGCTGACCCCGGAGAGGCAGTCGTCGCAGCCATCCCCGTCGGAGTCTCCGCAGAGGAACGGATCGAGGGGAGAGGTGTCGAGCGTCCTCGACGCCGTCGTTGTCATCGTCGAGGTCCCCGAGGTCGCAGAGACCGTCGCCGTCGGTGTCGAGGCCGTCGGCGTTCAGGTCGCGGACTCCGCTCGAGCAGTCGTCGCAGCCGTCCAGGTCCTCGTCGCCGCAGATCGTGGCATCAACCGGGTTCGGGTCTTGATCGTCGGCGATGCCGTCGTCATCGTCGTCGGTGTCGCCGAGATCGCAGAGGCCGTCACCGTCGGTGTCGAGGCCGTCGGCGCTCGCGTCCAGGACTCCGCTCAGGCAGTCTTCGCAGCCATCGCCGTCGAAGTCGCCGCACTCGAACGGGTCGAGCGGGGAGCTGTCTGCGGTGTCCTCGACCCCATCCGCGTCGTCGTCGGTGTCGCCGAGGTCGCAGAGGCCGTCACCGTCGGTGTCGACACCGTCGTTCTCGGCGTCGACCACCCCGGTCAGGCAGTCGTCGCAGCCATCGCCGTCGAAGTCGCCGCACTGGAACGGGTCGAGCGGGGCGCTGTCGAGCGCGTCCTCGACTCCGTCGGCGTCGTCATCGTTGTCCCCGGCGTCGCAGAGTCCGTCACCGTCGGTGTCGACTCCGTCGTTCACGGGGTCGGTAAGACCGGAGAGACAGTCGTCGCAGCCGTCTCCGTCCGCATCTCCGCAGAGGAACGGGTCGAGCGGGGCGCTGTCGAGCGCGTCCTCGACTCCGTCGTTGTCGTCATCGGTGTCCCCGAGGTCGCAGATCCCGTCGAGGTCGGTGTCGGTGCCGTCGTTCAGAGGGTCGCTGACTCCGGAGAGGCAGTCGTCGCAGCCGTCACCATCCGCGTCTCCGCAGAGGTTCGGATCTGTCGGATGGCTGTCGAGCGCGTCCTCGATGCCGTCATTGTCGTCGTCGAGGTCGCCGGTGTTGCAGATGCCGTCGCCGTCGGTGTCCCAGCCGTCGTAGGCGGGGTCGCTGCTGCCGAAGGAGCAGTCGTCGCAGCCATCGGCGTCGGAGTCCCCGCAGAGGAAGGGGTCGAGCGGGTGACTGTCGAGGGAGTCCTCGATTCCGTCCCCATCGTCGTCGGTGTCTCCCAGGTCGCAGAGGCCGTCGCCGTCGGTGTCGAGCCCGTCGGCGAAGACGTTGCTGAAGCCGGAGATGCAGTCCTCGCAGCCGTCCCCGTCGAAGTCACCGCAGAGGAAGGCGTCGAGCGGCGCGGAGTCCTGCTCGTCGACGATCCCATCGTTGTCGTCATCGAGGTCGGTGAGGTCGCAGAGCCCGTCCTGGTCGGTGTCGAGGCCGTCCGCGGACGGATCGGACACGCCGGAGAGGCAGTCGTCGCAGCCATCCCCGTCCGCGTCGCCGCAGAGGAACGGATCGAGCGGGGAGGTGTCTTCGAGGTCCTCGATGCCGTCGTTGTCGTCGTCGAGGTCGCCCGCGTCGCAGAGACCGTCGAGGTCGGTGTCGACGCCATCGTTCGCCGGGTCGAGGCTGCCACCGAGGCAGTCATCGCATCCGTCGCCGTCGGAGTCGCCGCAGATGAAGGAGTCGAGGGGCGCGATGTCGAGGAGGTCCTCGACGCCGTCGTTGTCATCGTCGGGATCACCGAGGTCGCAGAGACCGTCACCGTCGGTGTCGGTCCCGTCGGCGGCCGGGGCATGGACCCCGGAGAGGCAGTCCTCGCAGCCGTCCCCGTCGAGGTCTCCGCAGATGAACGGATCCAGGGGGGCGAGGTCGCTGGCGTCCTCGACACCGTCGTTGTCGTCGTCCCCGTCACCGAGGTCACAGAGCCCGTCACCGTCGGTGTCGACGCCGTCATTGCCGGGGGCGAAGAGCCCGCTCGAGCAGTCGTCGCAGCCGTCGCCGTCGGTGTCTCCGCAGAGCGTCGGGTCGAGGGGGTGGCTGTCCTCCGCGTCCTCGACGCCATCGTTGTCGTCGTCGAGGTCGCCGGCGTCGCAGAGGCCGTCGGCGTCCGTGTCGACGCCGTCGTTCCCGAGGTCGAAGAGGCCGCTCGCGCAGTCGTCGCAGCCGTCGCCGTCCAGGTCGGAGCAGATCAGGGGGTTCGTCGGCTCGAGGTCGAGGAGGTCCTCGACGCCGTCGCCGTCGTCGTCGGTGTCCGCGATGTTGCAGATCCCGTCGCCGTCGGTGTCCGCCCCGTCCGCGGCGGGGTTGAAGACGCCGGTGGCGCAATCGTCGCAGCCGTCTCCGTCCACATCGGCGCAGATGAACGCGTTCAGCGGATCGCTGTCAAGCTCGTTGTCCACTCCGTCGTTGTCGGCGTCCCGGTCGGCGGAGTTGCAGACGCCGTCCCCGTCGTAGTCGATCCCGTCGTTGGAGGGGTCGAAGATGCCGCTGGAACAGTCATCGCAGTCGTCGGCATCCGTGTCGGCGCAGAGGAGCGGGTTGGTCGGATGCGAGTCCGCGTCGTCGACGACGCCGTCGTTGTCGTCGTCGGCATCACCGGAGTCGCAGAGTCCGTCCCCGTCGGTGTCGATCCCGTCGTTCAGCGGGTCGTAGAGACCGGTCGAGCAGTCATCGCATCCATCCCCGTCGCCGTCTCCGCAGAGGAACGGATCGAAGGGGAAGAGGTCGAGCTCATCGACCCGCCCGTCGTTGTCGTCATCGGGGTCGCCGGAGTCGCAGAGTCCGTCGAGGTCGTTGTCGTCCCCGTCCATGCCCGGGACATTGAAGCCGCTGGTGCAATCGTCGCAGCCGTCCCCGTCGAAGTCTCCGCACACGAACCGGTTGAACGGGGCGGGATCGAAGAGGTCCGGGACTCCATCCATGTCATCGTCGTTGTCGCCGATGTCGCAGATGCCATCGCCGTCGAAGTCGGCCCCGTCCGCCAGGGTGTCGGAGACTCCGCTGGCGCAGTCGTCGCAGCCGTCGCCATCGGCGTCGCGGCAGACGAAGGGATCGAGGGGGTCCTGGTCGAGGGCGTCCTCGACGCCGTCCCCGTCGTCATCGGTGTCGACATCGTCGCAGATCAGATCGCCGTCGGTGTCCAGCTCGGGGATGTCGCAGCCGCAGAGGCCCGGCTCCGTCTTGGTCGGATCGGTGGGGCAGCCGTCGAAGCAGTCGGGCGTTCCGTCGCCGTCGCCGTCCACATGGCAGTCGGTGTCGGCACAGTCGGCGAGACCGTCTCCGTCGTTGTCGAGGCCGTCGTCGCAGAGCCCCGCCTCGCTGGCCGGGAGGACCGTGAAGGTCAGGAGCCCGGTGGAGTCCGCAGGCTCCTCCGGCGAGGCGGACCCGACGCGGACGCTGTAGGTGGTGCCCGCCTCGACGAAGAGGAGCAGCTCGCTCGTCGACCCCGGGCAGTGGATGCTGCCCGTGACGCAGGCGAGGAGGGTGCCCGAGGAGGGGGGACACTCCACGCCCGCATAGACCGCGATGGCGGTGGGGAAGCCCGCCGCATCACAGGTCGAGAGGATGCAGAGAGTGCTCTCCTGCGGGGTGAAGGTGAACCAGATGTCCTGGTGCACGTTGTTGCTCGCGCCATCCGCATTGCCGCAGGGACCAGCGAGCTCCTCACCATCGGTGGAGGCGCCCAGAATGTCGAACGGGTTGCCGCCTTCGAGGAGGGGCAGCGCGCTCGAGCACTGGTCGTTCGCAGGCTGGGCCGTGACCGCGGTACACAGACCGAGGAGGACCGCCAGGACGGAGAGCAGGGACAGAGGCTTGACTTGCATGGAACTCACCCGTTCCTCGAGTCAGAGGACTGCCGCGCAGGGGATGGGTCGGCTTCCCGAGGGGGGGCGCCACTCCGCGGGGGAGCGCACCCGTTCCATCGAGAGAGGATCGAGGACATCCGGGCTGTGCGGCGGAGGATCCGAGAGCTGGAATCTCGGGGACGGGACCGGGGCCGGCCCTCGTCGTAACCCCCTGTTTCGGGCGTGCAGGAAGAAGGACCCCTATTGGACCACCCGGTCGCCAGAGCGCTACGAGTGTCACATAAGTCAATTCCAAGATTGCATTTACGGTCGTCATTTCGGCGGCCGCTGGGGTGTCATCTTTGACATGAGAGTCCGAGGCCCCCCTCCCGGGGGTTCCTCCGGACCGGGCGAGGGCCTCGGCATGGCCTCCGGATGAGAAAGGAGGAGTCGAGGGCGAACCCTCGACTCCTCCGGAGACTCGACGATCGGTCCCTCCCGGGCGATCCGCGGATCGGCACCCACCGAGGGCGAGTCTCTTCGGATCAGGGGGCGCAGGGGCCGTAGGCCTCGCAGCCGAGCGAGCTGCCGGGGGCGGCCTCGGGCCCGCAGTCGGGCCAGGGCGTCACGGGAGCGGGGCCCTCGAGGAAGATGTAGCCCATGATGTAGACCCCATCGGCGAGGTCGATCGACATGTCGTCGTTGGCATCCGCCGCGTTCCGGCAGACCGGTCCCGGTCCGCCCTGGAACAGGTAGTTGAGGACGAAGATCGGGTCGCTGATGTCGAGGTTGGCATCCGCGTTCGCATCCGCCCGCACGAAGAAGAGATCCTCGAGGCAGTCGGTGATCCCGTTGCCGTCGAAGTCCAGGTCCTCGAAGCCGCAGCCGCAGTCACCGGGCTCGGACTTCTCGGGATCGATCGGGCAGAGGTCCGCGCAGTCCGCGGTCCCGTCCCCGTCCGTGTCGGTCGGATCATCGGTCGAGCCGCAACCGCAGATCCCGGGCTCCGACTTGGTGGGATCGGTCGGGCAGCCGTCACCGCTGTCGCAGACTCCGTCGAGATCGGAGTCGATCCCGTCGTCGAACGGATCCACGACGCCGCTGGAGCAGTCGTCGCAGCCGTCCGCGTCCGCGTCCTGACAGGCGAAGGGGTCGAGCGGCGCGCTGTCGGAACCGTCGGAGACCCCGTCGTTGTCGTCGTCCGGATCGGAGAGGTCGCAGAGGCCGTCACCGTCGGTGTCGGTGCCATCCGCGGACGGATCGACGAGACCGCTGGCGCAGTCGTCGCAGCCGTCTCCGTCGACATCCTGACAGACGAACGGGTCGAGGGGAGCGCTGTCCGCAGCGTCCTCGACGCCGTCGTTGTCGTCGTCGGGGTCGCCCGCGTCGCAGATCCCGTCGCCATCATTGTCGGCGCCATCCGAGGCGGGGTTCACGCTGCCGCTGGCGCAGTCGTCGCACCCGTCGCCGTCGGAGTCCTGACAGACGAACGGATCCAGCGGCGCGCTGTCCGCCGCGTCCATCACCCCGTCGTTGTCGTCATCCGGATCACCGAGGTCGCAGATGCCGTCGCCGTCGTTGTCGGCGCCGTCGCTCGCAGGGTCGTAGAGCCCGCTGGAGCAGTCGTCGCAGCCGTCGGCGTCGGAGTCCTGGCAGACGAAGGGATCGAAGGGCGCGCTGTCCGCACCGTCCACAACTCCGTCATTGTCGTCGTCCGGGTCACCGAGGTCGCAGAGGCCGTCGCCGTCGTTGTCGGCCCCGTCGTTCTTCTGGTTGACGACACCGCTGGAGCAGTCGTCGCAGCCGTCGGCGTCTGAGTCCTGGCAGGCGAACGGATCGAGCGGTGCGTCGTCCCGGCTATCCACGACCCCATCATTGTCGTCGTCCGGATCGCCGAGGTCGCAGAGCCCGTCACCGTCGGTGTCGACTCCGTCGTCGGACGGGTTCACGACGCCGCTGGCGCAGTCGTCGCAGCCGTCACCGTCGGAGTCCTGGCAGAGGAACGGGTCGAACGGGGCGCTGTCCGCCCCATCCATCACCCCGTCGTTGTCGTCGTCCGGGTCTCCGAGGTCGCAGAGCCCGTCGCCGTCATTGTCGGCGCCGTCCGCGGCGGGGTCGTAGAGTCCGCTGGCGCAGTCGTCGCAGCCATCTCCATCCACATCCGAGCAGACGAGCGGATCGAGCGGCGAGCTGTCGGCACCGTCGAGCACGCCGTCATTGTCATCGTCATCGTCACCCGCATCACAGAGCCCGTCGCCGTCAGTGTCGACGCCGTCGGCGGCCGGATCGTAGAGACCCTGCGAGCAGTCGTCGCAGCCGTCTCCATCGTGGTCGGAGCAGGCGAGCGGATCGAACGGGGCCTCATCGGAGACATCGGGGGCGCCGTCGTTGTCATCGTCCTCGTCGCCGAGGTCGCAGATGCCGTCGCCGTCGTTGTCGGCGCCGTCCCCCGCCGGGTCGTAATGCCCGCTGGAGCAGTCGTCGCAGCCGTCGGCGTCGGAGTCGAGGCAGACGAAGGCGTCGAAGGGAGCGCTGTCCGCGTCATCCACGATCCCGTCGTTGTCGTCGTCCGGATCGCCGAGGTCGCAGATGCCGTCGCCGTCGTTGTCCGGGCCATCCGCGGAGGCATCGACGAGCCCGCTGGAGCAGTCGTCGCAGCCGTCGGCGTCGGAGTCCTGACAGACGAACGGGTTCAGGGGAGCACTGTCCGCCCCATCGTTGACTCCGTCATTGTCGTCGTCCGGGTCCCCGGCGTCGCAGAGGCCATCGGCGTCGGTGTCGACGCCGTCGTCCGCCGGCGCGTAGAGCCCGCTGGAGCAGTCGTCGCATCCGTCGCTGTCGGAGTCCTGGCAGAGGAAGGGGTCGAGCGGGTTGGAGTCCGCCGCGTCCTCGACGCCGTCGTTGTCATCGTCGGGATCACCGAGGTCACAGAGGCCGTCCCCATCGGTGTCGGTGCCGTCCGCAGACGGAGCGTAGAGGCCGCTGGAACAGTCGTCGCAGCCGTCCGCGTCCGAGTCGACGCACTGGAACGGATCGAGGGGCGCGGCGTCCTGCCCATCGACGACGCCGTCGTTGTCGTCGTCCGGATCACCGAGGTCGCAGAGGCCGTCGCCATCGGTGTCGGTGCCGTCCGCGGTCGGGGCGAAGATGCCGCTGGCGCAGTCGTCGCAGCCGTCGGCATCGGAGTCCTGGCAGAGGAAGGGATCGAGCGGGCTCGAGTCGGCCGCATCCTCGACACCGTCATTGTCGTCATCGGAGTCTCCGAGGTCGCAGAGTCCGTCCCCGTCGGTGTCGACGCCGTCGTTCGCCGGTGCGTCCAGACCGCTGGAGCAGTCGTCGCAGCCGTCGAGGTCCGCATCCCGGCAGGCGAGGGGGTTCAGCGGCTCGAGATCCAGCGAGTCCTCGACGCCATCGTTGTCGTCGTCCGAGTCGCCGAGGTCGCAGAGCCCGTCCCCGTCGGTGTCGAGGCCGTCGTCCGCCGGGGCCACGACTCCGCTCGCGCAGTCGTCGCAGCCATCACCGTCGGAGTCCTGACAGCGGAACGGATCGAGCGGGAACGCGTCGGCGGTGTCGACCACGCCGTCGTTGTCGTCGTCCGGATCGCCGAGGTCGCAGAG
>Ga0182075_1106995_pt1 | contig 8943 bp, 10 predicted proteins | sample 071ome_FD_136017 | JGI IMG/M metagenome (GOLD analysis project Ga0182075, IMG submission 136017) | Metatranscriptome of coastal salt marsh microbial communities from the Groves Creek Marsh, Georgia, USA - 071407BT (Metagenome... | ecosystem: Environmental > Aquatic > Marine > Intertidal zone >... | reverse complement strand
CTAAAATACAATCAGGAAGTTTTATGTGAGTTTTTAGGATCATCTAATACTCTTATTAACGCTAGAACTATTGGAGCATTAAGTTCTAAAGAGCCGGTATTTGAAAACGATTCCTTAAGAGTATACGAAAAACCTGAAAACAATAAATACTATGTAATTACGGTAGATACTGCAAGAGGTATTGGTGGTGACTATTCAGCATGCGTTGTTTTTGACATTACTGAAATGCCATATAAAGTAGTAGCAACATATAGAGATAATAAAATTGCGCCAATGTTATATCCTAACGTTGTAGCAAAGTTAGGTGAGGATTATAATAATGCCTATGTCTTGATTGAGACTAATGACATTGGGCAACAAGTCGTTGACATTTTACATGAGGAGATAGAATACGACAATATTTTTAGTACTGTCACTGAAAAAAATAGACAGTATGTATCACCAGGGTTTGGTAAAGTTACTAGACGTGGTGTAAGTACTTCTAAGCAAGTTAAAAGACAGGGGTGTTTTAGTTTTAAAAGTTTAATGGAGGAACAGAAGTTACTCTGTTTTGACGCAGAAACTATACATGAGATATCTACGTTTGTAGAAAAAGGTAATACTTATCAAGCAGACGAAGGATATCACGATGATTTAGTTATGTGTATGGTGTTGTTTGGATGGTTGTCAACTAATACTTTTTTTAAAGAGTTAACAGACATCAATACCAGAGACGGTTTGTATAACAAACAAATGGCACATATAAAAGAAAATTTAACTCCTTTTTATGTTCGAAAGGGAACGGACGAACCAGAGGGAGAGGTTATCGATGGTGATTATTGGATATTAGACGATGACTTTCAGAAGAAAGTTAAAGAACTAGGACTTAAATTTTAATTTTTATAAATAATTAAATGATAAACAACTTGTATCATTTTAATTAAATCGAGGAGAAAAACATGGCTTTTCAGCTATCACCAGGCGTTCTCGTAACAGAAAGGGATTTGACTTTAGTCGTACCTGCAGTAGCAACCACAAATGCTGGTTTTGTAGGTGACTTTAAGTGGGGTCCTTCAGACGAGATTCGCGTTATTGATTCAGAAAATAACTTAAGAAGAACTTTTGGTTTGCCTGATAACGACGTAGCCGAAGACTGGTTTACAGCAGCTTCTTTCCTTGCTTACGGTAATAACTTACAGGTTATCCGTGTAGTAGGATCAAGCGCTTTAAATGCCGGTACTGACGCAGGCGTTCTTATTTCAAACGAAGTTGACTATTTAAACAACCATGACGCCGGAGCAGGCGCCAATGGAACATGGGCCGCTAAGTATGCAGGTACTTTAGGAAATTCCTTAAAAGTATCAATGGCAGACTCATCAGACTTTAGCTCTTGGGCATACGCACAAGAATTTGATGCTGCACCAAGCACAACAGCTTCAGTAGCTAATGCTGGCGGATCACAAGACGAAATGCACATCATTGTCATTGACGAAGACGGTCTTTTCACTGGTACCCAGGGTACAGTTTTAGAAAGATTTGCCGGCGTTTCTAAGGCATCTGATGGTGTTACATCTACAGGGGAAAGCAATTACTACAAGAACGTAATTAACTTCCAATCACAATATATTTGGTGGACAGACCACATTGGTGGACATGTAAACTGGGGCTCACAAGCTTCTGGTGTTACATTTACACTTAACAGTGCTGTAACAGATCCAACTAAAGCTACTGTATCCTTACAGGGCGGCGTAGACGACAGCCCTTCAGACGGCGATCTTCAAAACGGTTACGAAGTATTTGGTAACGACGAAGAAGTTGACGTTTCTTTATTACTTACTGCTGCACATAGTGTTAACGTAGGTAAGTGGGTACAGGATAACGTTGCAACTGTAAGAAAAGATTGTATGGTATTCTTGTCACCTACTAAGGCAAACGTTGTCAACAACGCAGGCCAAGAGGCAGCAGATATTGTAACAACAAGAAACCTATACTCTACCACATCTTACTCCGTAATGGACAGTGGTTGGAAGTATATGTACGATAGATATAACGACGTATACAGATGGATTCCTTGTAACGGTGACGTTGCAGGACTTTGTGTTCAAACAGATTTAACCAACGATCCATGGTGGTCGCCTGCTGGTTTTAACAGAGGACATATTAAGAATGCTGTTAAAATGGCGTACTCACCTAGAAAGACTGATAGAGACACGCTTTACAAGGCAGGGGTTAACCCAATCGCAGGTTTCCAAGGCTCAGGTATTGTCCTTTTTGGTGACAAAACTATGCTTGACAAGCCTTCAGCGTTTGACAGAATTAACGTTAGAAGACTTTTCATTGTCCTTGAAAAAGCAATTGCCACAGCAGCTAAATTCCAGCTATTCGAATTCAACGATGCGTTTACAAGAGCACAATTTACCGCTCTAGTAGAACCATTCTTGAGAGATGTACAAGCTAGAAAAGGTTTATACGACTTTAAAGTAGTGTGTAATGAAAATAACAACACACCTGAAGTTATCGACAGACAAGAATTTGTCGCTGATATCTTCTTGAAGCCAGCTAAGTCAATTAACTTTATTCAGCTTAACTTCATTGCCACAAGAACTGGCGTGAATTTTGAAGAAGTTGGCGCTTAAGGGTTATAAATAATTAATAAAGTAAACATTAGGAGATATAAATGAATATCGAAGATTTTAAGGCCCGACTTGGCGCAGGTGGTGCTAGACCTAATCAGTTTGAAGTGTTACTATCATTTCCTGGTTATGTCAGCGGTGTCGATCCGTCCTATTCAATTATGGTTACTGGAGCCGCACTACCAGCTTCAACAGTAAACCCAGCTATCCTTCAATACAGAGGTAGGGAAGTTAAATTAGCTGGTGAGAGAATTTTTGATCCATGGACAATTACTATTGTCAATGACACAAGTCAAACTCTCAGACAAGCTTTTGAAGCATGGATGGAAGGAATGAATGGCAAGATTGATAACGAAGGTGTTCTTACTCCTTCAGAGTATCAAACAGATTTGGTTGTTAAGCATTTAGATAGAAACAACGATACGTTACCTGGCGGTACATATACGATCAGAAATGCTTTTCCAATCCAAATGTCAGAAATTGCTTTACAGTACGCACAGAACGACATTATTGAAGAATTTACGGTGACATTCCAATACCAGCACTACGAAGTAGCTTAAGTTTTTGGGATAACAATTAGGTTAAATTATGCAGATTTTTGGGTTTAATATCAGCCGAGTGGAGAAGCCACAAAGTGAGAAATCCTTTGTGGCTCCTTCCGATGAGGGTTCCGTAGAAAGCATCCGAGCAGGAGGCTACTACGGAACTTATCTTGATCTCGAAGGCGTCGCGAATAGTGAGGCAGAGATCATTAAAAGGTATCGTGACATTGCTATGATGGCAGATGTTGATACAGCCATTGAAGACATTGTTAATGATGCAGTAAGTAACTTGGATGATGAAGACCCAGTACAACTGAATTTAGATAATGTAGAACTTAGTCAAAGTGTTAAAAAACAAATCTTTGACGAGTTTGAAACAGTAACCGAGCTTCTAGATTTTAAAAATAGAGCTCAAGATTACTTTAGAAGATGGTATATTGATGGAAGAATGTACTTCCATAAGGTTATTGATACCGAAAAGCCTAGGGACGGTATTAAAGACATACGTTACATTGACCCTAGAAAGATTACAAAAGTTCGGGAAGTTAAAAAGGAAAAGAACCAACAAGGTGTTAACTTCGTAAAGTCAGTAGAAGAATATTTTATCTACAACGACAAAGGAATTAGTAATAAGCCCGGACAAATTAAGCCTCCTCAGAACGATCAGGCTTTGAAGATAACGAAAGATGCTATAACGTATGCACCAAGTGGGTTGGTGGACCAAGATAAAGGTTATGCGCTTTCATATTTACACAAAGCGATCCGTCCAGCCAACCAACTTAGAATGATGGAGAATGCGGTAGTAATTTATCGTATTACAAGAGCTCCAGAAAGAAGAATTTTTTATGTTGACGTTGGCGATTTACCAACCAACAAAGCGGAACAGTATTTAAAAGATATCATGGATCGGTATCGTAACAAATTAGTTTACGATGCAAGTACAGGAGAGATCCGTGATGATAAGAAATTTATGTCTATGTTGGAGGACTTTTGGCTTCCACGTAGATCAGGCGGTACAGGTACTGCAATTGATACACTGCCAGCAGGACAGAACTTAGGGCAGATTGAGGACGTAGAATATTTTCAAAAGAAATTATATCAGTCTTTAAATGTACCTGTAAGTAGATTAGAACAACAAGCGGGCCTTAACTTTGGTAGAGCCGCAGAGATTAATAGAGACGAACTTAAATTTACAAAGTTTGTAGCTAAGTTAAGAAGAAAGTTTAGTTATGTTTTTGATGACTTACTAAAGACACAGCTTTTACTAAAGAATGTTATTACTGAGGAAGACTGGAGAAAGATTCGTGACGATATTATTTACGAGTTTGCTTCAGATGCTTACTACACAGAGTCTAAAGAACAAGAGATTCTTAGAAGTAGAGTAGAAGTATTAAACGGTGTAGCAGGTTATATTGGTACTTTGTTTAGTAAAAACTATGTGCAGAAACAAATTTTAAGATTAACAGATGAAGAGCTGGAGCAAATTAATATGGAGATTCAAATAGAAGCTCCAATGCAAGAGGCTCAACAAGGAGAAGAAAATGGACCAACAACAGGCGATTAAAGATATGATGGACAGCATTGCTAGTGGTAAAGCTAGTGAGGTTCAAGACAGATTTAATGCAATTATGCAGGACAGAGTTAATGTAGCGGTAAACGATTACAAAGCGGAGTTAGCTAGTTCTGTTTTTAAAAACCCAGATTTACAGGCAATGGGATTGGCAGACGGAGAAGAACACGTTTTAGAGGTTGATCCTGCAGCGGAGCCTGAATCAGTCGAAACAGGAGAAACCGATGAAGACATTTAAGCAATTTAGAGAAGGCGTTGAAGTTGAAGACATCGTCGAAGCACCAGTTGATGGCGTAGAGAAAGGTTCTTTACCCGGAGATCAGCACATGTGTGCTTCTAAAATCTTTCATAAAGAATGGCAAGAAGGTACACCGGTAATTGGTGAACATGCTGAACCTGATGAAAATGGTAATGTTGCATGGTACAAAGTCATGTTTGAACATGGCATTGAAACTGTCGAGGTTAACGATCCAGACGTAGAAGTATTGGAAGAAGGTAGCCACGGCAACCACAAGAAAAAGAAGTAAACTAATTAAACGGAGAAAATAGATGGCATTCGCTAGTTCTAATTTAAAGTTGACACAAGTCCAGGCCGTCGTGCGCGTCAGCGGAACTGGCGGGGACAGTGGCACTATCGATTTAGATGTTGATTTAAAAAAGTCAACAGAAACCGCATCTTCACCAACAGTAAACATTACTAGAATCCATTGGAACTGCGACAAAAACGCAGCAGTAACAGTTGCTCGTAACGGTGTAGACATTATGCACGTTCATGGTACTGGCTTTACAGACTGGTATGGTTTTGTAGAGAATACCGAAAACACATCAGACATTGACATTGATATTTCTAATGGTGATGCTGTTATTTGGCTAGAGTTGGCCAAGGTAGGTGGTTTTGGTTCACAACAACACCAAGGCGCTGACGGAGACTTAGGATAATGAAACTTATTACAGAGACAACAGAACAGGTTAATTTTTTAACCGAGTTAAACGAAGAGACAGGAAAGAAGAGCTACTTTATTGAAGGTCCTTTTTTACAGTCTAATATTACTAATAGAAATGGCCGCATGTATCCTAAAGAGATTATGCAAAAAGAAGTGGTACGTTATACAAAAGAAAATATTGATAAAAAAACGTGCCTACGGCGAGCTAGGCCATCCTGACGGACCAACTATTAATCTTGATAGAGTATCTCACATGATTGTCGGTCTTAAAGAGTCTGGTGATAATTTTATTGGTAAAGCTAAAATTTTGGATACTCCAATGGGACGTATTGTAAGAGAACTTATTGACGAAGGTGCTAACTTAGGTGTTAGTTCTAGAGGTTTAGGATCTCTTAAAGAGAAGAATGGCATTAACGAAGTACAAGATGATTTCATGCTTGCTACAGCAGCTGATATTGTAGCAGATCCATCAGCTCCTGATGCTTATGTTAGAGGCATTATGGAAGGCAAAGAGTGGGTGTTTGTAGACGGTATTTTCCAAGAAAAAGATATCGCAGAACATAAAGCTGTTATTACAAAGGCTAAATCAAGAGAGTTAGCTGAAGCAAAATTAGAAGTTTTTGAAAGATTTCTAACGAAATTGTCCAAAATTTAAATAAATATAAATATTATACATTACAAAGTTTGTATATTAATTAAAACCGTAAAGGGAGAATAACATGGGTGTAGAAACCAAAATTAGAGAACTTATGGAGGGGGCAGCTAATCGTCCTCTAGATAAGAGCCAAGGTGACGCTACTAACCCAACACAAGGCGATTCCAACCCTAACCCTGAGCAACAGGACCTAAGTGGTACTAGCAACAAGGAAGGTGGGTTAACGTCTGAAGTTGGTAAGGCAGCATCATCTAAAGCTTCAAAGGACAACACTCTACCTGCTGGCCAAGGCGCTGGCAAGGCTCCTAACTTCGATGATAAAGAAGATCCTCGCAACGTAGTTGCACAGGCATCTTCAAAAGGTAACGTTAATCAAGAAGAAGTTGAAGAGTCAGAAGAGGAAGAGGTTATTTTAGAAGACGAAAATGCTGAGGTTGAAGCAGAAACTGAAGAAGAGCAAGTTGAAGAGCTTGTTGAAGACGAAGTTGAAGCTGAGGCTGAAGAAGAGCTAACTGAGGAAGAAGAGACAGAGGACGAAGTTCTTTTTGAATCTGATTTAGAAGCTTTATTTGCAGACGAAGAGCACCTCACAGAGGAGTTTAAAGTTAAAGCAGCGAACATTTTCGAAGCCATTGTTACATCAAGAGTTACTAGCGAAGTAGAAGCAATCGAAGCAGACCTAGTAGAGCAAGCCAATGCAGCTTTTGAAGAAACAAAAGAAGAGCTAGTAGAAAACATCGACAAGTACCTCAGTTATGTTACTGAGAACTGGATGAAAGAAAACGAGCTAGCTATTGAAAGCGGATTGAAATCAGAGATTACTGAATCTTTTATTAAAGGTATGCAACAAGTGTTCACTGAGCACTACATTGAAGTACCTGAAGAGAAGTATGATGTATTAGCTGAAATGCAAGCTCAAATCGACGGCTTGAAAGAGAAGTTGGACGAGCAAGCAGCTCAAAACGTTGAACTATTTAGTGAAGCAGAACAACTTAAGAAAGAGAAAGTATTTGCAGAGGTTTGTGAAGACCTAGCATCTACTGAAACTGAAAAATTTGCTACATTAGTAGAAGACATTTCATTTGGTAGCGAAGAAATGTACAAGCAAAAGCTAATCGTTGTTAAAGAAAACTACTTCCCTAAGGCAGTGGCTTCAGATGACGACAAACTTGAAGACAGAGTAGAAGGTTCCGCTCTTAACGAAAACTCATTGATGTCTAGATACGCAACAGCTATTTCTAGAGCTTCTAAGTTTTAAAAATTTAATAAATTATAAATAATTAAAGTTACTTAATAACTGTAATACAACAAGGAGAAACTTAAATGTATCTTTCAGAAGAACTACAAAAAAAAGTGGGAGCCCGTTTTAGCGCATCCTGATCTCTCAGAGATTCAAGATCCCTACAAGCGTGCAGTAACCACCGTTGTTCTCGAAAACCAAGAGAAAGCTCTTCGTGAAGAAAAAGCTGCTCTATTCGAAGCAACACACGCAAACCAAACAGGTTCAAGCATCGACAACTACGATCCTATTTTGATCAGCCTAGTTAGACGTGCATTGCCTAACCTTATGGCTTATGATGTTTGTGGTGTTCAGCCAATGACTGGACCTACAGGCCTTATCTTTGCCATGAAATCACACTACAGCAGCCAAACTGGTACTGAAGCCCTATTTAACGAAGCTGATACAGACTTCTCAGGTACTGGTACACACGCTGGCAGCAACCCTGTTGATGGTGCTTACACAACAGGTGAAGGTGTTTCTACTTCTACAGCAGAAGGTTTTGGTGACTCTACTACACTTAACGAGATGGCTTTCTCAATCGAGAAGACAACTGTTACAGCTAAGTCAAGAGCGCTAAAAGCAGAATACACCGTTGAATTGGCTCAGGACCTTAAAGCGATTCATGGCCTAGACGCTGAAGGCGAATTGGCTAACATCCTTTCACAGGAAATCCTAGCTGAGATCAACAGAGAAGTAATTAGAACAATCTACAAAGTAGCTAAAACCGGTTCAGCTTCTACAGCAACACCTGGTACTTTTGACCTAGACGTTGATTCCAACGGTAGATGGTCTGTAGAGCGTTTCAAGGGTCTACTTTTCAACATTGAAAGAGACGCTAACGTAATTGCACAAGACACAAGACGTGGAAAGGGTAACTTCATCATCTGCTCAGCAGACGTTGCATCAGCCCTAGCTATGTCCGGTGTACTAGATTACGCACCAGCACTTTCAACTAACTTGAACGTAGACGACACAGGCAACACATTTGCTGGTGTCCTAAACGGTAGATACAGAGTATACATTGATCCATATTCTGCTAACACTGGAGCTGCTAGCCAGTTCTACGTAGCAGGTTACAAAGGTTCAAGTGCTTATGACGCTGGTCTTTTCTACTGTCCTTACGTTCCTCTACAAATGGTTAGAGCGATTGATCCTAACACCTTCCAGCCAAAAATCGGCTTTAAGACACGTTACGGCATGATTGCTAACCCATTCGTACTAGATGGTTCTGGTAACACTGACGCAGATAACTTTACTGCAGACAGAAACCAGTACTACAGAAGCGTTAAAGTTACTAACTTAATGTAATAATAAGATTCCATATTAAATGGACCTTGG
>Ga0182075_1470698_pt1 | contig 8962 bp, 3 predicted proteins | sample 071ome_FD_136017 | JGI IMG/M metagenome (GOLD analysis project Ga0182075, IMG submission 136017) | Metatranscriptome of coastal salt marsh microbial communities from the Groves Creek Marsh, Georgia, USA - 071407BT (Metagenome... | ecosystem: Environmental > Aquatic > Marine > Intertidal zone >... | reverse complement strand
GGGCTGGCAATTTAATGTTGCCAGCCCTCAAAATCGATTGTGATTTCCTATTCTTCAGCGTTTGTTTCTGAAGAATCAACATCCGCAAAGCCAGCTTCATCAACTGGTTGGGCTTCGGCAAGCAATTCTGATTCGGCCTGCTTAGCTGCCCGCTCAGAGCTGATCTTTTTATCATTATCCCCTGCCAGTCTGCGATAGGTATTCATCATCGCACCTGTTCCTGCAGGAATCAGACGACCAACAATGACATTTTCCTTCAGACCTTCAAGCCTATCCTCACGTCCAGATACAGATGCTTCTGTCAGCACGCGTGTTGTTTCCTGGAATGAGGCTGCGGATACGAATGAGCGTGTCTGCAAGGAAGCTTTTGTGATGCCAAGCAGAACAGGACGAGATGTTGCCGGACGAAGTCCTTCTTTTTCAGCATCAACATTTGCTTTTGCAAATTCTTCACGTTCTACTTGTTCGCCAACCAGCATGGTCGTATCACCGCCATCTATAATTTCGACTTTCTGCAGCATCTGGCGAACGATTGTTTCAATGTGCTTATCATTGATTTTCACGCCTTGCAGACGATACACATCCTGAATTTCCTTCACCAGATATTCAGCCAGTGCTTCGACACCAAGAATAGATAGAATATCATGTGGCACAGGCGAGCCATCAAGCAATAGATCACCCTTACGCACTGTATCGCCTTCATTCACAGCCAGATTACGGCCTTTTGGCAACATATATTCTTTTGCTTCTTCATCCACGCTTGTTGGTACAACTCTAATCCGGCGTTTTGCCTTATAGTCTGTACCAAATTCTACACGGCCATCAATTTCGCTGATCACAGCAAAATCTTTTGGACGGCGCGCTTCAAACAATTCAGCCACACGTGGCAGACCACCTGTAATATCTCTGGTTTTAGATGATTCACGCGGAATACGTGCCAGCACATCACCTGCCTGAACCTTCATACCATTATCAACTGACAGAATAGCACCCACCGGCAAGAAGTAGCGAGCTTCCATGCCATTTGGCAGAATCAGCACTTCGCCCTTATCATCACGCATGGTAATTCTAGGACGCAGATTGGCTGATTTACCAGACTGCTTTGTTTCAATCACTTCACGGCTGACAATCCCTGTTGCTTCATCAGCCACCTCACGAATAGAGATGCCATCAGTCAGGTCAACATAATTGGCAACACCTTCAAGCTCTGTGATAATCGGAATGGTATATGGGTCCCATTCGATGAGAACATCGCCAGCATTTACCGCCGCGCCATGTTTAACAAACAGCTTACCGCCATAAGGCAGTCTGTGACGTTCACGTTCAACACCCTGCTCATTTTCAATGATCATTTCTGCTGAACGGCTCATCACAATAAATTTGCCATCTGCGCCCTTTACCAGTGCGACATCATCTAGCTTTACCGAACCTGCGACACCTGCTTCAAGGTTATTCGCCTCTGCACCACGCTGGGCAGCACCGCCAACGTGGAAAGTACGCATGGTAAGCTGTGTGCCCGGCTCACCGATTGACTGGGCAGCGATAACGCCAACAGCCTCACCGATATTTACAGGCGTACCACGTGCTAGGTCACGACCATAACAGGCCGAACATACCCCAACAGATGATTCACATACCAGAACAGAACGGATAACAGCCTGATCAACGCCTGATTCATCAATCGCATCAAGATGATCTTCTGTCACCATCTCGCCAGCCTTGACCAGCACTTCGCCTGATTTCAGATCAACAAGATCTTCTGCCAGATTACGGCCCAGAATACGTTCAGCTAGGCTGTCCACAATTTCAGAACCGTTCATCGCATGACGAACTGTAATGCCCTGAACAGTGCCACAGTCATGATTTGTGATGATGCAATCCTGCGCCACATCCACCAGACGGCGGGTCAGATAGCCTGAATTGGCCGTTTTCAGAGCTGTATCGGCAAGACCTTTACGCGCGCCATGTGTCGAGTTGAAATATTCAAGCACATCCAGACCTTCTTTAAAGGAAGATTTGATAGGTGTTTCAATAATCTCACCAGATGGCTTTGCCATCAGACCACGCATACCGGCCAGCTGTTTAATCTGGGCGGCCGAACCACGCGCACCTGAATGTGCCATCATCCAGACAGAGTTAATCGGCTTACCAGCTTCTTCTGTCGAGATGCCCTTCATCATTTCATCTGCAACAAGGTCAGAACAGCGTGACCACACATCGACCACTTTGTTATATTTTTCACCTTGTGTGATGAAACCATCTAGATATTGGCGTTCAAATTCTTCAACCTGTTCTTCAGCTTCTGAGACATATTTTGCCTTAGCTTCAGGTGTTGTTAGATCGGCAATACCAAATGAGATGCCTGATTTACATGCCTGGCCAAAACCTAATCCCATCAGCCTGTCACAGAAGATAACCGTATCTTTCTGACCACAATGACGATAAATATAGTCGATCACATTGGTGACTTCTTTTTTGGTCATCAGCTTATTGACCAAATCAAAAGTCACATGTGAGTTGCGTGGCAATAAATCAGCCAATTTTGCTCTGCCAGGTGTGGTTTCCACAACTTTGGTAACCAGCTCGCCCTTATCGTCAAAGGTTGTGATTCTGGCTTTGATTTTTGCATGCAGGCTGACACTGCCATGATCGAGCGCCATCAGGATTTCCTGAATATCAGTAAAGGCCATGCCTTCGCCAACTTCGCCTTCGCGTTCCATAGACAGATAATATAGCCCCAGAATAATATCCTGAGATGGCACAATAATCGGCTTGCCATTTGCCGGGCTTAGAATGTTGTTTGTGCTCATCATCAGCACACGTGCTTCTAGCTGTGCTTCTAGAGACAGAGGCACATGCACAGCCATCTGGTCACCATCAAAGTCAGCATTAAAGGCTGTACATACTAGCGGATGAAGCTGGATAGCCTTACCTTCGACCAGCACAGGCTCAAACGCCTGAATTCCAAGCCGGTGCAGGGTTGGTGCACGGTTCAGCATGACCGGATGCTCACGAATGACCTGTTCCAGAATATCCCATACTTCGGGGCGTTCTTTTTCAACCATGCGCTTGGCAGCTTTAATGGTGGTTGCCATGCCGTAAAGCTCAAGCTTTGAATAGATAAATGGCTTGAACAGCTCAAGCGCCATCTTCTTTGGCAGACCGCATTGGTGAAGCTTTAGCTCAGGTCCGACCACAATTACAGAACGGCCTGAATAGTCAACCCGCTTGCCCAGCAGGTTCTGACGGAAACGTCCCTGCTTGCCTTTCAGCATATCAGACAGAGATTTCAGTGGGCGCTTATTGACCCCTGAGATGATGCGGCCACGTCTGCCATTATCAAATAGCGCATCAACCGCTTCTTGAAGCATCCGCTTTTCGTTACGCACAATAATATCTGGTGCGCGCAATTCAATCAGACGCTTTAGACGGTTATTTCTATTGATAACACGGCGATATAAATCGTTCAGATCAGAGGTTGCAAACCGGCCGCCATCTAGCGGCACAAGCGGGCGCAATTCAGGCGGAATAACCGGCACGACATCCAGAATCATCCATTCAGGACGACAACCAGATTCGCGGAATGCATCAACCAGCTTTAGGCGTTTTACCAGTTTCTTGCGCTTGGCTTCTGAACCTGTTTCACGCAGATCTTCTCTGATTTTTTCGCGTTCAGCATCAATATCCAGACCTGACAGGATTGTCTTGATAGCTTCCGCGCCAATCGCAGCTTCAAACGCGCCTTCTCCAAATTCATCCTGTGCATCATAATATTCTTCTTCAGACAGAAGCTGGCCTTTTTCAAGCGAGGTCAGGCCAGGCTCAATCACGATGAAGTTTTCGAAATAGAGAACCTTTTCAAGGTCCTTCAATGTCATATCTACCAGCAGGCCAATCCGGCTTGGCAATGATTTCAAGAACCAGATATGGGCTACAGGGGCGGCAAGCTCAATATGCCCCATCCGTTCACGACGTACCTTTGACAGGGTAACTTCAACACCACATTTCTCGCAGACAATGCCGCGATATTTCATCCGCTTATATTTGCCACATAAACATTCATAATCACGCACTGGTCCGAAAATACGCGCACAGAACAGACCATCACGCTCTGGCTTGAAGGTACGGTAATTAATGGTTTCAGGCTTTTTGATCTCTCCAAATGACCACATTCTGATATGCTCAGGCGAGGCAATCGAAATCCGGATTTTATCGAAACTCTGGGCGGCTTTAGGCTGGCCAAATGGATTTATAAGATCATTCATGGGTTGGGTGCTCCCTCAAAAATTTTGTCCGTAAAGCTGGGCTGAGACGTATCTCAGCCAGCTCAATCTGTCATAAACCGGACAGCTTTATGCTTCAGTATCGTTCAAATCAACATTCAGGCCGAGCGAACGAAGTTCTTTTATCAACACGTTAAATGATTCTGGAATACCAGACTCAAAATCATCATCGCCTCTGACAATCGCTTCATATACTTTTGTTCTGCCTGAAACATCATCAGATTTTACTGTCAGCATTTCCTGCAACGTATAGGCCGCGCCATAGGCTTCAAGCGCCCAGACTTCCATCTCACCAAAACGCTGGCCACCAAACTGGGCTTTACCACCAAGCGGCTGCTGGGTAACCAGTGAATATGGGCCGATAGAACGTGCATGGATTTTTTTCGTCCACCAGATGATGCAGTTTTAACATATAGATATAGCCAACGGTAACTGGGCGGTCGAATCTCTCGCCTGTCCGTCCGTCAATAAGCCATTCCTGACCTGTAGATGACAGACCTGCCTTTTCAAGCAATTCGATTACATCTGCTTCACGCGCGCCGTCAAATACTGGTGTTCCCATAGGCACACCACGAGACAGCAATTTGCCCTGCTCAACCAGTTGCTCATCATCCATTATCGCCAGCTTGTCTTTATACTGGCTATCTGGATAGATGGTTTTCAAAGTATCCTGCAATGGCTTCACCGAACCGCCATTTTGTGCGGCTTCTACTGCCTTGCCTACCTGCTCGCCTAGACCACGTGCGGCCCAGCCAAGATGGGTTTCAAGAATCTGCCCCACATTCATCCGTGAAGGCACCCCTAGCGGGTTAAGCACGATATCAACAGGCGTGCCATCTTCTAGATATGGCATATCTTCTGATGGCATAATGCGGGAAATCACCCCTTTATTGCCATGACGTCCAGCCATTTTATCACCTGGCTGAAGCTTACGCTTGACCGCAACAAAGACTTTTACCATCTTCATCACGCCCGGCATCAACTCATCGCCACGCTGAAGCTTGTCAACCTTGTCGCTAAAGCGTCCATCAAGCGCCTTAATGGCCTGATCGTAATTTTCATTCTGGGCTTCTAGCGATTTCTGAATATTGTCATCTTTGACCGCAATCTGGCTAAGCGCAGAACGTGACATGCCTTCAAGAAGCTGTGCTGTCAGCTTGGTATCTGTCGGGGCTTCTTTCGGGCCTGAAGCAACTGTCTGGCCAGTCAGCAATGAGGTTACACGGCTGATATATCCGCCTTGCAGAATAGCCTGTTCATCATCTCTGTCTTTGGCAAGACGTTCAATCTCGGCACGTTCAATCGCTCTTGCACGCTCATCTTTTTCAAGTCCACGACGAGAAAAAACGCGTACCTCAACGATGGTACCTGCACCACCTGGCGGTACCCGCAAGGAAGTATCACGCACATCAGATGCTTTTTCGCCAAAAATCGCACGCAACAGCTTTTCTTCCGGTGTCATCGGTGACTCGCCTTTCGGTGTCACCTTACCAACCAGAATATCGCCTGCTTTGACCTCAGCACCGACATAGATAATGCCAGCTTCATCAAGATTTTTAAGAGCTTCTTCGCCGACATTTGGAATATCACGCGAAATTTCTTCCTGACCTAGCTTGGTATCACGCGCCATCACTTCATATTCTTCAATATGAATTGAGGTAAAGACATCATCACGCACAATCCGCTCATTAATCAGGATTGAATCTTCGAAATTATACCCATTCCATGGCATAAAGGCGACCAGCACATTACGTCCCAGTGCCAATTCGCCATCTTCTGTAGATGGTCCATCTGCAATAATATCACCTGCGGCAACATGATCGCCCACTTTGACAAGCGGTCTTTGATTGACAGTGGTATTCTGGTTAGAACGCTGGAATTTCAACAGTGAATAGATATCAACCGGCGAGGCATTGCTGTCACCAATATCGTGGGTACGCACCACAATACGTGTTGCATCCACCTGATCTACTACCCCGTCACGCTTTGCAATGATCGCCACACCTGAATCATGGGCAACACGGGCTTCCATGCCAGTACCCACAATCGGCGCTTCTGCTTTCAGCAACGGCACTGCCTGACGCTGCATGTTCGAGCCCATCAGCGCTCTGTTCGCATCGTCATTTTCCAGAAATGGAATAAGTGCGGCAGCGACTGAAACCAGCTGTTTTGGAGATACGTCAACATATTCAACATCTGTTGGACGTGTAAGGCCAATCTCGCCAGCACGACGCACTGGAATCAACTCACCCACAAACGCACCTTTTTCATCTAGTTCGGCATTTGCCTGCGCGATGGTGTATTTGCCTTCTTCCATTGCTGAAATATAGCGGTATTCATCTGTCACAACGCCATCAACAACTTTGCGATATGGTGTTTCGATAAATCCATAGCGGTTGATTTGCGCATAGGTCGCCAATGAATTAATCAGCCCAATATTCGGCCCTTCAGGGGTTTCAATCGGACAGATACGGCCATAATGGGTTGGATGCACATCCCGCACTTCAAAGCCGGCACGCTCACGAGTAAGACCACCCGGACCTAACGCTGAAACACGACGCTTATGGGTAATTTCAGAAAGCGGGTTTGTCTGGTCCATAAATTGTGATAACTGGCTAGAGCCAAAAAATTCACGAACAGCCGCCGCCGCAGGCTTTGCATTAATCAGGTCAGCCGGCATCACCGTGTCAATTTCAACAGACCCCATGCGCTCACGAATAGCGCGTTCCATCCGCAAAAGCCCGACACGATACTGGTTTTCCATCAGCTCGCCAACACAACGCACGCGCCGGTTACCAAGATGGTCAATATCATCGACCTCGCCCTTGCCATCTTTCAGTTCAACCAGAACCTTAAGCACAGCCAGAATATCATCTTTTCTTAGAATTCTGATAGAATCATCAACATCAAGATCAAGACGGCCATTCAGCTTTACACGACCAACAGCAGACAGGTCATATTTTTCATCTTCGAAAAACAGATTGCTGGATAATTCATGTGCACCTTCCAATGTTGGCGGCTCGCCCGGACGCATGACACGATAAATATCAACCAGCGCTTCAGCGCGGCTGTTATTGCGATCTGCGGCCAATGTATTGCGCAAATGCGGGCCTACATTGATATTGTCAATGCCAAGCACATCAATCACCGTATGATCCATCTCGGTCAGCTTGCCCAGCATCTCTTCTGTGATTTCATCACCTGCTTCGGCAATCACCACGCCGTTTGACATATCGACGATATCACGTGCAATGAAATTGCCGATAATATCTGCATCTTCTGCCTTGATGAAAGACAGGCCCTGCTCTTCGATTTTACGCAAGGCGCGCGGGGTAAGCTTGGTGCCTGCTTCGGCCGCTACTTCACCTGATTCTGCATCAATCAAATCTTGGGTTAGCTTAAGGCCTCTGTAGCTTTCTGCATTAAAGGCACGACGCCAGCTATCACCATCACGTTCATAGCTTACAGATGCGTAGAATACTGACAGAATATCTTCACGGCTCATGCCATGCACTTCAGACGGATCAATCTCTGTCTTGTCAGCAATAGATTGGTCAATATATTCCTGTGATGCTTCATCTGGCAACGCCATCAAAAAGGTCGTTGCAGGCAGTTTGCGCTTTCTGTCAATACGCACATTCAGAATATCTTTGGCATCATATTCAAAATCTAGCCAAGAGCCACGATAAGGAATAATCCGGGCGGCAAACAAGAACTTGCCTGATGAATGAGTCTTGCCCTTATCATGGTCAAAAAACACGCCAGGCGAACGGTGCATCTGTGAGACAATCACACGCTCGGTACCATTAATGATAAAGGTACCATTCTGGGTCATAAGCGGCATATCCCCCATATAAACATCCTGTTCTTTGATGTCACGGATAGATTTTGAGCCTGTATCTTCGTCTATTTCCCAGACAACCAGCCTGAGGGTAACACGCAAGGGAGATGCAAAGGTAATGCCGCGTTGCTGGCATTCTTCAACATCATATTTAGGGGCTTCAAGCTCATAAGACTTGAATTCCAGCACGGCACGACCAGCAAAATCATGAATAGGAAACACAGATGAAAAAGCCTCTTGCAGGCCAATATTTTCTCTGTCAGAACTGGCAACATCCAGTTGCAGGAACTGGTCATAGCTCGAACGCTGAACTTCAATCAGGTTTGGCATTTCTGCCACTTCCCTTAGGTGACCAAAGCTACGTCTTACTCTTTTGCGACTATCCAAACTGCTTATTCGTTTTGCCATTGCTCACCTATCTCCTCTTTTAACTTCAGCCCTGATGCATTATCTGCATGCGGCATGAAAGCGGATTTTAATCTTTGTCAAGCACCCCAACACAGGGCTGGTTTACTTGCAACAGTGCCTGAATATCACGCTGATATTCACCGGTTCAGCTACCACACTGTTAAACGCTTCAAACCGAGCCCCAGATAACCGGAGCTCGGCAATATATATTCATCGTCTGAAAGACGCAGTAGATATCAAACTACTTAAGCTCTACTGTAGCACCAGCTTCTTCTAGCTTGGCTTTAATGCTTTCAGCTTCGTCTTTTGATACACCTTCTTTAATTGCTTTAGGTGCGCCTTCGACCATGTCTTTTGCTTCTTTCAGGCCTAGACCTGTAATACCGCGAACTTCTTTGATCACGTTAATTTTAGAAGCGCCAGCAGCTGT
>Ga0182075_1035730_pt1 | contig 9087 bp, 17 predicted proteins | sample 071ome_FD_136017 | JGI IMG/M metagenome (GOLD analysis project Ga0182075, IMG submission 136017) | Metatranscriptome of coastal salt marsh microbial communities from the Groves Creek Marsh, Georgia, USA - 071407BT (Metagenome... | ecosystem: Environmental > Aquatic > Marine > Intertidal zone >... | reverse complement strand
GTTTAATACTACAGATGGTAAGTACGAGGCATGGACAGGTACTGAGTGGGGACCACTAGGTGGTGGCTCGGCTACGACTGATCCATTATGGCAGCACGCTAATACAGCTAGTGAAGACTATGAGATACTCAGCGGTAACAACGCTATCTCAGGTGGACCTATGAGTATTGCTAGTGGTGTTACCATTACCATTCCATCTGGTTCAACTTGGACCGTGGCGTAGGAGCTAACAAATGAGCATATTAAAAGTTAAAGGAAACGACAGCGGTACTGGAACGGTAACGCTCGAAGCTCCGAACACGAACACGGATCGCTCGATTTCGATACCAGACGTTGCTGGAACATTTGCGACAGTGGATAGTCGAGACATTCTCTCAGCGCAGTTCCGCAGTAACGCACAAACTCTTTCAACAAGCACAACGATAGCAGCAACTGAAAATGCCTGCTGCACGGGTCCACTAGCAGTTGCGTCTGGTGTGACGTTGACTGTCGCAGTAGGGGGGAACTTGAGCATTGTCTGAAATAAGAGCAACAACAATCAGCGACGCTGCTGGCACTGGACCTATTGCACTGACGGGGCAGAGTGCTGCGAAGGCTTGGGCTAATTGGAATGGTACTGGAACAATGGCTATTCGAGACAGTTATAATGTGAGTGGCGTTACAGACCAAGGCACTGGTAATGCTACAATTTCATTGTCTTCTGCCATGAGTTCGTCAACTAATTACGCATTGTTAGCAATGTCAGGTAATGGTGGAACCAATCCGGGTGATGCTTCAAGTTCATCAAATCCATATACATCTAGCTCTGGATGGCATGAGACTGTTGATTGGTCTGGAGGAAATGTTGATAGAGGTTACTGTATTCTTGTTTTTCACGGAGACCTAGCATGAGCACCTTAACAGTCTCCAACATAAAAGCCACAGGTGAAACAGCTAGTCGTGCAGTCTCAGGGGTTGCTGCGGCTTGGGTTAATTTTAATGGTACTGGCACTATTGCAGTTCGTAATAGCCTTAATATTTCTAGTTTAACAGATTTAGGAACAGGCCAATATAATGTAAATTATTCTAATTCATTTTCTGGAGACTATTCAGTAACAGCTTGGCCCTCTGATGCTGGGTATGGGGGGGTTGCTTTCTTTAATAATAATGCAGATTTAATTTCAACCAGAAACTACATTGCTGTTTTTCCAAATAGTGGTTCTACTAATCCAGCAGATGTAAATACCATTAATGAAACAATCCACGGAGACCTAGCATGAGCACCTTAACCGTCTCCAACATCTCCGACTCTACAACCACGGTAGGCACAAGCTATGTCATTAATGGCTCTGCGAAGGCTTGGGGTTTTATTGTCGGTTGGCATGCGAGTGGTCCTACTATCGATGGAAGTAATAATCTTAGTTCTGTAACAGATAATGGAACTGGAAATCATACCATTAATTATACAAACAGCATGAGTAATACTAATTATGCGTATCATTTAACGACTTCACAGCTAAGATTTACCTCTACTTCAACGAATCACAGAAGTCATGGTTATCCAGTCGTGTCTTCAAGCTCAATAACTATTCAAACTATTTTTGTTACCTCAAATGGCGTTGGCACAGCATCAGACATTGGAGACATAAACCTTACATTGTTCGGAGACCTAGCATGACGCATCTCTGGGATCGTCTAGCAGAAGCTAAGTCACGGCTAGAGCCAGTGCAGAGCAAGTATCGTGTCTTGTTTGAAGATCCAGCTACACCAGACGAACCAGCTAAGGTACTAGTCCCTGATCCAAACTGGATGGCGTGTGCATTGGCTGGTGGCATTTTACCACCTATTGACACCTACCAGCGTGACAGAGATGTACCTGACGGTCAACCAAAGGAACACCCCTACGCTGAACCTATAGATGCTATGACGGAGGAAGAAGCCATCGAGTATCTGGTAATGAAAGACATAGACCCTGCTGTATGGCGGGACTATCAAGGCAACAGAACGATCCTGAAGATTGTGCCTGTAGAGTTAATCCCATCTGACCGTAGTTTTAGAAATGCATGGAGGGTTGTTCAATGACAACTTATATTAATATCAATGGTGATGTACGCGATGCATCATCTCTTACCGTTCCACAAGACCGCACTTTTCGTGGTGCATGGCAGTTTAACGGTGCTGCTGTAGAAGTAGATATGGCTGCTGCCAAAGCAATCCATAAAGATAACCTACGCATCGAACGTGCACCTAGATTAGCTGACCTCGATGTAGCTTATATGAAGGCGTTGGAAGCTGGCTCCGGTGCTGCTGAGATTGCTGCGGAAAAGCAAGTACTGCGTGACATTACAAGTGACGCTCGCATCGAAGCAGCTACTACACCTGATGAACTCAAGGCTCTTGATCTAGCCACTCTTCTTGGAGAGTAATCATGTCTACATTAAAGGTCACTAACCTTCAGCACGCCAGTAGTGGCTCTGCGTCTATTACACTGGATAGCGGAGGCACGGCGTCCTTTAATGGTAAGGATGTCTCTGGCATCGCGTCGATAAACGGTGGGCAGATCGGGGGTTCGAGGAACCTGCTGATTAATTCGGCGATGCAAGTGGCACAAAGATCAAGCTCAGTGACAGGTATAACAAGTAGTAGTTATCCTACAGTTGATCGCTGGAAATTTGAAATAGGAAATATGGGAACGTGGACGGCTTCTCAAGAAGCTTCAGGACCATCCGGGTTTTCCAATAGCGCCAAAATACTATGCACCACTGCTGACGCATCTCCAGCAGCTACAGACGAAGTAAAATACAGTCAATTTATTGAAGCTCAAAACTTGCAACAACTTGCTTATGGCACGTCCGACGCAAAACAAATGACGCTTTCATTTTGGGTAAAATCTAATAAAACCGGAACTTACATTGTTTGGTTTTATCAAGACGACGATGGAAGGCAATTAACTACTAGTTACACAATAGATGTGGCTGATACTTGGGAATATAAAACAATATTGGTTGCGTCTGATACCACTGGTGTAATTGATAATAACAGCGGTGCAGGATTGCGTGTTTCATTTGTTCTTGGTGCTGGCTCTTCATATACATCTGGAACTGCCGCAACCGCATGGGAATCGCTTGTAGATGCTAACCGTTATGTTGGACAAACTGTAAATCTTGCTGATGCTACCAGTAACTATTGGCAAATCACAGGCGTCCAGCTAGAGGTTGGCTCGCAGGCCACGGCTTTTCAGCACGAAGACTACGGAACAACGCTTCAGAGGTGCTATCGTTATTTCCAAAGGTTTGGTGGGGACGGTAACTTTGATATATCTGCGACATCGGCTTTTGGATTAGCTTCAAATTTCATTGGAGCACTTACTAATTTAAGAACAGATATGCGCGCACAACCAACCCTGTCTATTAATTCTATAGAAAGTTCTGATGCGGTAAATTCCGCTGTACCTATAGCCTCAGCATCGTTATCGACTGCAATAAGCAGCACTCAGATCGCTTACGTTCAATATAGTTCTTCTGGTACAGGTATTGTAACTTATAGACCTTATTACATCAGGAGCGACAACAATTCAGCAGGTTATGTAGATTTTGATGCGGAGCTATGACGATGAATGAAATGAATATTACTTCGGCTCAGTATGTTTTGTTTGAGGGACAAAATGACAGCATCGCAGCAGTCATTGACGGCATCCAAATGTCCGTACCCCTTAACCCATCCAACCGCCACTACGCAGCCATAATGCAAGCCGTGGCTGATGGGCAACTAACCATAGCGGAGGCCGAATAAATGACCGTAACAATCAACGGAACCACTGGCCTAGCTACGGATAGCACGAGCGCCGTAGTCGAAGCTGTTAGCCTTAATCACCCATCGAGTAGCACTGCTGCGATCACCATGGATGCGAGTAATAATGTTGGCATAGGTACAAGTTCGCCTAGTGATTTGCTTGAGTTGTCAGGTGATACAGCACAACCTGCAATTAGGCTAACAGACGCAGATGTTTCTGGTCTATACCATAGGATATTTACACCGACTAACACTGGACTTGCCATCTCTGCTGATACTGGAAACGTAGCGGCTGACAGTTTTTTGCGCTTTGATGTTGATGGCTCAGAAGCCATGCGTATCGACAGCAGCGGTAACTTGCTGGTGGGTAAGACTGACACAGGTGTAGGTAATTATGGTTTTGCCGCCAGAGGTGATACTGGTGGAAGCGTTGAAATGGCCAGAGATGGCGGAACAGTTTTGTATATCAACCGTGGTACTAGTGACGGCGTTCTCGTTGATGCGCGTCAAGGCAACAGCACAAAAGGATATATAGGTACAGAAGGTGGAAGACTTTTTATTGAAAGTGCTGGTAGTGCTAATTTAGCTGGAATTGGTTTTAGTGCTGGTGGCGCTGTTTCCGTACAACCGCGAAAAAATGGTACATGGGCAGATAATGCTGTAGACTTAGGAAGTGGCGGCTATAGGTGGGATGACGTATATGCTACTAACGCAACCATCCAAACTTCAGACCAAAACGAAAAGCAAGACATTGAAGAATTGTCTGAAGCTGAAAAGCGCGTTGCTACAGCCGCTAAAGGTCTGATCCGCAAGTTTCGCTGGATTGATGCAGTAGCTGAGAAAGGCGACGATGCTCGTATTCACGTTGGTGTAATTGCACAAGATCTACAAGCTGCGTTTGAAGCTGAAGGTTTAGACGCTGGTCGCTATGCAATGTTCATAAGCTCTACATTGTGGGAAGCAGATGAAGTTATTCCCGCAGTAGCTGAAGAGCTAGACGAAGACGGTAGCGTAATAACTGAAGCTCAACCAGAACGTACGGTAAAACGTATTTACGAAACAGCAGAAGAAGCACCAGCAGGCGCAGTTGAACGCACACGATTGGGTGTTCGTTATCCTGAACTACTAGCGTTTATCATAGGAGCGTTGTAATGCCACCCGGCGTTCACATGTTCACCACTGCTGAACTACTTATTGCAGGGCTTGTGCTTTGTGCTATTGCCCTGCTACTAAGGAAAGAAAAATGAATGATACCCGTATCTTCGACTGGTCTGCACTAGGTATATCGGTAGGCGCATTTATGGAGATTTTACCCGCTATCTCAGCATTGTTATCTATCATCTGGTTGTCGCTGCGTATCTGGCAGACTGTGAAGGAGATGCGGAATGGACGGGGCGATTGATATACGTCTGATTGTCACACTGCTCGGCGTCGCCGCTAGTATATTTGGCGGCGCTGCTGTAGCAAAGATGAGGATCAAAGACTTACAGGAATCAATTTCTGAAATTCATGCAACCCTAAAACACAACGACAAGCGTATAGATGTCTTAGAAAATCAGAGTAGCATAATCCAACAACGTCTTGATATACTTGCAAAAATGAATAGTCCTGAGAACTTAAGACGTGACCATATAGCTATGGCAGAGTTGTCCTCAACCGTAGCTCAACTACGCAAGGAGATGGATCACCAGTTACACATTCACAATGGTAAACATATTCCTGTAGCGAATGAGAGAAAAGGTTTATGATCCAGGCATTAATAGGTCCAGTAACAGGACTACTAGATAAATTCATAGAAGATAAAGATCAGAAGAACGCCCTTGCCCATGAGATAGCAACGCTAGCCACTAAACAGGCTCACGAGGCAGCTATGGGCCAGCTTGAAATAAACAAGGCAGAGGCACAGCATCGTAATATATTTGTTGCAGGGTGGCGTCCCTTTCTTGGTTGGGGACTATCCTTCGCAATGCTGTGGCATTTTGTCTTAGCACCTATTACAATCTTTGGCTTTTCCTATGCAGGAGTACCAGTACCAGACTTACCAGTGTTTGACATGGATAGTCTAATGACAGTATTGTTAGGTATGCTTGGTCTTGGTGGCCTTCGTACTGTAGAAAAGCTAAAAGGAAAAACAAAATGAGTTTTGAACTGTCCAAGCGTAGTCTTAAAAACTTAGAGGGTGTAGATGAAAAACTAAAGATAGTTGTTCTAAGAGCTATACACTTAACTAAGATTGACTTTGGCGTTATTTGTGGACTACGTACATGGGAGGAACAGGAGGCTCTAGTAGCTTCAGGTGCCTCACAGACTATGAAGTCCAAACATCTTGACGGCAGAGCAGTAGACTTAATGGCATACATAGGTTCCCGTGGTTCGTGGGAACTAAACCTGTACGATGATATTGCAGATGCTATGAAACAGGCTGCTATTGACTTAGACGTTCCACTACGTTGGGGCGGTGCCTGGACAGTTCCTGACATTCGAGACTGGAGTAGTACAATGGAAGAGGCTATGCAGTCCTACGTTGCTACAAGACGAGAACAGGGTAAGCGTCCATTTATAGATGCCCCACATTTTGAACTGGTGTAAAACATGAGCCTATACGAAAATATAAACAAGCGTAAGAAAGCAGGGACTAGTCGTCCAAAGAGTAAATCTACAATTACTCCTAAGGCATATGCTAATATGCAGGCAGGCTTTCCTAAGAAGAAACCTAATACTGACAAGTATAAGAAGAAGAAAGCATGACAGAACATAAACTTATAGATGTACTGCACGAGGCTGTTACTAATGAATTACTTGCTCGTGTACAGAGTGGTGAGGCAACGGCTAGTGAACTGTCAGTTGCTGTTAAATTTCTAAAAGATAATGGTGCATCTCTCGATGTAGTCACAGCAGAAAGCCCTATGGCTGGTCTTCTAGAGTCTCTACCCTTTAATATTGCGGAGCAGGTACAGTGAGAGAAGCCTTTAATGCTACACTAAGAACTGAGCAGAAGACACTAACAGGTGGTAACTGGACTAAAATACTGGATGAAAATGTCCAACGTACCTACCTAGTTATACAGAACCACCACGATGCTCACGAGATTGAGATAGGGTTTGGTACTAATACAACTGCTCCTACTACTGCTACAGGCTTTAAGATCGAGGGTGCAGTTACTGGTAATAAAATAGGTGACACTACCTTTGAGTTTAACGTAGCACCTATTAATGCAGTATGGGCAAAGGCCTCTGATGCACACGATCATCCTATAGATATTATGTATGACGACTAGAATACCGTTTAAAAGCGTTTTAAGCGCCTCTGAGGGGGCATCTCCACTTTAAAGGTAGGTATTACCCATGAAGAAGAAGCAGGCCGTCCCTGAGGCTCTGAGAGACTTTAGGAACTTTACGTACCTAGTATGGCAACACTTAGGCTTACCAGAGCCAACTCCAGTACAGTACGACATTGCACACTATCTACAGAACTCTCCCAAGCGTTGTATCATAGAAGCCTTTCGTGGTGTAGGTAAGTCTTACATTACTGCTGCCTATGTAGTACACCAGCTACTCCTAGACCCTGATAAGAAGTTCATGGTGGTCTCAGCATCCAAGGCTAGGGCTGATGACTTCTCTACATTTACCCAGCGCATCATTACAGAACTACCTATATGCAAGCATCTGGTTGCTAAGGATGGTCAGAGGTGGTCTAAGATAGCTTTTGACGTTGCACCTGCTAGGGCATCTGGTAGTCCCTCTGTAAAGTCAGTGGGTGTTACTGGACAGCTTACTGGTTCTCGTGCTGATGTTATCATTGCTGATGACGTAGAAGTTCCTAACAATAGTATGACGCATATGATGCGTGAGAGACTGGCAGAGAGTGTCAAAGAGTTTGACGCTGTGCTTAAGCCAGAGGGTAAGATTATTTACCTCGGTACTCCACAGAACGAGATGAGCCTGTATAACACGCTTTTAACACGTGGATACCAGATGAGGGTATGGCCTGCTCGTTATCCTAGCCTAGAACGCGCTGAGAAGGCCTACGGAGGGCGTCTAGCACCCTTCCTGCATGATACCCTAGTAGAGAAGCAGGAGGCTGTGTACGGCCTTCCTACGGACGATAGGAGGTTTGACGACGAAGACCTCATAGAACGTGAACTAAGTTATGGACGGAGTGGCTTTGCCCTACAGTTCATGCTAGACACTTCTCTATCTGATGCAAACAAGTACCCACTCAAACTGTCAGACCTGATGATAATGTCCTGTGACAAGGATACAGCACCAGAGAAGATGGTGTATGGCATTATGAAGCCCATGTCAGACCTGCCTAACGTAGGTTTAAGTGGTGATAAGTTCTATGCACCAGAGGATACAGTAGGTAGGGCTAAGTATACAGGCTCTGTACTTGCTATTGACCCTTCTGGTAGAGGTAGTGACGAGACAGCATACGCAATTGTTAAGATGTTAAACGGTTTTCTGTATGTTGTAGACGCTGGAGGTATTGAGGGTGGCTATTCTGCTACCACACTACAGCACCTCACAGACCTAGCCAAGGTACACAGTGTCAACCTAGTACTCATTGAGAGTAACTTTGGTGATGGTATGTTCACTGAGCTACTAAAGCCATACATGACTAAGACATACCCATGCACTATGGAAGAGGTTAGACATAATACACAGAAGGAACAGCGTATCATAGATACCCTAGAGCCTATTATGAACCAGCATAGGCTAGTGATAGACCCTAAGGTGGTACAGAAGGACTACGATAGCGTACAGAATATGCCTCCTGAGAAGGGTGTGAAGTACATGCTTACCTATCAGATGACTAGGATTACCAAACAACGTGGTGCCCTAGCGCATGATGATAGACTTGATGTACTAGCTATGGCTTGTCAGTACTGGGTAGACCAGATGGCTGCTGATGCAGACAACCAGATACAGATACGTAAGGATGAATTACTAGAGATGGAGCTAGATAAGTTTATGAACCATCTCAACTTAGGACACAGGGAACCAGAGCAGAGAGGGTTCCTGAATTTCTAAAGTTACATCATGGATAGGACCCTTGAACTATTACTATAACTTATACTACAGTATGTTTAAGCTTACTTTAATAGGGGTAACAGTGGTCCTACTCCTCCTCGTCCTACTCCTTAGAAGAACTAGGGATAGTATGTTAGACTATGTTAGACTATGTTAGACATGTTTAGGTTAGGGCTATTCCATTACCAGTAACTTTTTGTTAGGGTATGGTTTAGGGTTGTTTGACATGGTCTAAAATTGGTAGAAAAATCTGAGGGGGTGTATAATAGTGGTGAGGTCATGTTAC
>Ga0182075_1297129_pt1 | contig 9267 bp, 5 predicted proteins | sample 071ome_FD_136017 | JGI IMG/M metagenome (GOLD analysis project Ga0182075, IMG submission 136017) | Metatranscriptome of coastal salt marsh microbial communities from the Groves Creek Marsh, Georgia, USA - 071407BT (Metagenome... | ecosystem: Environmental > Aquatic > Marine > Intertidal zone >... | reverse complement strand
GTGGGAGGTCAGCCATGATCGGACCACGGACTCAGTGAAAACACTGGAAGACTGAGGAGATAAAATGGCAAAAAAAAGTACAAGGCTTTATTAAGCTTCAGGTGCCGGCGGGACAAGCCAACCCGTCGCCGCCGATTGGCCCGGCGTTAGGCCAGGCTGGTCTGAATATTATGGAATTTTGCAAAGCGTTTAATGCCGAAACTCAAGGTATGGAACAGGGCATGCCCATTCCAACCGTGATAACGGTTTACGCGGATCGCAGTTTTTCGTTTGCGACGAAAACACCCCCCGCAAGCTTCTATTTGAAGAAAGCGGCAAAGGTGAAAAAAGGAACCGGCACAGCCGGCCGGGAAATTGTCGGCCAGGTCAAAATGGACCAGGTGCGTGAGATTGCCGAGTTAAAGATGAAGGATCTGAATGCCCATGACGTGGATGCAGCCTGCCGCATGATTTGCGGCTCGGCGCGCTCGATGGGCATCGAGGTGGTGGAGTAAGTTATGGCAAACAATGGAAAACGTTACTCGTCCGCCAAAGAATCTATCGACCGGAGCAAACTGTATTCCGTCGATGAAGCGGTCAACATCGTCAAAAATAACGCGAAAGCAAAATTTGATGAAACAATCGAAATCGCGGTGAACCTTAATGTCGATCCCCGCCACTCCGATCAAATGGTGCGCGGTGTGATTTCGCTGCCGCATGGTACGGGCAAATCCTTGAAAGTTGCTGTCTTTGCCAAAGACGCCAAAGCTGAGGAAGCAAAGGCGGCGGGAGCGGATCTGGTCGGTGCGGAAGATCTGGCCGAGCAAATTCAAGGCGGCTCAATCGACTTTGACCGCTGCATTGCCACGCCGGACATGATGGCCGTTGTCGGCCGCTTGGGTAAGATTTTAGGTCCGCGTGGCCTGATGCCGAACCCGAAGCTTGGCACCGTAACACCGGATGTCGCGCAAGCGGTCAAGGATGCCAAAGGCGGACAAATTGAGTTTCGTGTCGAGAAGGCGGGCATTATTCATGCCGGTGTCGGTAAGGCGAGCTTCGAAGCCAATCAATTGGCGGATAACGTACGCACGTTCGTCGATGCCATCTTCAAGGCAAAGCCGAGCGGGGCTAAAGGAACATACATGACGCGCGCTAGCCTGAGTTCCACGATGGGGCCGGGCTTGAAGCTGAATGTCAGTGAGCTTTCCAATAATTAGGGAAGCTCAGTAGAAGGGATTTTCGCCGGATTCGAGAGAATCTGGTGAGATAGGTAAGGGTTTTCGGACTCTTGCCGACCTGTCCAAGACCGTAGGCGCCTCTTTTCGGGGCTTAATGGGAAACCGCCTGCATAGACAGTGTGTGAAAACCGTTTTTTAGGGTGTCAGCCCGGGAACGGCTTGAACTGCAGCACTGGACAGGCAAACCGGTCTTCGGGATGCCGGAGACCATTGTGCAACGGGGTTAGGATCACGCTTTATATATAGAGTGTGGTAACCGGCCCAAAACTGGAGACGATCAGTGAACCGATCGGAAAAAGAAGAACTGGTTGCATCGCTGCATCAGACCTTCGAGGAGATGTCCATTGTTGTGGTGACCCATTATACCGGGCTTACCGTTGCGGAAATGGGCGACCTTCGGGGGCAGATGCGTGAAGCGGGCGCCGGATTTAAGGTGACAAAAAATCGGATCACCCGTCTCGCGCTTGAGGGAACGAAGTTCAGCGGCCTCAATGATTTGTTTGCCGGCCCGACGGCCATCGCCTTTTCGGAAGATCCGGTGGCGGCTGCGAAGGTTGCGGTAAACTTTTCGAAAGCCAATGAAAAACTCGTTGTTCTCGGCGGTGCCCTTGGCGAAGAGATGCTTGATGTGGACAGCATCAAGGCTCTGGCGACCTTACCGTCGTTGGATGAACTTCGTGCCAAGATTGTCGGCATGCTGAATACACCGGCAACACGGATTGCTGGTGTGTTGCAGGCGCCGGCGGGTCAAGTGGCTCGTGTCATTAGTGCTTATGGGCAAAGCGAGGCGGCGTAATCGCTGTCATTGAGTTAACAGTTCAAGCCTTAGGAGATATTAAAATGGCTAATTTGGAACAAATTGCAGAAGACCTCTCGAGTTTGACCGTGATGGAAGCGGCCGAACTCAGCAAAATGCTGGAAGAAAAATGGGGCGTTTCCGCCGCAGCACCGGTTGCGGTTGCTGCCGCTGGCGGTGCCGCGCCGGCTGCCGAAGCCGCGGAAGAAAAAGATGAGTTTGATATCATCTTGGCCGCTGCCGGCGATAAGAAAATTAACGTGATTAAGGAAGTTCGTACCATCACCGGATTGGGCCTGAAAGAAGCCAAGGACTTGGTTGAATCGGCGCCGAAGCCCGTTAAAGAGGGTGCGAAGAAAGAGGAAGCTGAGGAGATTAAGAAGAAACTTGAGGAAGCCGGCGCAACGGTTGAGCTCAAGTAGAGTCGTGACATCACGCGTGATTGATCGCGATCAGGGGTTTCGTCCACGGCGCTTTAATGCGCGCCGTGGCAATCCCTTACAATCTATTCCTGCGCACCTGCCCGAATTGGTTTTGCCGCAACCGGGAAAGCAGGCGCGTTTCACTAAATGGGACCGTACTGAATCGGTAGTCCGTTAGGACTGCCCGTACTTTTGCGTACGCAGAATGATCCCAACGGCCTGATCGGCAGTCAGGACGTCAACATAGCGCCATGAGTCAGATTGTCGCGGGGAATAAACATGGAAAATACTTTAACGAGCCGTAAGCGTGTTCGCCGGTACTTCGGCCGGTTAATGTCGACTGTGCCGATGCCGAACTTGATTGAAGTTCAGAAATCTTCATACGAATTTTTTCTGCAACGGGATATTGAACCGGATAACCGCATCGATGCGGGCCTTCAAGAGGTCTTTAAATCGGTATTTCCGATTCAGGATTTTGCTGAACGCGGTACGCTTGAGTTCGTCAGCTATGCTTTTGAAGAACCGAAGTACGATGTTGAAGAATGCCAACAGCGCGGCATGACCTATTCCGCGCCATTGCGCGTGACGCTTCGCCTCGTGGTTTGGGATATCGACGAAGAAACGGGTGCCCGTTCGATCCGCGATATCAAAGAGCAAGATGTTTACATGGGCGATATGCCGCTGATGACGAGTAATGGCACGTTCGTGATTAATGGGACCGAGCGCGTTATCGTGTCGCAAATGCACCGTTCCCCGGGTGTGTTTTTCGATCACGACAAAGGCAAAACCCATTCCTCCGGTAAGTACCTGTTCGCGGCCCGGGTTATCCCATATCGCGGTTCCTGGCTCGATTTTGAATTCGACGCCAAGGATCTTGCTTATGTTCGGATCGACCGTCGCCGGAAGTTGCCAGTCACGACAATCCTGATGGCGTTAGATAACGAAGAGACGGCGAAGAAGCGCAAGCAATATGAAGAGGAAGGCAAAGAGCTTCTGTCGGAAGAAACATTTGGCTTATCGCCGGAAGACATTCTCAAAATGTTTTATGACACGGTCAGTTTCGTTCGTGCCAAGAAGGACTGGAAAACGCCTTTCAATGCCGAACGCCTTCGCGGTGTGAAACTGACGTCTGACTTAATCAATGCCAAGTCGGGCCGGGTCGTTGCCGAAATGGGCACAAAAATGACGCCGCGGCTGCTGCGCCAGTTGGAAGAAAAGGGAATGGAAGAGCAGCTCGTTTCCGATGAAGATTTGATTGGTCGTTACATCGCGACTGACATTATTAACGAACAAAGCGGTGAAATTTACGCCGAAGCCGGCGATGAGATTACCGAGGAAAATTTAGAGGCCCTTAACGAAGCCAATATTGATGAAATTCCGACTTTAGCGATCGATCACGTAAATGTTGGGCCGTATATCCGCAATACGCTGGCCGTTGATAAGAACACATCCCGTGAAGAAGCTTTGATCGATATCTACCGGGTCATGCGCCCGGGCGAGCCGCCGACGGTCGAAACCGCGGAAGCGTTGTTTCACAATATGTTCTTTAATCCGGAACGCTACGACTTATCAGCTGTTGGCCGGGTTAAAATTAATTCCCGTATGGAATTCGACAAAGACGAGGTTCCCGATACGATCCGGGTGCTGCGCCGTGAAGACATCCTGGCCGTCGTAAAGACATTGGTAGAATTAAAAGACGGTCGCGGCGAAATCGACGATATCGATAACCTCGGTAATCGCCGGGTTCGTTCCGTCGGTGAATTGATGGAAAATCAATATCGCATCGGTTTATTGCGTATGGAACGTGCCATTCGTGAACGGATGAGCTCGGTCGATATCGACACCGTCATGCCACATGATCTGATTAATGCTAAACCGGCGGCTGCGGCAGTCCGTGAGTTCTTTGGGTCGTCTCAGCTCAGTCAATTTATGGATCAAACCAACCCACTGTCGGAAATCACTCACAAGCGCCGTCTTTCGGCCTTGGGACCGGGTGGTTTAACGCGTGAGCGGGCCGGCTTTGAAGTCCGTGACGTTCATCCGACACACTATGGCCGGATTTGTCCGATTGAAACACCGGAAGGGCCAAATATCGGCCTGATCAACTCGCTGGCGACGTATGCTCGGGTCAATAAATACGGCTTCATTGAAACGCCGTACCGGAAAGTTGAGAACGGTACGGTGCAAGACGAAGTGATCTATCTTTCGGCGATGGAAGAGGGCCGGTATATCATTGCTCAAGCCGATGCCGAGTTGGATGAGAAGGGGCGGTTTACGTCTGATCTCGTCAGCTGCCGGACGAAGAGTGACTTTATGATGGCGCGGCCTGAAGATATCAACTACGTCGATGTCTCACCCAAACAATTGGTGTCCGTTGCCGCGGCGTTGATTCCGTTTTTGGAAAACGATGATGCAAACCGTGCCTTGATGGGCTCGAACATGCAACGCCAAGCCGTGCCGTTGCTTCGCGCCGAAGCGCCGTTTGTCGGCACCGGCATGGAAGAAACGGTCGCTCGTGACTCCGGCTCGACGATTGTGGCCCGGCGCACGGGTATTATCGATCAAGTCGATGCAACCCGGATCGTTGTTCGTGCGACAGAAGATGCTTCATCGGAAGCGCAAGGCGTGGATATCTACAATTTGATGAAATTCCAACGCTCCAATCAAAACACCTGCATTCACCAACGTCCGTTGGTGTCCGTGGGCGATAAGGTTGATGCCGGCGACACGATTGCCGATGGTCCGTCGACGGACCTCGGTGAATTAGCGCTCGGGCGAAATGTGCTTGTCGCGTTTATGCCGTGGAATGGGTACAACTTCGAAGATTCAATTTTGATTTCCGAGCGGATTGTCCGCGAAGATGTCTTTACTTCGATCCACATCGAAGAATTCGAAGTCATGGCGCGCGATACGAAATTGGGTCCGGAAGAAATCACCCGGGATATCCCGAATGTCGGTGAAGAAGCTCTTAAAAACCTTGATGAGGCCGGTATCGTTTATATCGGCGCGGAAGTCGAAGCCGGCGATATTCTTGTCGGTAAAGTGACTCCGAAGGGTGAATCGCCGATGACACCGGAAGAAAAACTTCTGCGGGCGATCTTCGGCGAAAAAGCGTCTGATGTGCGTGATACATCGCTACGAGTTCCGCCCGGCGAATCCGGCACGATTGTCGAGGTGCGGGTCTTCTCGCGCCGGGGTGTCGATAAGGATGAGCGTGCGCTGGCAATCGAGCGTTCGGAAATTGAACGTCTGGCGAAGGACCGCGATGACGAGCGGGCTATTCTTGAACGCAACTTCATGCAGCGCTTGAAGGATCTGTTAATGGGCAGAAATGCCGTTAGCGGTCCGAAAGACTTGGCGGCGAATACGACAATCACGGATGAAGTCTTGGCAGAGTTTACGCCGGGACAATGTTCGCAGATTGTCGTTGCTGACGATAAAGTCATGCAGGACGTCGAAGCGCTGAAAAAGCAGTTCGAAGAAAATATCGCCCGTCTGCAGGAACGTTTTGATAATAAAGTCGATAAGGTTCAACGTGGTGACGACCTATCACCGGGCGTGATGAAGATGGTTAAAGTCTTTGTCGCTGTGAAACGGAAATTACAACCTGGTGATAAAATGGCCGGTCGTCACGGCAACAAAGGTGTAATTTCGAAAATCTTGCCGATTGAGGATATGCCGTACCTTGAAGACGGCACGCACGTCGATATCGTGCTTAATCCGCTGGGCGTTCCATCACGGATGAATGTGGGACAAATTTTGGAGACTCATTTAGGTTGGGCTTGCCGAAATTTGGGCCATCAAATTGGTGAGATGGTTGATGCCGCTAAAGCGAACGGCAATATGAGTGAGCTGAAATCGCAATTGTTGGATGTTTACGGGGAGAAAAACTACAACACGAAAATTGCGACGATGAATGACGATGAAATTCTGGAAATGAGCGGCAATCTCTCAAACGGTGTGCCGATTGCGACGCCGGTCTTCGATGGCGCTCATGAGCCGGATATTGTCGATATGCTTTCGAAAGCCAATCTCGATTCATCGGGACAGATGACGCTAATTGATGGCCGTACGGGCGAAACATTCGAACGTAAAGTTACGGTCGGATATATTTATATGCTGAAGCTTCACCACTTGGTGGACGATAAAATCCATGCCCGTTCCATCGGCCCCTACAGCCTTGTGACTCAGCAACCGCTGGGCGGTAAGGCTCAGTTTGGCGGCCAGCGATTTGGTGAAATGGAGGTTTGGGCGCTTGAAGCCTACGGCTCTGCTTATACCCTTCAGGAAATGCTCACCGTTAAATCGGATGACGTTTCCGGGCGGACCAAGGTTTATGAAGCAATTGTCCGCGGTGACGATACCTTCGAAGCCGGTGTGCCGGAATCCTTTAATGTGTTGGTCAAGGAATTGCAGTCCCTGGGCCTGAATGTCGAATTACACTAGAGAATGCGCTTATAGCCGCAGTCGAGGAGAGTTCTCATGAACGAATTGATGCGAGTATTTGGACAGCCGAACGGGACGCAGCGTTTTGACGAGATTCATATCTCAATCGCGAGCCCCGAACGTATCCGGTCATGGTCCTGGGGTGAAATTAAAAAACCCGAAACGATCAACTACCGGACCTTCAAACCGGAACGTGACGGCTTGTTCTGTGCCCGGATATTCGGACCGATCAAGGATTACGAATGCTTATGCGGTAAATATAAACGCATGAAATACAAAGGCATCGTTTGCGAAAAATGCGGTGTCGAAGTTACGTTGCAGAAAGTACGGCGTGAGCGTATGGGCCATATTGAACTGGCCTCACCGGTTGCGCACATTTGGTTCCTGAAATCTTTGCCGTCTCGGGTCGGTTTGCTGTTGGATATGACCCTGAAGGGGCTTGAGCGGGTTCTTTATTTTGAAAATTATGTAGTCATGGAGCCGGGCTTAACGCCGCTTGGTTTGCATGAACTTCTGTCCGAGGATCAGTATCAAAACGCGCTGGATGAATATGGTGAAGATTCATTCACCGTAGGCATTGGCGCGGAAGCCATCCGTGTCATGTTGGCGGCGATCGACCTGGAAGAGGAGCGCGAGCACTTAAAAGTCGAACTGAAGGAAACGAAATCCGAGGCGAAGCGCAAAAAATTCGTGAAACGCCTTAAGCTGGTCGAGCACTTTATCGATTCCGGCGCTCGTCCGGAATGGATGATCCTTGAAGTCGTGCCGGTCATTCCGCCTGAACTACGCCCGTTGGTGCCGTTGGATGGCGGCCGTTTTGCAACATCGGATTTGAACGATCTGTACCGCCGCGTGATCAATCGGAATAACCGGTTGAAACGGTTGATGGAGTTGCACGCACCGGAAATTATCGTGAGAAATGAAAAACGAATGCTACAGGAATCAGTCGATGCCCTGTTCGATAACGGCCGGCGTGGCCGGGCGATCACGGGTGCGAACAAGCGGCCGTTAAAATCACTCTCGGATATGCTGAAAGGCAAGCAGGGTCGTTTCCGTCAAAACTTGCTTGGTAAACGCGTCGATTATTCTGGCCGTTCGGTGATCGTGGTCGGTCCTGAATTGCTACTGCATCAATGCGGCTTGCCGAAGAAAATGGCGCTCGAGCTGTTTAAGCCGTTTATTTATTCCAAGCTTGAGCTTTATGGCATGGCGACGACAATTAAAGCAGCTAAGCGCATGCTCGAAAAGGAACGGCCCGAAGTTTGGGACATTCTTGAAGAAGTCATCCGCGAACACCCGGTTCTTCTTAACCGGGCGCCGACGCTGCACCGGCTTGGTATTCAAGCCTTTGAGCCGGTTCTTATTGAAGGCAAAGCCATTCAACTGCATCCGTTAGTTTGCTCGGCGTTTAATGCCGACTTCGATGGCGACCAAATGGCCGTTCACGTACCGTTGTCCTTGGAAGCACGCCTCGAAGCGCGTGTTTTGATGATGTCGACCAACAACATCCTCAGTCCGTCCAGCGGTAAACCGATCATTGTGCCGTCGCAAGACATGGTCTTGGGACTGTACTATCTGACCCTTGAGCGCGAAGGCGAACCGGGTGAGGGCATGATCTTCAGTGATGTGAGTGAAATCCAGCAAGCGTTGGGTGCCGGCGTTTTGAGCGTGCATGCAAAAATTCAGGCGCGCTATAAAACTGTTGATGAAAACAACAATCCCATTACGACCCGTGTCGAAACCACGGCAGGTCGGATGTTGTTATCGGAAATCTTACCGCGCAACCCGAAAGTTCCGTTTAGTCTCATCAATAAATTGCTGACAAAGAAAGAAATCTCGACTGTTCTCGAAGAGGTTTATCGTCACTGTGGTCAAAAAGAGACGGTTATCTTTGCCGACCATATCATGACAATGGGCTTTGGTTATGCTTGTAAAGCCGGCATTTCCTTCGGCAAGGACGATCTCGTCGTGCCGTTGTCGAAAGAACAATTGGTCGGAGAAACCGAAACCCGGACGAAGGACTTCGAGCAGCAATATCTTGATGGCTTGATCACCCAAGGTGAAAAATACAACAAGGTGATTGATGCTTGGTCAAATTGCACCGATCAAGTTGCCGATGAAATGATGAAAGAAATTTCGGCTATGAAACCGGGCAAACCCGTGAATTCCGTCTTTATGATGGCCCATTCCGGTGCTCGGGGTTCGGCGGCGCAAATGAAACAGCTTGCCGGTATGCGGGGCCTGATGGCGAAGCCGTCCGGTGAAATTATCGAAACGCCGATCATCTCGAACTTCAAAGAAGGCTTAACCGTGTTGGAATACTTCAACTCAACACACGGTGCCCGTAAAGGCTTGGCCGATACGGCTTTGAAGACGGCGAACTCCG
>Ga0182075_1341327_pt1 | contig 9333 bp, 7 predicted proteins | sample 071ome_FD_136017 | JGI IMG/M metagenome (GOLD analysis project Ga0182075, IMG submission 136017) | Metatranscriptome of coastal salt marsh microbial communities from the Groves Creek Marsh, Georgia, USA - 071407BT (Metagenome... | ecosystem: Environmental > Aquatic > Marine > Intertidal zone >... | reverse complement strand
GTAGGATAAACGGCTCTCTTATTGAAGTCTATAGAGTCACGGCCAATCTGCAAGCTGCAACCATATATTTGCAAGGATAGGGCATCAACATGAACATGGCCTGACTCCCTGAATAGAATCAGGCGGAATACATAGTGCCAGCCCGCTGGCACTATGCATTAAAATATTAGCGGATAATTTCGGCCCGGTTCTGCATGCCCAGGATAAGGGCACCAAAATCGGCGTTGGTAGACTGCTGGGCAATGAATGTCTTAAGGCTTTGCAACTCGTCATCTTCTAGGTCTTCAACACTGCCTGAATTTACGCTCTGCAGGTCTACTACGACATATTCACCAGTAGACAGCTCGTAACCCTCTACCCTGCTCTGGCCCCCTTCAGGTGGAGCCAGCTCGAAAATATTCTGGACCAGTTCCGGAGGCAGAATTTGGTCAGTTCTTTCCAGGCCGTCAACCTGACTCCAACTCAGGTTTTGTGTCTCAAGCAAGGTATCAATATTCAACCCGTCCTGCATATTGCTTAAGACTGATTCACCAAGAGCAACTGAACGCTCCGTGATTTTGTCAAGCTGAATTCTAAATTCTATTTCTCCTTGGACATCGTCAAAGGACTGTAATTCAGGTTCCCTGTGGTCAAGCAGCCTAATAGCTACACTCCTCGATGGACTGATGGAAATCAGATTGCTGTTCAGACCATCATCAAGCACATCAGACGAAAATGCTGCTGTAACCACATCGCCGAATGAAGTAACCCCAGTGCCACCAAGTCGGCTGAATAACGCAGTAGTCTGGAGGTCCAGCCCCATGATTTCTGCTGGGTCGGTCAGGTCAAATGACTCAAAGGCTAGGTTGCTAAGCTCTTCTGAACGAGCTACAAAAATGGAGTCGACTTCGGCCGTTTTGAGGTCACGCTCTATACGTTCACGGCTTTCCTCGAACCCTTCAATTTCAGACTCGCTTCTTTCTGTGAGCTTGATTAGGTGAACACCAAATTCAGTGCGAACCGGACCGGACACTTCATTGAGCTCAAGCAAGGCTAGGGCTTTCTCAAACTCTTCAACAAAATTATCACCGGAGGTGTAGCCGATATCGCCACCAAAATCTGCGGAGCTAAGGTCATCGGAGAACTCGCTGGCAAGATCTTCAAAACTCTCGCCGCTATCCAGGCGTTCCTTGACTATGGCGGCTTGTTCTACCGCCGCATTGAATTCATCATCATTAAACGCCTCAAAAAGGATATGAGAGGCACGGCGCTCAATCTGTGATTGGTACTCAAGTAATTCATCTTCATAGCGCTGTCTTATCTGTGCGTCGGTAACGGTCACTTCTTCAAAAATCTTGTCCTTATCCAGCTCGAGATATTCGATGGATACGCGCTCTTCTAGCATAAAGTCAGCCTGATTGGACTCGTAAAATAAGTTCATTTCTTCTTCAGTAACTTCAACACTGCCCAACTGGTCATCAAGACTGACCAGCAAATAGCGCAGATCACGGGTTTCATTCAGTAATCCTGCCAGTAATTCAAGTTCAGGATTGGTGACGAAGCCGGATAAACCATAAGCCAGTGTCATCTGGTTAATCACGCCTTCAGTGGCCAACGCTGTCCGGTAGGTGTTTGGGGTATAGCCCATGCTCTGCAGCAAAATCTGCGCCCTTTCACCATTGAATACACCGTCGACCTGGAAGTCAGGTGTCTGAGCAATGTTCCTGTCGATAATCCGTGAGGAAATAACCATGCCGGCGTTTTCGGCATACTGGAGCAGTAATTCGCGCTGAATCAGTTCGGTCAGGGCAGCCTCCCTGATGAGTTCTTCATCGATGTCTGACAGGTCAGCATCAGGGCCCAAGCCTTCGATCATTTCCTGAATACGGACCTGTGTGCTCTGTTCAACTTCAAACTCGTCTATCGTTTCGCCATTAACCGTTACCACGGGGGTGGCGTTGATCACAGATGTAACGATCGTACTGGCACCCCAGGCGCCAAAAACGATGATGATGAACCAGACGAAAATCTTGGCGCCTATACTTTGGCTGTTGTCTCTGATTTTCTGAAGCATGGAGGTTTTCCGGTATTACTTAATATAAAGGTTGAATAAGATATGTTGGGAGATGGCAGGTTGAATAGTGCTGTATGGCTTTTCAGTTGAAACCTATTTTGTCTCTCTACAGGAAAATATACATTTGCCTCTGATAAAAGCAGAAGGCGCACCTAATGATGCGCCCCCTTGGAATGCTGCCTGTAATTTTACAACAGACGGGCCCCATCTAAGAAGCCCTGACATGATGATAGTTTTATGAATTCACAGAATCTTTCAGCGCTTTACCTGCTTTAAAAGAAGGCACCCTGGCAGCTGCAATCTGAATAGGGGCACCTGTTTGTGGGTTACGGCCAGTTCGCGCTGGGCGATCCTTGACATTAAAAGAGCCGAATCCAACCAGTGAAACTGAGTTGCCTGCTTTGAGCGAGGATGTAATGGCGTCAGTCATCGCATCAATAGCACGAGCAGCAGCAGCTTTTGGTAGGTCAGCGGTTTCAGCAACAGCATCAATTAGTTCTGATTTATTCACGTTAGCCCCTTATTATTTTAGGTTGTTGATTGAAAAAAATTTTAAATTGATTCTTTATTTCGTAACCAATTTAAACAGTAATTAAATTAGTTTTGGAAGCGGTAGGCCTGTAAAACATTAAACTTTATACCAACTGTCTCGAGAATATGTCAAGAAGTACGAGACTTTCTAGTGAGTATTTATAGATTTTTTTGACTTTTGCTTTCCTTCATTTTCACGCGATTTTGAGGAACCTTTTTCAAGTGACTGAAATTTATTACCTTCTATCGGTTCAGGCATAAATTGGAGAGCCAGTTCAAGGACTTCATCAATCCATCTAACGGCTACTATATTCAGATCGGCTTTAATATTGTCAGGAATTTCCTTCAGATCTCTTTCGTTCTCTTTTGGAATGACCACTGTCTTGATGCCACCGCGATGAGCCGCCAGTAATTTTTCCTTGAGCCCGCCAATCGGCAAAACCTGGCCATGAAGTGTAATTTCACCTGTCATGGCCACGTCTTTTTTAACCGTATTCCTGTCAGGACAGAAACGAGAGTGGTACACATGCCGATACCTGCACTGGGACCGTCTTTGGGTGTAGCGCCCTCCGGAACATGAATATGTAAGTCATAGTTTTCATGGAAGTTTTCTATCAGTCCAAGTGTCAATGAACGACTCCTGACGACAGTAAGCGCCGCCTGGATAGACTCCTGCATAATGTCACCAAGGGATCCCGTCATGGTGGTTTTACCCTTACCTGGCGTTGCCACTGCTTCTATGGTCAAGAGCTCGCCGCCAACCTGGGTCCAAGCCAATCCATTTACCTGACCAATTGCATCATCTTCCTCAGCCTTACCGAAATCAAATTTCTGGACGCCAACATATTTTTCAAGGTCATCGTCCTCGACAGTAAGCTTGAGTTTGTCATCATGGAGCGTATGCTCTTTTACAATTTTGCGACAGACTTTTGCAATTTCTCTTTCCAGCCCCCTCACCCCTGCTTCGCGGGTATAGTGCCTAATAAGACCAGTTAATGCGGAATCGGTAATGTCTACTTCATCTTTTTGCAAGCCGTTATTTTCTTTTTGTTTTGGCACGAGATAACGGCTTGCGATGTTCATTTTTTCATCTTCGGTATAACCCGGCAAACGAATCACCTCCATTCTGTCCAGAAGTGGCTCAGGGATATTCATGGAGTTTGATGTGCAGATAAATAAAACGTCGCTCAAATCATAGTCAACTTCCAGGTAGTGATCATTGAAACTATGGTTTTGTTCTGGATCAAGCACCTCGAGCAGCGCAGCTGCCGGATCACCCCGGTGGTCCATGCCCATCTTGTCAATCTCGTCCAGCAGCACAAGTGGATTACGCACCCCAATCTTGGCCATTTTTTGCAGCACCTTGCCCGGCAGTGAGCCGATATAGGTGCGGCGATGACCACGGATTTCCGCCTCGTCCCTAACGCCGCCAAGAGCCATGCGGACGAATTTGCGCCCTGTTGCCCTGGCAATCGATTCCCCCAGGGAGGTTTTACCAACACCGGGAGGACCAACTAGGCACAGGATTGGGCCTTTTAGTTTTTTAACCCTTTTCTGCACCGCGAGGTACTCGACAATGCGTTCTTTAACATCTTTCAAACCGTAGTGATCATCATCCAGGATTTCTTCAGCCTTTTTGAGGTCAGTCCGTATCCTGGATTTCTTTTTCCAAGGGACGCTGATCATCCAGTCTATATAAGTCCTCACCACAGACGCTTCAGAGGACATGGGAGACATCATTTTCAGTTTGTTGAGTTCGGCAACCGTCTTTTCCAGAGCATCTTTCGGCATGCCCACTTCGTCTATCCTGCGCTTAAGCTCTTCTGCCTCATTTGGGACGTCATCAAGTTCACCCATTTCCTTCTGGATCGCTTTCATTTGCTCATTGAGATAGTACTCACGCTGGCTTTTTTCCATCTGCTTTTTGACGCGCCCGCGAATGCGTTTTTCAACCTGAAAAATGTCAATTTCTGCTTCGATCAGGGACATTAGGTGCTCAATACGAGGCTTGATATTGGCCAGTTCCAAGATGTTCTGCTTTTCATTCAATTGCAACGACATATGAGTGGCAATGGTGTCCACCAGGCGGCTTGGCTCATCGATACTCGTTATCGAGGTCAGCACTTCAGGAGAGATTTTCTTGCTAAGCTGCACATACTGATCAAACTGGGACAATAATGAGCGGACCAGAATTTCTGTGTCCTTTTCCTCGATGGTGCTTCCGCTTAAACTGGCTGTCTCAGCCTTGTAAAAATCATCGTCAGTCAGCAGGCTTTTTATCTGAACGCGCTCCACACCCTCAACGAGCACTTTTACAGTCCCGTCGTTTACGTGCATCAACTGCAGGACCGATGCAACTGTACCGATGGTGAATACGTCATCCTTTCCCGGCTCGTCATCCGAATGCTGCTTTTGCGCCGCCAAAACCACCTTTTTATCGCCTGACATGGCTTCTTTCAGCGCCTTGATGGATTTTTCCCTGGCAACAAAAAGCGGGTGAACTATCTGGGGATAGACAACTACTCCCCTGAGCGGAAGAAAAGGCAAAATGTGGTCGGTTGTTTGTGTTTCCTGATTATCCATTTAACTCTCTGGTAGTTGGCTTAGATCGTGGAGTAGGGATGAAAACAATGCGTTAATTGGAAAACAATTACACCCTGAAAACCAGTGGCTAGCAGGCTAAACAATTAATAACTCATCGATTTGCCGGGGTGATGGCATTGTCTTGCATTACTGTTACAGATCAGCTGAATATGACAGTGTCATGAAGCCTTGTTAACAATCTGGTGCCAGATTCCAAAATTTCAAGAAGAAATGAAGAATCAGGCAGGATCTTTGCTGGCGGTTTTACCTTGTCCAGACTCTCCTGACTCGTACATCAAAAGAGGTTCAGATTCGCCGTTTATAACAGCTCCATCTATTACGACTTTAGTCACACCATCCTGGGATGGGATGTTGTACATGGTGTCGAGAAGAGTAGACTCCATGATAGAGCGAAGCCCCCTTGCACCGGTTTTACGTTCCTTAGCCTTGCGGGCTATAGCTTTTAGCGCGTCATCCCGGAACTGGATTTCCACACCTTCCATCTCGAAGAGTTTGGCGTACTGGCGCGTCAGCGAGTTCTTGGGTTCTCTCAGAATTTTGACCAGCGCATCCTCGTCAAGCTCATTCAGTGTAGCAATCATTGGCAGGCGGCCGACAAATTCGGGTATCAGGCCATATTTGACCAGATCTTCAGGCTCAACATCCTGCAGGGTTTTGCCGACTTTGCTTTCTGTCTCCAGGCTTCTCACTTCAGCAGAAAAGCCAATGCCACTCTTATCTGAGCGGTCACGAATAATCTTGTCCAGGCCGGCAAAAGCGCCACCACAGATGAACAGGATATTGGAGGTATCAACCTGCAGGAATTCCTGCTGAGGATGTTTTCTGCCGCCTTGTGGTGGAACAGAAGCCACGGTTCCCTCAATCAGTTTCAGCAGCGCCTGCTGAACACCCTCACCGGAGACATCTCGGGTGATTGAGGGGTTGTCTGATTTGCGCGAAATCTTATCTATTTCATCGATGTAAACGATGCCTATTTGGGCCTTATCGACATCGTAGTCACATTTCTGCAGGAGTTTCTGGATGATGTTCTCAACATCCTCACCCACATAACCTGCTTCGGTAAGCGTGGTGGCATCTGCAATTGTAAAAGGTACATCCAGTAGACGCGCCAGCGTTTCAGCCAGCAATGTCTTACCCGTGCCTGTAGGACCGATAATTAAGATGTTGCTCTTACTCAGCTCAACATCATGCGGCTTTTCTTCATGGTTCAGGCGTTTGTAATGATTGTAGACGGCAACAGAAAGCGTCTTCTTGGCCTTATCCTGGCCGATAACGTATTCGTCTAGCGTATCGCGAATCTCTTCTGGGGTGGGTAGTTTGCGCTCTTCCTTGTCGACGGTTTTTTCCTGGATTTCCTCGCGAATTATATCGTTGCAGAGATCAACACATTCGTCACAGACAAATACTGAAGGGCCGGCAATCAGTTTCCTGACTTCATGCTGGCTTTTGCCGCAAAATGAGCAGTACAGCAGTTTGCCGCTATCTTCATCATTCTTGTCGTTAGACATGCTTTAGTTCCAGGTTTACTTTTTAATTCTGCTGATGCGTGAATGTTTTCTCAGATAATGGGTCATGCACAATCATACCGTACAATATTATGAATAAGATGAGGGCATTTGCGCAACTTTACAAGCAGTTTCTTTGATTGATTGACCGCAAAATCTAAGTGAATACTATACCTTTGGCGGTCTAGTTATTACCGCCGTAGAGAAACTGCAATAACACCCTTCCTAGCAGGGTCAAAAAGTAACTTAAATCGCTCCTGGAGCCATGCATAAATATTTTGTCCAGGGTATCTGATACTTTCAGTAAATTACTGAAGATCTGCCACATTAATAAATGGCTAAGTTAAAGGGCTAAGCCTGGTCGTCTGACCCCTCTCCGCCGGCAGGCAGGGCCCTTTTCTCCAGAACGCTGTCGACCAGGCCGTAAGTTACTGCCTCCTCGGAGCTCAAGAAGTTGTCCCTATCAGTATCCCTAGCAATGATTTCAATATCCTGCCCGGTGTGAAAGGCAAGGACCTTGTTTAAGCGCTCACGAACCTTAAGAATTTCCTGGGCCTGGATATGGATATCCGATGCCTGGCCCTGCGCGCCACCACTTGGCTGGTGAATCATCATGCGGGAGTGAGGAAGCGCGAACCTTTTGCCCTTCTCACCACCGGCAAGCAGAAGCGCACCCATGCTGGCTGCCTGTCCTATGCACATGGTACTGACGTCAGGCTTGATGAACTGCATTGTGTCATAGATGGACATGCCGGCAGTCACGGAGCCCCCAGGAGAATTTATATAAAGATGAATATCTTTATCCGGATTCTCAGATTCCAGGAACAAAAGCTGTGCTACTACAAGGTTAGCCATATGATCTTCTACCTGTCCGACCAGGAATATGACGCGCTCCTTCAGCAGCCGGGAGTAAATGTCATATGAACGCTCTCCCCTGGCGGTCTGTTCTACTACTATGGGGACCAGATTTGCCACTTCATCCATTCTTTTATGCCTACCTTCAAAATTACTCATGCCTAATTTACTAGTTTTTCAAGGTTATTTTAATCAGAAGACTCTTTGGCTTCTGACTCGCCATCAGCGCTCTCAGTGTTATCTTGTGCCGGCTGCGGCGCGCTAGCCTGCAGTGCCTCCTCATAACTGACATTTGCTTGAGACACTTTAGCCGCATTGACAATCATGTCTATAACAGACTCCTCAAGTGCCAGCGCTTCAATATTGGCCAGTTGCTCCTTGTCGCTGTAATACCATTTGACCACTTCTTCGGGTTTTTCATAGCTTTCAGCCATTTCCTCGACCAGTGTCCTCACGGCATCCGGCTCAGGCTTTAAGTCATTACTGCTGACTATTTCATTCATGATCAGGCTTAATGCAACGCGGCGTTCTGCCTGACCATTGAAGAGATCGTCCGGAAGCATGGACGGGTCAATATTTTGACCTCCGCCAAACTGCTGCATTGCCTGCTGTCTGAGCGCATTTATTTCGCTGGAGATGAGAGCCTTCGGCACTTCGACATTGTGCGTTTTAAGCAGACCTTCTATCACCTGGTTCTTGATATTGTTTTTACCGGCATTTTTAAGTTCACGCGCCATGTTTGATGCAACTTCTTCACGAAAAGCCTCGAGGCCTCCTTCTCTGATATCGAAAGAAGCAAAGAAGACGTCATTTAGCTCTGGCAGCACACTTTCGCTGACAGAGTTGACAGTCACCGCAAATTCCACGGCTTTACCGGCATAATCATTGCTGTGGTAGTCCTTAGGAAAAGTCAGGCAAAGGGTCTTTTCCTCTCCGGCATTCAATCCAACAAGACCATCTTCAAATCCAGGAATCATACGCTTTGAACCGAGAACCAGGTTGGTGCCCTTGGCTTCACCACCTTCAAATTTCTCACCGTCGATGGTGCCGGTAAAATCTATATTAACCTGGTCCTCTTCCTGGCTCGCCCGGTCCACTTCCTGATAGGTCTTACGCTGTTCACGCAGGGTCTCGATCATTTTGTCGATATCTTCATCATTGATATCAGCAAGTTTCTTTTCAATCTCGATCGCAGAGAAGTCCTGCAACTCAATTTCCGGGTAGACTTCAAACGTGGCTATGAACTCGAGATTTTTACCTTCTTCCAGGTTTTTCGGCTCAATTCTTGGCTGGCCAGCGGGTTTTACTTTTTCCTGTGTCACCGCTTCAACCCATGATTGACTCATGACCTCACCGACGACTTCCTGACGCACGCCTTCGCCAAACCGTCTCTTGATTACCTTGACCGGTACTTTACCTTTACGAAAGCCTTTCATATGGAATGTCTTGGCGGCTTCCTGGAGACGGCTCTGAACCTGGCTTTCGATCTTGTCAGCCGGCACCTCAATAGTCATTCGCCTTTCAAGACCGGTCAGTGTTTCTATGGAAACTTGCATGAATTAATCCTGGAAATTCTCTATTTAAAAATAATAAAAATTTATCTGTTTCAGATTGCTGACTTGGTTTGTAAAGACAAAGGATATAGTTCCCGAAATGCCATACCATTACCCGGATGCCAGTAAAAAATTCTTGGTGATACGCTTCCGGAATGGAACCAACGTCAAGAATAAGGTCAGGGGCTCAGCAAACGAAAATACTACTTAAAAATCAGATAGTTATTTCGCG
>Ga0182075_1105875_pt1 | contig 9409 bp, 9 predicted proteins | sample 071ome_FD_136017 | JGI IMG/M metagenome (GOLD analysis project Ga0182075, IMG submission 136017) | Metatranscriptome of coastal salt marsh microbial communities from the Groves Creek Marsh, Georgia, USA - 071407BT (Metagenome... | ecosystem: Environmental > Aquatic > Marine > Intertidal zone >... | reverse complement strand
GGGTAAAACCGTTTACGTTGACTTCTGGGCGTCCTGGTGCGCTCCGTGCCTGACCTCGCTTCCACTGTATAACGATCTGTACAACAAATACCGGGACCAGGGTCTCGAAGTGGTCGCGATTAATGTGGACAATCCGATCGAAGATGGTCTGGATTTCCTGCTGGACACCCCTTTAGACTTTTTGATCCCTTCAGACCCGGAGGGAGATATGGCAACACAGTTCAATGTCATCGGCATGCCGTCCTCCTACCTGATCGGACCTGACGGCAAAGTCAAACTGGTGCACATGGGATTCCGACCGACAGACATGGAGATGATCGAAGCCGCGATCGTCGCAAATCTGCCAGACTGATTGGGTGTGCGCGCTAAAATGCGACTGATACTGTCTTTCATCATGCTTGCACTGCTTGCTGCCTGCAGTCAGGTTCAGCCTTGGGAGCGTGGCTATCTGGCCAAACAGGAAATGGCCTGGGACAGCGATCCTCTGGAACGCGCTCTCAACGACCACATTTTCTTCAGCAAAGAAGCCTCCTCAGGCGGCAACACTGCGGCCGGCGGCGGTTGCGGATGCAACTAGCTTTCAAGGCTCGCCGGCCTTCAGACCATTGAGGTCACCCTGTGAAAAAGCCCGCGTCACGCAGCCTGATCGCTCTGTCCACTTCGGCACTTGCACTGCCCGGCATCGCCGAGGCGGATGCACCGCCTCTGACCTCATCGCTCTCTTACAAGATCTCAAACTATCAGGAAGATGACTTAAGTCGTGAACAGGTTCCATTTGGTGAACTTGAGCGGTACGACATCGATGTCCATCAATTTCAGTTTATCTCCCCGCTTGGTCGTGATTATGCGCTGTTCATTGACGCTAATCACGAAAATATGAGTGGCGCTTCTCCCTGGTTCTCGACAGCAGGTTCCAACGGACAGCCAGTAATCAACATGAGCGGAGCAAGCGGCATCTACGATTCTCGGAGCGAGGTCAGCCTCGGTGTGCGGTACTATGGCGCACGCGGAAACATCGGCGGCGCCATTGGCTACTCAGAGGAAAATGACTACCGCGCTAAATACGTCAGCATGAGCGGTTCACGTAACTTCAATAACGACCTAACGACCCTGACAGTGAGCCTGAGTCATTCTGATGACAGCATCTTTCCGAGTGACGCTGAGCGCTTTAATCGCGTGCGGCATGAGAACAAACAGGCAAGTTCGGTGGCCGTGAGTTTAAGCCAGGTGCTGAACCCGGTTGCCAGTTTCCAGACAGCACTGAGTCTGACCGGACAGTCGGGCTATTTGTCTGATCCATACAAACTGCAGGACAGCAGGCCTGATGGGAAGACACAGATTGCTTTCTCGAATTCGCTGCGCTATTTCTTTATTAAGGCAGATGGTGCGCTACAGAGCGACTATCGCTACTACCGCGACGATTTTGGCATTCGTTCCCACACCCTAGATCTGTCCTGGTTCCAGAACGTAACACGATCATTCAAAATCGTTCCAATGCTGCGCTACTACAGTCAGTCTGCCGCCGACTTTTATACCAATATTGATGATTTTCTGAAGCCGCTGTCTGAAAGCCAGTCCAGCGATTATCGGCTGTCAGCATTCGGTGCCGTCAGCGGGGGTCTTAGTTTCGTTACGGATTTTGGTGGTTGGAGCGCCACCCTCACCGCCGAACGCTACGTAGCCAATGAAAAATACTCGGCGTTCACGGTAGCTCAACCCAGCCCCGGTCTGGTCCAGTTCACCCGGCTATCGCTCGGCGTCAATTACGCATTTTAACCGCATGGAATTGCCATGAGCACCAATCTGCGCCATGCCGGCTTCAGGGCAATGGGAACTTACTGCGAAATTCAGCTGTATGAAGCGTCTCGCATCAGCGCCAAAAGACTGGTTCGACGACTGATCGACGAGGTCAGCCGGCTTGAAAGCAAATACACACGCTATCGAGACGACAGTTTTCTGAGCGAAATCAACCGCAGTGCGGGCAATCAGGCAGGTATCAAAATAGATATTGAAACTCAGAAGCTGTTTGAACATGCCAGGAGCTGCTATGAACAGAGCGACGGACTGTTTGATATCACGGCAGGCGTCCTGCGCCGCGTTTGGGATTTCAGTCGCAGGAAGATACCCGACGAATCGGAGCTTGAAGGGCTTTTACCACTTATCGGGTACGAAAAACTCAACTGGCGGGACGATACGCTATTGATGCCCGCAAACATGGAAATTGATTTCGGCGGCATCGTAAAGGAATACGCGGCAGACACCCTCGCCACACTGGCGAGGGAACTCGGCGTCAGGCGTGGTCTTATCAATCTCGGAGGCGACTTCGCCGCGATTGGAACACAGCCAGAAGATCGACCCTGGCCGATAGGCATCACCCATCCGGAAGACTCAACGAAAATGATGTCGCACTTTCACTTGTCTGAAGGTGGCCTTGCCTCTTCCGGTGATTATGAGCGCTCTTTCATTCTGGAGGGGAAGCGTTACAGCCACCTGTTGAATCCCAAAACCGGCTGGCCTTGCTCTGGGCTGAGAGCTGTCAGCGTTGCTGCGAATCTCTGCACGGTTGCAGGATCCTTCGCTACAATTGCAATGCTCAAGCCTGAGCAGGATGCTATCGACTGGCTGACCGATTCCGGTCTGCCGTTTGTTTTTATGGACGGCGCCGGACAGATCGGCGGGCCGGGGCTGACTGACTCGAGTTATTGAATGAGCTGCAGGGGCGGTTCGTCAAGAGCTGCAATCTGTTCACGCAGTTCCAGGATATGATCCGACCAGTATCTCTGAGTGTTGAACCAGGGGAAGTTCAGGGGAAAAGCAGGGTCGGTCCAGCGTCTGGCCAGCCACGCACTGTAGTTTATCAGGCGCATGGTTCGCAGGATTTCGATCAGCGCCAGTTCGCTCACCCGGAAATCATGAAATTCATTGTACCCTTCGACCAGCTCGAGCAGTTGCGCCTGCCTGTGGTCTCGGTCGCCAGAAAGCAGCATCCACAAATCCTGTATGGCAGGCCCCATCACCGTGTCATCAAAATCAACAAAGTGCGGTGTGCCCTCATGCCACAGAACGTTCCCGAGATGACAGTCACCATGAATCCGCATTGATCGCCAGTCGCCTGTTGACTCAAGCTGTTCAGACATCCTGTCAAACAGATCCCGCATCAGGGTTTCGTAAGCGGTAATCAGGTCAGACGGCAGGAAGTCGTTCTCAAGCAGATAACGGCTGCTGTCTAACGCTGTCTCAAGGCGCAAATGTTGACGATAGCTGAAGCTGCTCTGGGCGCCGACGGCGTGGATTCTGGCGACAAATCTTCCCATCGTGAACAGACTGTCCAGATCATCGAGATCTGGGGTCCTACCGATGAGTTGTGGGAACAGCGCGAGCTCAAAGCCATCAACCTGCACATGTGTTTCACCGCTCGCCAGCTTCATGGGGGGAACGACAGGAATTTCCAGATCGAACAACTCCTGAGTAAAGGTATGCTCTTCGCGAATTTGCCGAGCCTCCCACCGGCCGGGCCTGTAAAATTTGGCAATCAGACTGGTTCCATCGAGCAGACCGATCTGATAGACCCGATTTTCATAACTGTTCAGAGCGAAAAAGCGGGCATCCGTGTCGAAACCAAGGGACTCGACAGCGGCCAGAACCCGATCCGGTGTCAGTGCGGCGAACGGATGCTCGGACAGTGTCAACCACCCCACCCGTCACTCAGGTTGAAACAGGGCCGTTTCATTACCGGTTCAGGCATCCTTGTTATCGCTTTTGGTACTGCCGACCAGGGAAACCGGAAACGGCGTGATTTTATCGCCGCTGGAGATTTTGGCGACACCGGTTTTTTCAACCTCGTCTATTCTGATGATCGCCTGCATCGGGATGAAGCTACGCCTGACGCCGGTAAATTCTGATTTCAGTTTCTCTTCGCTGGGATCAACCACCACCTGAGAGCGCTCATCGAACAAAAATTCCTCTATTTCGATGAATCCGTACAGGTCGCTCTGGTAAACCTGTTTGACAAAAATTTCGTACACCTTGCCTTTGTTGAGAAACGTTATCTTGTAGATTTCTGTCGTATTAGTCATTTAAATCAATCTCTTAGAGAAACAAAGGTGACGGCAGACGAGACCGGATGCAAACCACCTCAGGGGTCTGCACAACCAGGTTTTCCGGCTACTTGCGGGCTATATATTGCGTTCGAGCAGCAGAATTCAAGGGCTGCAGCCACTGAGAAGGCGCCTCAGACCTGCTATACTGCGCGTGCGCAGCTTAACCAGCGCAACCTTGCGACTGCGGTACCGAACTGAGCGCAAGAGCATCCGATTAACGGTGCTTTTGGGATAGAAGTCAATCAGCACATCATTTGAAACGAGTTGGCCGAGGATAGAGTGGAGAGTTCAGAGAAAAATCTGCAATCAGCAAAGTCGAAGCAGGCAGGCCAACAGCGCGTGTTCATCAAAACTCACGGCTGCCAGATGAATGAATATGATTCCGCGAGAATGCTTGATTTGCTCAAGCAGAACGACGGCGCGGTCCTGGTGGACACGGCTGAACAGGCTGACGTACTGCTGCTGAATACTTGCTCTATCCGCGAAAAAGCACAGGAGAAGGTGTTCCATCAGCTGGGACGCTGGCGGACGCTGAAAGAGCAGAATCCGAATGTGCGCATCGCGGTTGGCGGTTGCGTCGCCAGCCAGGAGGGAGAAGCGATCGGTAAACGCGCGCCCTACGTCGATGTGGTGTTCGGCCCGCAAACACTGCACAAGTTACCGGAAATGCTCGAAGCCTCTCAGTCAGGCGAAACGGTAGTTGACATCAGTTTTCCGGAGATTGAAAAGTTTGATCGGTTACCTGAACCTGAAGTAAGCGCCTGTCATGCCTTTCTCACCATTATGGAAGGCTGCAGCAAGTACTGCAGTTTTTGTGTTGTCCCGTATACCCGGGGAGAAGAAGTCAGCAGGCCCCTCGACGATGTGCTGGCAGAAGCAGTTCACCTGGCAGAGCAAGGTGTCAGAGAAATCAACCTGCTGGGGCAGAATGTCAACGCCTACCGGGGACTGTCTCATGAGGGCAAGATCGTTGATCTGGCCTTGTTGATCAATTACATCGCTTCGATCGAGGGCATAGACCGAATTCGATTTACGACTTCGCACCCGGTTGAATTTAACCAGAACCTGGTAGAGGCTTACAGACAGATACCCGAACTGGTCTCTCATCTGCACCTGCCGGTGCAGAGCGGGTCTGACCGTATACTGGCAGCCATGAAGCGCGGCCATACTGCACTGGAATACCGGTCATTAATACGCAAGATCAAAGCGAATCGGCCGGGGATAAGCCTGTCATCTGACTTTATTGTCGGCTTTCCCGGAGAAACAAACGCCGACTTCGAGGACACCATGAAGCTGATTATTGATGTCGGCTACGACACATCATTCAGCTTTATTTACAGCGCCCGTCCGGGCACACCCGCCGCTGAACTTCCGGATCCCACCAGTGAGCAGGAGAAAAAACATCGCCTGGCTACTCTGCAGTCGCAAATCGTCTCCCAAGCCAGCGCGATCAGTGAGGCGATGGTAGGCGGGGTAGAGTCAGTACTGATTACCGGCATCTCCAAGAAAGACCCGGGCGCGCTGCAGGGTCGAACAGAAAATAACCGGGTAGTTAACTTCCGTTGCGATGACCATTCCTTGATTGGCCAATTTGCCAGGATAGAGATTACTGATGCACTCCCGAACTCTTTGTTAGGAAACCCCGTCTGAGCACGCGAACGCAGCAACCATAAAGCCGGCAAGGCAGAATCTGCCTCCTCTTTGTCTTACTATCATGGCCAGTCATTTCATTAACCTCACCCTGCTCCCTGACAGCGCCCAACGCCTTTCCAACCTGTGCGGAAGGCTTAACGAGCATATCCAGCAGATTGAACTGGGGTTGCAGTTAAAGATCCGTCAGCGAGGCAATATATTTCAGCTTAATGGGGATGAACAGGCAGTTGCCAGTGGCTGCGAACTGCTTGAAATGCTCTATCGAGCGACCGAAAATGAAAAACTCCTGAGCCCGAACCAGATTCACTTAGCCATGCAAGAATTCCTGAATAACGAATCCGCAGAAACTGAGAGCGATCATGCCGCAGAGCCCTCTGCACTGATCAGCACTCCCAAAGGCAGCATCAAACCCCGCAGCAAACATCAACGGGATTACGTTAGGAACATCTGGCGGCACGACATCAATTTTGGTATCGGGCCCGCCGGCACTGGCAAGACCTATCTCGCGGTTGCCTGCGCAGTTGAGGCACTCACTAAAGAAAGAATCAACCGCATTCTGCTGGTCCGGCCAGCCGTAGAAGCGGGAGAAAAATTAGGCTTTCTGCCCGGTGACCTGTCGCAAAAAATAGATCCGTACCTGAGACCGCTCTATGATGCCCTGTACGAGATGCTGGGATTTGAACGGGTCGGGCGTCTTATTGAAAAAAACGTGATTGAAGTCGCACCTCTGGCCTACATGCGAGGCAGAACGCTGAATAATTCTTTTATCATTCTCGACGAGAGCCAGAACACCACAACCGCTCAGATGAAGATGTTCCTGACCCGCATCGGGTTTGGCTCAACAGCAGTCATCACCGGGGATGTCACCCAAATTGACTTACCGAAAGGCGAACGCTCCGGACTGGTCCACGTCAGCCAGGTATTGAAAAACGTCGACGGGATCGGATTCGCCCACTTCAGCTCTCAGGACGTTGTCAGACACCGACTCGTTCAGCGAATTGTTGAAGCCTATGACGCTTTCGACGACAAATCAGTCACACCCATTTCAAACCCGAAAAACAGCGGCAAACATGACAGCGACCATTGAGCTCGATAATGCCTGCCCGGATCATTGGACTCCCGATTTTGACTTCTGCCTTCGTGTTCTGGCGACAGCCTGTCAGGCGGCCGCCCTTGATCATGATGTCACCGTCAGCCTGCGCTTTGTCGACGCTGAGGAGTCCCGGACTCTGAATCTCAGATATCGGGAGAAAAACGCCTCGACCAATGTGCTTTCCTTCCGTGCTGACTTGCCTGAATCTCTCAGGGCAAACCTCACCTCGGAACCCCTTGGAGACATCGTGATCTGCCCGGTCGTTATTGAAGCAGAGGCACGAGAACAATTGAAAACCATGGAAGATCACTGGACCCATATGCTTGTCCACGGGTTCTATCATCTCATTGGCTACGACCATATGACCGAAAGCGAGAGCGCCACCATGGAGGCGCTCGAAATTGAATGCTTGAAAAAGCTTGGAATTAGTAATCCGTATTTGTTAGTGTAATTGCTGACGCCATCCTAAGGAGGCTGGTAGCCGACCCTTCATGACAGACGACCAATCTAGCATCGATCCGAGACCCCGGTCCTGGATCGATAAAATCGCGCAAGTTTTTTCTGACGAACCCACTGACAAAAAGAGTCTCCTCGAGTTACTGCGCAACGCAGAGCAAGATCAGGTTCTTGACGCTGATGCACTCGGCATCATCGAAGGCGCACTGCAGGTTTCCAGCATGCAGGTGCGTGACATCATGATTCCCCGATCGCAGGTTGTGACCGTACCGGCCGATCTTACTCTGAGTAATATTGTCGAACTGGTCACCAAAGCCTCGCATTCACGCTTCCCAGTAGTCGGGGAAAACGTCGACAACGTGATGGGCATTCTGCTCGCGAAGGATTTACTTCCTCTGTTACTGACTGACAGTCAGGACCGTTTCGACATCAAGGACCTCGTCCGCCCCGCAACTTTTGTCCCGGAAAGTAAGAGACTGAACGTGCTGCTTAAAGAGTTCCGTGAAACGCGACAACACATGGCCATCGTGATTGATGAATATGGCAGTGTTTGCGGCGCGGTGACGATTGAAGATGTCCTTGAGCAGATCGTCGGTGAGATCGAGGATGAATTCGATGTGGATGACGACAGCTACATCAAAAAGTTTGACGAGACCAATTACATCGTGAAGGCACTGACTCCGCTCGATGAATTCAATGACTACTTTGGTACTGAGTTCAGTGATCAGGAATTCACAACGCTTGGCGGCCTGATCTTGCAACAGTTCGGTCGCATCCCTGAACGCAGCGAATCCGTGATATTGGGCACTCTACAGGTAACGGTGCTCAATGCTGACAGTCGTCAGATTAAACTACTCAAAGTTAACACCAACACCCTGCTAGATTCGGACTCAGGCTCCCAGTCACCGGCTTGAAGGGCAGCGCCAGTTTAACCAGAAATTTAGCGCCAAGACTACCTGCCGCCCGAGCCCTGCGGTATGCTTGCGCACACCGAAACAAGGCGCCAGAGCCGCCCATGAACACAGAAGTTTGATCCATGACCAACGACGACATGTTTGCCTACAATCCACAGCAGGTGGAAACTGAGGCTCAAGCCTACTGGGACGCCCACAGCTCCTTCAAAGCCACGGAAGACCCTGACAAAGAGAAATTCTACTGCCTGTCCATGTTCCCCTATCCCAGCGGCCATCTGCACATGGGGCACGTGCGCAACTATACGATCGGAGATGCCATCTCCCGCTTTCAGCGTATGCTGGGCAAAAACGTCCTGCAACCGATGGGCTGGGACGCGTTCGGACTGCCGGCCGAGAATGCGGCCATGCAGAACAAGGTTCCCCCTGCCAGCTGGACTTACAGCAACATAGATTACATGCGAGACCAACTTCAGAAATTAGGTTATGCCTATGACTGGGGAAGAGAATTAGCCACCTGCCACCGTGATTATTACAAATGGGAGCAGTGGTTTTTTACCCGCTTGTTCGCTAAAGGGCTGGTGTATAAAAAGGAAGCCGAGGTTAACTGGGATCCGGTCGACCAGACAGTGCTTGCCAATGAACAGGTCGTTGACGGGAGAGGCTGGCGCTCGGGTGCGCTGGTCGAGCGACGCAATATTCCTCAATGGTTTGTGAAAATCACCGCCATGGCGCAGGAGCTACTGGACGATCTGGACAAGCTGGATGGCTGGCCAGAAAAAGTCAAGATCATGCAAAGCAACTGGATCGGCAGATCTGAGGGTGTGAACCTGGATTTCGAGGTGGCTGACGAAACAGACGAATCACTCAGGTGTCTCTCAGTCTACACCACCCGTCCTGACACTCTGATGGGCGTCACCTATGTTGCAGTGGCTCCCCAGCATCCTGTCGCCAGAAAAGCTGCCGAGACAAATAGCGAGCTGGCTCAATTCATCGCAGAACAAAATCAGATCAAAGTTGCAGAAGCGGAAATGGCAACCATGGAAAAACTCGGGATGGATACCGGACTGAAGGCCATCCACCCGATCAGCGGTGACAGCGTACCTATCTATACCGCCAATTTTGTCCTCATGAGTTACGGCTCTGGCGCAGTGATGGCTGTGCCCGGACATGACCAGCGGGACTGGGACTTTGCC
>Ga0182075_1203290_pt1 | contig 9546 bp, 6 predicted proteins | sample 071ome_FD_136017 | JGI IMG/M metagenome (GOLD analysis project Ga0182075, IMG submission 136017) | Metatranscriptome of coastal salt marsh microbial communities from the Groves Creek Marsh, Georgia, USA - 071407BT (Metagenome... | ecosystem: Environmental > Aquatic > Marine > Intertidal zone >... | reverse complement strand
TTAATACTGGCAGAAAGTCGAAGATTAAGATTTTTTACCCTGAGTATGCTTTACCTTGCTCAAGGTTTTCCGTTTGGTTTGGTCAATACAGCCTTGCCGGCCTACCTCGCAGAGCAAGGGCAGTCGGCTGCAGCTATAGGGTCATTTATAGCGCTGGCAAATTTACCCTGGAGCTTCAAGCTTCTTGCCGGTCCATTTATGGACCGTTGGACATTCCTCTCCATGGGTAGGCGCAGGCCGTGGGTGATTCTTGCCCAGAGCTGCATGGTACTCACTGGCCTAGCATTTATTTTATTTCCGGATGGGTTAAGTGATGTTGGTTTGTTAGCGATTCTGTGCTTTACCCTGAATGTTTTTGGCGCGAGCCAAGATGTTGCGGTTGATGGAATGGCAATAGATGTTTTACCACCAGAGGAGCATGGCCGGGCTAATGCGTTTATGGCCTTTGGGCAAGTTGCTGGAATCTCCATAAGCACCGCGATCTCTGCATTCGTGGTAATTAATTTTGGAATGACCGGGATAGGGCTTTTGCTCGCTGTTTCCTTTGGTTTGATCTTGATAGTTGCGCTAGCAGTCAGAGAACGCTCAGGCGAAAAGACGCTACCCTGGTCTAAAGGGGAGGCTAGTCAGCGTTCCTTAGACCTCAAGCCAGATAGTTGGAGAGTAATTGCAGTTGATTTGTTGCGAGTAATACTGCTGCCGGCCAGTATCTTCATTTTTGGTACCGCCTTCATTTTTAGATTCTCCTATGGGGTTTGGATCTCTCTTGCTCCCATCGCCGTGGTCCAGGAGGTTGGTTTGAGTAGCACCGATTACTCCTCATTCATCTCTGGTGTTGGATTCTTGGCTGCAATTGCCGGACTTGCATTGGGGGTTGTTATCGATAAGAAGGGAATAAAATTTTTCTATGCGGTTGTTCTTGCACTCTACGGTGCGCTTTGCATATTCATTGGTTTAATGCATTCATCTTGGCCATCGATAAATTTTTTGATTGTGGTTGGTGTTGTTCAGGCCTTCATTTATCAGGGAGGATTTATCAGTTTTATAGCAAGTTGTATGAAATTGTGTTGGCAAAAGGTGTCAGCGACTCAGTTTGCCATCTATATGGCAGGTGCCAATGTTGGACTTTCTTTGGGAGCTGCAACATATGCTGCACTTGAGAGATATCTCTCTTCCAGTCAAATATTTATAGTGCTTGGTTTTGTATTTTTCGTCGGCGTGCTTCTTGTGTGGCTTACAAATTTTGAGAAGCATGATTATGATGTTATGGCTCTTGATCAAAATTAAAGCACAATAAAGTTATTAAATAACCGCATCTACTAAGTCTATGGACATAATCAAAGGAACAAGCTCTGAAAATAAAATTTGGGCACGAAACTGTTGGTATGTAGCTACTTGGAGCAAGGACTTAGCCGAACATGAGCTATACCCAATAACCATTATCAACAAGCCCGTCCTGATATACAGGAAAAAAAAGCGGCGACTTAGTTGCTCTGGCGGATCAGTGCTGTCATCGACATATGCCGCTTTCCAAGGGGAGTTTGGAGGGAGACGACCTTCGCTGCATGTATCATGGCCTAAAGTTCAATTCTTTGGGTCGATGTATAGAAGTTCCTACTATGAAGCTATGCGGCGATGAGGTGCCTGAAAATTTTGTAGTAGAGACATATCCCGTAGTTGAGAGGCATGGATGGGTCTGGCTTTGGATGGGAGACAAAGAAAAAGCCGATGATGCATTGATTCCTCCAACTACAGGCCCGGATAGCCCTGACTGGTTCATGCACCAAGGGCACCTTGATTACGAGGCTAACTACTTGCTGATCAACGATAACTTAACAGATCTTGGTCATATTGCTTACACCCACAAAAATTCTTTCGCAGGTGGTAGAAGCGATGCCTACTTTAATCAGCCAAGGGTGCAAAAGATCGACAGAGGGATAAGGATCACTCGCTGGAATACCAATTCCCCAAAAAGGGCGTATCAGAAAGGCAGTGCGGACCTCTATGATCAGTTCATGACCTATGATTTTCTAGTGCCCGGCGTTTTGATGATGTATCAGGGTATGTATGAGGCAGGCAGCGCTGAGGCTTGTGAATATGGGATGGTGGATAAGAATTTAGAGCCTGACACGGCCAGCTTTACATCTCAAGCTGTGACTCCAATGACGGATGAAACATCCCGTTACTTCTTTGCGTGGGGACCGAGGATGGTCGAGCATATTGAAAATGATCAGATAGTAGAGGGTATGTGGGCACTTGCTAACAAGGCGTTTTTGGAGGACAAGGTTACAATAGAGGCACAGCAGAAAATTGTAAATCTAAAAACATCCGCGCCTATGGTTTCGATTACTGATGACCGTGGCCCATCAATGTTTAGGCGAGTTTTAGATTCAACGATTGAAGAGGAAAACGCGTGAAAAAAATTGGCCTTCTTCTTTTGATCGGTCTGTTGGATATAACTATAAATCAATATGTTATCGCTGGAGACGACCAGTCACAGCTACCCATAGATGAAAATGGTAAGGTCATAATTAGCGGTGACTCTAGCGATTTTGTAGGAATATGGGTCCCGGTCTATTTTGTTGATGGCATGGGGCCATCTTTTAACTTTGATGATGTCCAAATGAAATCCTGGGCCAGAGGGCTCTATGAGGACCGTCAAACTCATGACTTAGAGCCTCATGCAAGGTGCAAGGCGTCAGGAGCTGTCCGTCAGCTGCTGACCCCCTACGGTGTTGAAATTGTTGATATTCCGGAACTGCAACGGATCTACATATTTGATATCGGTGGGCCGCATACCTGGAGGGAAATCTACATGGATGGCCGTTCTCATCCCATTAACCCGGAACCAAATAACTATGGGCATTCCATTGGGTGGTGGCAAGGAAACACGCTTGTAATAGATTCTGTAGGATATAACACCGAGTTCTGGTTCGAACGGCGAGGACTGCCGCACACCGAAGCTGCACACGTCATTGAATACTACGAGCGGACCGGTCTCGAGACCATGGAATATCGCTTTATACTTGAAGATTCAATGACTTATGAAAATAGGGTGGAGGGAGCCGTCAACCTTCGTTGGAGTGGAGACGAGGAACTTTTCGAATATGTTTGTCAGCAATCGAACTATGCCCCCGACCTTATGGTCAACCAGGAGGGAATGGCGGTTGGAAGAACAAGCAGAATAGTGCCTTGATTTGCTGTCTGCGGTCCTGATCTGTAGACATTCACTGTCCGTTGCCCCCGCTATGTGCCTGATTATGCACGAATTATGTAACTAGTGTTGAGATAGGCCGCCCGGCTGCTAAAAGGCTTGAATTACGTCTGTGATCCCTTGAATATACGGACATCGTAGGAGTTGTATATCCGTTTATTCATGCTTTTTTTAAAGCATGAGCATTGCAACGAGCATCAGAGACTATATTTACATTTGGAGTACGTTGGCGTGAAAAGTAAGATTTTGATTTTAATAGTCTTTTTGACTTCTATCTTTGGACAGGCAGCATTTGCGCAGGATTCCTCGGCTGACCCTGAAGTGGCCAAATATCGCGCTATGTTGAACCAATACTGCGTGGCCTGCCATACCCCCGAGGGTATAGCAGACCGAACAGGCTTGTACTTTAGAGAAGTCGATCTTGGCAAGATGGCTGAGCACCCTGAGCGCACAGAGACAATAATCAGGAAGCTGAGAGCGGGCCTAATGCCACCTTATCCTTTCCCCCGCCCCGATGAAGAGCTATATGAAAACTTTATAGCCTGGATGGAAGGTGAGATCGACACAACTGCAGAGACTTACCTGCCTGCCCCGGGGCTTCATCGCCTAAACCGCACAGAATATACCAACGCCATTCGAGATTTGTTATCACTAAACATCGACGCAAGTACCTTTCTGCCACCCGATGACTCAAGTCATGGATTTGATAACATGGCTGGCACGCTCACTTCTTCTCCCGCCCTAATGGAGGCTTACCTATCAGCTGCAGGCAAGATAAGCCGACTTGCGATAGGCACCGAGACAGCGCCGACCCTGGCCGTATTTGACGTGCCGGTTGATACCTCTCAAAACTCTCATATACAGGGACTCCCTTTTGGTACCAGGGGTGGAATGCTAATCGAGCATGAATTTCCCGCGGACGGCGAGTACGTGTTCACAGTAAAGGGTATGACTGGATACTTCACTCGCGTACTGGGCAACGTAAAGGGCGAACAACTTGAAGTTACAATCGATGGCGAGAGAGTCTATTTGTACGACTGGGACAATGAAATTGGCAACAAGGAAGGAAACGGTGGACGCACCCCTGCCATACCAATCAAGGCTGGTTTTCATCGGGTTGGGGTAACATTTATTGCCACAAGTGATTTGCCAGACACCGGCCTCAACAAGTCTTTCCAGCGCACAATGAACTCACCCGGAGCAATATCTGGATACACATTTTATCCTCACGTCGGACAGGTGTTTATAGAGGGTCCTTATAACGGCTCTGCCGCCAAGGATACCCGCAGTCGAAATAAAATCTTTGAGTGCTATCCAGCAAACGCTGATCAAGAGGCAGGTTGTGCAAGGCAGATTATAGATACGCTTGTCACCAAGGCTTATCGCCGTAACGCCGAGGATGACGACATCAAGGCAGTGATGGCATTTTACCAGGCCGGTAGAGAGGAGGGCGGCACCTTCGATTATGGAGTCGAGGCCGCCATACAGAGAATCCTAGTTGACCCTGAATTTATCTACCGTTCGGAAATAGAGCCTGCTCAAGTTGCAGAGGGCGAGTCATATAGAATCGGTGACCTTGAGCTAGCGTCGCGTTTGTCCTTCTTCATATGGAGCAGTATTCCTGACGAAGAATTACTCAGTCTCGCCTCTGAGAATAGGCTGAGCGACCCTCAAGTCATGAGGGATCAGGTGCAGAGAATGTTTGCAGATCCTAGGTCGGAAGCCTTTATTAAAAACTTTACGGGTCAATGGCTAAATGTTAGGGGGATGGCGGCGAGTGAGCCGGTTGTAGAGCTGTTCCCTGATTTTGACAGCACACTGAGGGATGCTTTCCGTCAAGAAATTGAGCTTTTCTTTACCAGCATCATTGAGCAGGATCGCAGTGTAGTTGACATGCTTGATGCTGACTTCACGTTTGTTAATGAGCGCCTTGCAAAGCACTACGGTATCCCCGACGTCTACGGTGAGCAGTTCAGAATGGTCGAACTTGATGATGACCTCGACATGCGCCGCGGACTTTTAGGTAAAGGAGCCCTTCTAACCATCACCTCCGAAGCGGCCAGGACCTCTCCAGTTAAGAGAGGCAAGTGGTTCCTGGAAACGTTCTTTGGGGTCAGCCCGCCAGATCCACCACCCGGGGTAGAGACCGACCTCACGCCCAAGCCCGGAGAGGCACCAAAGACTCTGAGGCAGAGGATGGAGGCACACAGAACCAATCCGACGTGCGCCTCTTGTCACACAATTTTTGAGCCTCTGGGGCTGGCTCTTGAAAACTTTGACCCTGTTGGTAAGTGGAGACTTCTTGATTCCGGCAATGAGATCGATCCAACAGGATTTGCTCCCGACGGAACGTATTTGGAAGGTGTTGAGAGTCTTCGTGATCTTCTTTCAAATTATAGTGGGCAATTTGCTACAGTTGTGACAGAGAAGCTTCTCACATATGCATTAGGCAGAGGCGTTGAATTTGAGGATATGCCAATGCTAAGGCAGATTATTGAGCAAGCAGAGCAGGACGAGTATCGCTTCTCATCACTCGTTATGGGAGTTATTCAGAGTCCCGCGTTCACAAAGAATATGAAACACGATTTGGCTATGGGTGAGGGTTAATAGAATGATCATAACCAAGAAACATGTATCTAGACGCCAGTTACTTCGCGGAACAGGGGTTGCTCTTAGTATGCCCCTGCTTGACGCCATGATTCCTGCTGCCACGGCGCAGTCTAAAACAGCTGCCGAGACGCCCCAGCGATTCTTTGGTGGTTTTGTTCCTCATGGTGCTGCGCCGGGGTATTGGGTTCCAGAAAAGGAGGGAGCCCTCGGTGACAAGTTGCCTTTCATTTGGGAGCCGCTGGAGCCTTTTAAGGATCATCTAACGATCCTCTCCGGGCTTCACTCTACCTCGGCCGAACCTCCTCCTGGAGAGACTGGGGCTGATCACTGGGTAGCTGCTGCTTTTTTGTGTGCAGAGAAACCTAGAAAGACAGCTGGCGCTGATGTTTACGCAGGCCACACGATTGATCAGATAATAGCAAACGAGATAGGTCGTGAGACTCTCCTGCCATCACTTGAGATGTCCGTTGAGGATCCGGGCTCTGGTTCAAGTAATTGCGGTGAAGGTTACAGCTGCGTTTATACCAACACTATTTCGTGGGCCTCTCCAACGACCCCTCTGCCGATGGAACTGAATCCGCAGGTTGTATTTGAGCGCATGTTTGGCAGCGGAAGTTCCCCTGAAGAGCTGTTGCTAGGAGAGAGCGCAACCAGAGTATCCTAGATTCAATTACGGATAAGATATCCAGTATGAGGCGCGAGATCAGCGTTCCTGACAGGAACCGTTTAGATAGTTTTACTGAGAACGTGCGTGAGATAGAGCGTCGTCTCAATATAGCGGCAAGCGCAACCACCTCGGCGCCAGAGGACTTTGCGGTTCCCCCCGGAATACCCCAGTCGTTTGATGACCACATCAAATTGATGATGGACCTCCTTGCTCTGTCTTGGCAGGGAGATATCACTAGGGTGGGCACGATGTTATTTGCTCGAGATCTAACTGGGCGCGTTTATCCAGAAAGTGACGCCCCCACCTTAGGTTTCCATGGAGGTTCTCACCACGGTGAAGACCCAGGTAGGATCAACGAATTTTCAAAAATAAATCAGTACCACGCGAAGATGATGGCCTACTTTGTCGATAAGCTAGCCAACACCGAGGATGGAGATGGCACTCTGCTTGATAACTCCTTGCTGCTTTATGGAAGCAACATGGGCAACCCAAATCAGCACCTGCACTATGATGTCCCGCACATACTTATTGGCGGTAACAAGGGAAGGCTGAAGGGTAATCGTCATATAGCATATCCGTCTCGGACCGTCCCGACTGGAAATCTACTACTAAGTATTCTGGATCAGTTTGACATTCATCGAGAGAGCTTTGGTGATAGTACTGATCGGCTAGATGGGTTGGCATAGCAGCCAAGATTTTAGAGTTTTTTCGATATGAATAGCCTTACTAAATTCCTGGCTGGGTCAATACTTGCCCTGCTGTTCCTAAATAACGCTCATTCTCAACCTGCTATTGCCGACGCGGCAATGCAGTCCAACATAGATCTTGTTGAACGCCTCATACGTGATGGTGCCAATGTAAATTCGACTCAATCAGACGGATCTACGGCGCTTCACTGGGCCTCCTACAACGCTGACGCTGAGATGGCCGATATACTCATTAAGGCAGGTGCGGACCCGATCGCTAAGACGCGCAACGGATCAACACCCATGTGGCTTGCGGCCAGACGAGGAGATCTTGGAGTTATTACCAAATTACTCGAGGCTGGAGCTGATGCTAATGAGGATCTACCCCTAGGTAGGCGTCCCCTTATGTTGGCGGCTAGATCGGGTGTCGCCGAGGCAGTACAAGTGCTCCTTGCTGCAGGAGCTGATCCCAACGCTCAGGAATCGGCTCGAGGGACAACAGCCTTGATGCAGGCCTCTGATCAAGGTCACAGTGACGTAATAAAGATCCTGCTAAATAGTGGGGCAGATATATCGACCACATCGGCCTTAGTTATGAGGGATGGACGTACTGCCGCGCTTGGTCACTCAGAAGATCCAAGGATCAACGTGAGGCGCCAAACTATAGTGGTGAACTGTGAGGCCCCGGATACTGACTTAGCGGCTCTCCAAAGCATGGTCCGCAGTGCGACTGATGATCCGGCCATGGTGGAGTTGGTCAATTCTGGTGACTTAAGCATGGATGCCATTTGCAATAAGTTTGAAAGTAGGGGCATAGGCTTTGCTGTGGTCTCAGGAGGCAATACTAATCCCTTTGAGGAAAGATTTGGTGGAAGGCAGACCAGAGAGCCTGATGGTGGTGGCCTAACTGCGCTTATTTACGCTGCAAGGGCGGGTCATTATGAGGCAGTTAAGACCCTATTGGAGGCCGGCGCGGATGTTAATCAGGCCAGTAAATATGGGTGGACTCCTCTGCTCGCGGCCACGCAGAATAGGAACTACCAGGTTGGGAAGTTGCTTATAGATAGTGGTGCAGACGTCAATCTAGCCAACAAAGGAGGTTGGACAAATCTCTACCTCGCCACAGATAACCGGAACGTTGAGGGAGGAGATTATCCGACACGAGCGCCAGATATGGATCATTTTGATTATATCAGGATCCTCCTAGAGGCTGGCGCAGACGTGAATGCAAGGCTTACCGAGAGTACCGAAACCAGGACTGTATTTACCAACCAGTGGCTTGACGAGGAGGGTGCTACTGCCTTTCTGCGTGCCGCACAGTCCGGTGACTTACCTTTAGTCAAACTGCTGCTAGAATTTGGAGCAGATCCCTTCATTAACACTGAGCTAGGGGTATCACCACTTGCGGCGGCGGCAGGCATTGGCTGGGTTGAGGGTGTTACATCTGAGTGGTCTACCGAGCAAACGGTTGAGACTGTAAAGTTATTGTTAGACTTGGGGCTTGACCCAAACTATCAAGCAGACACCGGCAGGACCCCACTTCATGGTGCCGGTCATAAGGGCTCAACGGAGGTTGCAAGCTTGCTGGTTGAAGCCGGTGGGCGTTTAGACATCAGAGACTTTGGTAATACAGATAATAGGGGAAGCCCTGAGCTTGCAGCCCACACCTGGCTGCCCATCGATTATGCCGATGGACTGGTAAGGGTTGGTGTACAGTCCGCTATCCCACATCCAGATACGGCAGAGGCTATGAGAAAGATGATGGTGGAGGCTGGGCTAGAGACGCCCCCGGCAGGACGTACCCTTCAATCAATATGCATCGTTGAAGTCTGTTCGCCGGAGTACGATCCAATTAAGTACGATTAAAAGGGAAGATTTAATCAAAAAAGCCCACTAAAAAGTGGGCTTTTTTGTGCTTACTTTTTATTTATCTCTCTACTTTTTTGTTGATAAAGGGGGCTGTACTCCATGCCGTAGGGAGTTACCTTCTTTAGTTCAGATTTCTGGTCATAGAAATTTTTATTTTCTTCAAGGCGCGCATTGATTTCTTTATCAGTACCATCCCTATAGGTAAAATCTTCTCTTGGTACAAAGAAGACCTGGCCAATAGGCAGGTTTCTGGATACTGATATGGTTTCTCCCTCCGCTAGTACATATCTAAACTCCGTGTCATGGGCATGCCAGTCTGTTTCGACCCGAATAGTGAGTACCGGGGCGATAGGCCTCTCAATGTTGTTAATAATGGATGAGTAGACTGTGTCCCATCCTGGCTCAATCTTAAAGTTATATACTCCCCTTAATATTATGGCGCCGGACGGTGTTCCCATGTCGTCTGGGACTATGAACATTCTTGCAATGGTGAGAGCGGT
>Ga0182075_1003565_pt1 | contig 9563 bp, 3 predicted proteins | sample 071ome_FD_136017 | JGI IMG/M metagenome (GOLD analysis project Ga0182075, IMG submission 136017) | Metatranscriptome of coastal salt marsh microbial communities from the Groves Creek Marsh, Georgia, USA - 071407BT (Metagenome... | ecosystem: Environmental > Aquatic > Marine > Intertidal zone >... | reverse complement strand
TGACTGCACATCCTGTCACTGGTAAAGTATCTGTAAAAAAGAATGCTGATGCTGTTATTGGTGCGTTAAAAAATCTAATATTAACTAATAGATTTGAAAGACCATACGATCCTTTGTTTGGTGCTGATATTCGTAGCAGACTGTTTGAGAATTTTGATCCTATCGAACAAGTTAATATTGAAGAAGATATTAAAACTGCAATAAAAAACTACGAACCTAGAGTGAGAATAAACGATGTCAAAGTCGTTGCTTCTCCTAATTCAAACAGAGTTCAAGTTGGTATAAGTTTTTATGTAGTGAACGAAGCACAACCAATAACTGTTGGTCTAGAAATAGAGAGAACAAGGTAAAATGCCCGCAAATAACGCACTACAGCTCACTAGCATAGATTTTGACGGTATTAAAAACGACCTCAAAACGTTTCTATCTAATCAAAATGAGCTTGGAGATTATAACTACGAATCATCGACTATGCAGATTCTTTTGAATCTGTTAGCGTATAATACATACAAGAATTCATTCTATCTGAATATGGTCGGAAACGAAATGTTTCTTGATTCAGCTCAGATAAGAAATAATGTAGTCTCAAGAGCTAAAATGCTCAACTATGTTCCTCGATCAGCTCAAGGTGCAACAGCAACGGTACAGGTTACTGTTACCCCAGAAGATACTCCTGACACTATTACTATACCAGCAGACACGCAATTTACATCAACTATTGATGGTATTCAATATGTTTTTGTAAATCCAACTGCTGCAGTGGTAAACGCTAATCCTTCTGGTGTATATTCTACAAATCTTAGTATAACAGAAGGTAGACCGTTTGTCTACAGGTTTACAGTTAGCTCATCATCTCCAATAAAATATATTATACCTAATGAAAATGTTGATACAAGAAGTATTTCTGTTACTGTTCAAGAATCAGTTTCTAATACATCGACAACAACATGGAACAATGCAACCGATCTTACCACAGTAGCAGGCAATACGTATGCTTATTTTCTAGATGAAAATGAAGATGGAAAGTACGAGCTTAAGTTTGGTGACAATGTCCTTGGTAGAGGGTTGAATGATGGTAATATTGTCCTTGCAAGTTATAGAGTGTGCAACGGTACTGCTGCACAAAGTGCAAATACGTTTGTACAGCCTAGTTCAATAAGCGGTTATACAGATATTTCTGTTACTACCGTAGCTGCAGCAACAGGCAGTGCAGAGCAAGAAAGCATAGCGTCAATTAAATTTAATGCACCAAGAGATTATCAAGCTCAAAACAGAGCTGTAACAACAGGCGATTATGAAGCGCTAATAAGAAATAATTTTGGTGATATCGGTGCAGTATCAGTCTGGGGCGGACAGGATAACGATCCTCCTATCTACGGCAAGTCTTATATTTCTGTAAAACCTAAAACCGGCTTCTTCGTTTCTAGTACGAAAAAAGATGAGATTAGAACATTCTTGCAGGGTAAGAATGTTATGTCTATTGAGCCTGAAGTAGTAGATCCAACTTACAAGTTTGTAGTTCCAACAGTAGATGTTAAGTATAACTCAAATCTTACAACAGCTACTCCAGGTACTGTAGTAAATACTATAGCAAATAGAATTATTCAATATGAGTTGTCAGACTTAGTAGAGTTTGGTAAAGATTACGCGTCTTCTGAATTAATACGACAAATTTATACAGCAAGTGAATCAATTTCAAGTATGGAAATAAGCTTGAAGATGATGAAGAACTTTGTACCTATTACTACAACTGAAACAACTTATCGTATTCCGTTCAATGACCCGCTATTGAACATTACTGGTGGCGCAGTATTAACTGTTGTACCTCAGGCACATCCAGGTAGAGGTCTTACTGTATCATCAACAAAATTCACCTATCGAGGTAGAACAGATTCATATTTTGATGATGATGGTTTTGGTAATGTAAGGATTTATTATATCAATGAATCTAGCGCAAGAGTATATACGAATCGGTTAGCTGGTACCGTTGATTACAATACAGGTTTAATTGTGTTGAATAATATACTAATTTCTGCATACGATGGCGATTCATTGCAGATATATGTTGTACCGCGTAGTGACAGTATTATTAGTGTAAGAAACCAAATTCTTGCAATAACAGAAGCAAAAATTAATCTATACGATACAAAATTGAAACAAATAACCTCGTCGACGTCAAATGTAAGTACGCAAGGTAGCCAAGCTACAGTTGTAGGCTCTGGTGTTATCTCAACGGTATTTTAATGGCGACTGACAACAAAACTTCAATACTCGTAGATGAGTTAGTACCTGAGTTTTTAGATACTGAAGGTCCTAAATTCAAAGCGTTTATGCGCGCCTACTATGAATGGTTAGAAACAACAAACCAAATTACTGACCGTTCAAAAAATCTTCTTAAATATGGCGACATTGATACTACAGATGATGAATTTATAAAATACTTTCAACGTGAAGTATTGGCAGACTTCCCAGAAGAGGTTTTAGCTAATAAAGCTCTACTCATATCCAGAATAAAGGATATGTATCGTTCTAAAGGATCAGAACAAGCCTATCAAATGCTCTTTAGGATGCTTTATGATGATGAAGTAGATTTTTACTACCCTGGTCAAGATGTTCTACGTGTTTCAGATGGCCGATGGGTACAGGAAACATCAATAAGATTAGCTGCACCGTTGGTTGGTGATCTCTATCAGATTGGAGGTCGAAATGTTGTTGGTTTAACTTCAGGTGCTACAGCTAAAGTTGATAGAGTAGTGTCTACTACGGAATCAGGCATTCAAGTTTTTGAGTTGTTCTTGATTAATATAGTTGGAGTATTTAAAGACAGAGAAAAAGTACAAACAACTGAAGGGGATTTGTCTGGTTTTGTTCTTTCATCTATTGGACCATTACAGGCGGTAGAGGTTACATTTGGTGGATCAAATCACAGTGTTGGTGATTCTGTAAATTTTATAAGCACTTCAGGTTCTGGCGCTAACGGTACAATATTAACAGTTGGCGATACAAGTATAGAGCCTGTAGTGATAGATGGAGGTAGCGGTTATACAACTAGTGCTACTGTAATAATTAGTGGTGGGTCAGGTACCGGTGCAGTATTTAAAGTAGATAGTATAGCAAACACAGAAACAATAGTAACATATGTTGATACTTTATCTGATTTATACGATACTGCTATTAATGCTAATACTTACATAACATCTAATACTGGTTCAATCAGTGCTAACCTAGCTATAGCTAATTCTTCAACCGTATTAAGTGCTGCATTAGGAACTTCAAATACAACTGTTGGTACAATAGCCGCAATGTCGGCTGTAAGTCGGGGTTCTGACTACTCCATTCTACCTACTGTAACAGTAAGACAGGACAGTGTAGCAGATTTGCTTATATCAGATGGTGCTGGCGGTATTAAAGGGTTTAATGCAACAGTAGTTGCTAATAATGTTGGAGGATCTTTGTCGACAGTTTCTGTTGATAATAGTGGCTCACTGTATAACAGAACAGAAAATATAACTATTGTAAACACTACAAGAACAGCAACAAATGCTAGGGGTTCAGGATTAGTCAGTGGTACAATAAATTATAATGGTAAATATATTGACACCAGAGGGTTTATATCTTGGAATAATAGACTTCAAGATAATTATTATTATCAACAGTTTGCATATGTATTAAGATCAAAACAATCAGTTAATACATACCGTGCGATTGTTAAAAAGTTATTGCATCCTGCAGGTACCAATGTATTTGGCGATTTGTTAATTGAATCTAATGCTGCTATACAGTTTTCTGCAAATACATATATTTACTATTCAATTGAATTTGCCGTAGCTGATTCAATAACATCTACCGTAGATTTCGGTACAACTACACTTGTATTAAATGTAGATCCATCATCTATTGTATCTACTTCGAGTGTTGAATCTCCACAACTTAATATGACTGTAGATCCACAGTCTCTGGCTAGCACCCTGAGTATAGGAGTACATGCAACACTACATAATATCGATCCGATAACTATAACATCAACTGCTGTAGTTCCAAGCAATGCTGAAGTTTTACTGGTTGGTTCTGGAACGATAAGTAACTTTTTTGCTGACGATATTGATGATCTATCTGCAGATCAAATTGCAGAATACGATACATTGACAATCAATACTTTACCGGGTAATAGAATATTTGATGGTATAGGAACTGCATTTACTACTCAATTAGCGAACGGGTCTACGATTATCTTTAGTGATGCAGGAGAAGAGTTCAGCTTGACTGTATCTTCTATTGATGATGCAAATACACTAGCAGTATCCGCTAATGTTACGTATAGTAGTAATGGCAGCCTTGTTATTGTTAGCGGTAAGCCATATTTTTACGTTCTTTAAACATAAATAAATAGATAAAATTCTAGAGATTTACAATGCCATCCTTAGTTACAAGAAGATTTAAAATCTATAATGCTGAGCAGTTTAAAGAAGCTTTTACTGAGGCTTCTCCTGATCATCTATACCTTTTTATAGGTAGAGTACAAGAATGGCCGAACAGCGATACACCGCCGTCAATCACAGAATCAGTAACATATATTGATTATAGCCCCTGGCGAGACATGCTAGGCGTTAGAAAAATTACTGCTAATGATATGACTTTTTCAATTGAAAGAGTAAACTGGACGTCAGGTACTGTTTATGATGAATATAATAATTTCGAAAATTTAGATGTAGATGTAGGTAAAAAACCCTATGTATTAACATCAACCAACAACGTCTATAAATGCATATTCAATAATAGGGGCGCTACTTCAACAGTAGAGCCAACAGGTACAAGTACATCGATAATCGATACAGCAGATGGTTATCGGTGGAAGTTTATGTATACGATTTCAGGTGCTGAAGCTATAAAATTTTTGACACCGTACTATATGCCTATAAAGCGGTTAACCACTGATGACAGTAGTGCACAATGGGATGTACAGCAGGCAGCAGTAAATGGATCAATCGAAGTTATAGATGTAGTATCAAATGGATCGGGTTATATACAGGCTAGATCTAATACAATAGCAGGTATTACGAACTCATCAGTATTAGTGTTAGATAACGGTGCGAGCTCGGTTGATAATTACTACAGTGGTGATACTCTTTTTATAACCTCAGGTCTTGGTGTAGGTCAAATTAGAACAATATCTAGTTATGTTGGATCTACAAGAACACTTACACTTAGCAGCGGTTTTAATATCGCCCCTAACACAAGTAGTACATACACACTAGGTCCTTTAATAACTGTCAATGGCGATGGATCTGATGCATCAGCATATGCATCAATAGAATCAGGTCAAATAAAAAGTATAACTACAATTAATAGTGGTTCTAATTATTCTTATGCTAATGTTAGTATATCAGGTTCTAGAGGATCCGGTGCAACAGCCACACCGTATGTGTCACCTCCAGGAGGACATGGTTCAGATCCGGTTGATGAGCTATCTGCACACAATCTCACATTAAGTGTAAGACTTAGTGGAACGGAAGGTAATAATTTACCTTCCAATAACGATTTTAGAGTTATTGGACTTTTGAAAAATCCGATTCTCAATAGTAATTCAGCGTTAGCTGAAGATATTGCTTATGATCAGACAACAAGATTGTCCGTCATAAATATGACAGGCGTGCTTGAGCGAGATGAAATGATAACCGGTGAATTGTCTGGAGCAACCGCAAGAGTTGTATACTTTGCTAATAACACATCGCTTAATACTACAGGTGATGTTAAAGTAATAGCAGTTAATGGTACGTTCCAAAACGAAAGAATAACAGGTAACACATCGAGCTATTTTGGTAACGTAACGTCGATAACCTACGGTGAATTGAAGCCTTATGTTGGTGATGTTTTATACTTAGAAAATAGAGTAGTTTCAGTAAGGACATTTGACCAAATAGAAGATATTAAAATAACTTTGCAGTATTAACGAGATAAGAGATGGCTATAGCTAACACAGTTACATTAAACACAAATTTTAATGTTGACCCATATTACGACGATTTTGATGAAAGTAAAAACTATCATCGAATTCTATATCGTCCCGGTCTAGCAGTTCAGGGTCGTGAATTGACCCAGATGCAGACTATACTGCAAAATCAGATCGACCGGTTTGGTGAACATGTATTTAAAGAAGGTGCAATCTTAACCGGTGTTGAGCCGAGTATAGAAATTGTAAATTTTGTCAAACTGCGAGACAGTGATTCCTCGAATGTTTTAGTAACAGCAAATAATTTTGTTGGTACTCAAATTACAGGTGCAACATCTAACACTGTAGCTGTTGTTATAGATTCTGATACAGGTTCTGAAGCTGCAACACCAGATCTTAAAACATTATATGTAAACTATATCAATACAGGAGTAGCAAATTCTTCTGGTAATACTGTTTTTACTGCTAACGAAATAATTACAGCTAATACCGGTGGTTTTACTGCTAACGTGGCTACCGGGTCCTCTGCAACAGGTCTTACACATCGTGTATCAATTTCTGAAGGTGTTGTATTTGCCAAGGATCATTTTATTCGTGTACCAGCGCAGTCTATTATACTTGGTAAATATAATACATACAGCTCGTATAAGATAGGTTTGAATATTGAGGAAAGCATTATAACTAATAATGAAGACTCAACACTTCTAGACCCTGCTTCCGGTTCTTATAATTATGCTGCACCAGGAGCTGCTCGATTAAAACTTACTCCAACACTAGTTAAATATGCACCTACAGCAAATACAGGTACTAGTTTCGTTGAGCTTACTCGTGTTCAAAATGGTTTTCTTGTTAGTAACAGAATAAGAACTGAGTATTCTAAAGTCAACGAGCATCTAGCGCGTCGCTCTTATGATACGAGCGGTAATTTTGTCGTTGAAGGGTTAGATATAAGATTAAAAGAACATCTTGCTCAAGCAAATAATCAAGGCCGATATACAGCAGGCAATGGTGGTGTTGCTACCAAGCTTGTTGTAGAAGTTGAGCCAGGTAAAGCTTTTGTTAAGGGATATGATTACGAAATACTTCAAACAATACCTGTCAGTATTTCTAAAGCAACTACATTTGAATCTCTTGAAGATGTAGCGGTAACACCAAACTATGGCAACTATGTAGTTGTAAATCAAGCTGCAGGTGTTTGGGATGTTAATACGCATGATAAAGTATCATTAAGAAGTACTGCAGCACATGCTGTATCTAATAATATATTTTCTGGGTCAGCTGCTAGAACAGGTACTGAAATTGGTACAGCGCGCGTACGTGCTATTGACTATGTATCGGGTACTAAAGGTTCTGCTGATGCAAGATATAATCTTTACCTTTACGATGTACAAACTACTAGTAATACATTAGCGAATGTAAGATCAGTACACATTGACAATACAGGGGTATCTCAAGCTAACGCTGTTGCTGATATTGTTCTAACTAGCGGAAGCGCTCAGTTGTCTGAAGTTGATTTTAACAGAGCAGTATATCAGCTACCTGTATCTAGTATTAAAACAATTAGAGATACTACAGGTAATTTAGATACTAATTTTACATTCTTGAAAGAATTTGATGTTACCGTTGCGGTCGATGGTACGTTTAGTGTTGCAACCGGTTCACCAGACGACAGATTCCCATTTGGTACTGGTGTATTGTCTGATACTAATACGAGAACAAACTTCCATGTTGTATTGAATGACGAAGCGACAAGTTCTGCCACGCTAGACACTGGTTCAATGGTAGCAATGTCGAATACTGTAACAGGCTTGACAGGAGCAGATACTAAATTTAACGTTGGTGATCGTATTAAGTTTGCAAGTCATGCTAATACATTCCTTGTAACAGCAGTAACATCAACAACACTCTCTACGAGTCAAATTGCTTTTGGTACTATTTCAGGTGATAATATTACTAAAGCGTTCTTGCCAGGTCACGTTATTGATATGGCAGGTGTCGGTGGAGATGGCGCTGATAGAACAATTAACATTACATCCACCACAGGTGCAGACTTTGATATACAAGAAACATTAAGTGCTACAGTTTCTGCAACTGTTATAACAGAGTTGCAACGTGTTGATGGCCAAGAAATTGCTAAAGATTATAGATCAAACAGATATGTTGAGGTAACGGTAAATCAATCCGATGGATCGACAAATACCACGGGTCCATGGAATCTTGGTTTGTCTGATGGTCATAAGCTTATAGAAGTTAGAAAGAAAACCGGTAATACATTATTTACAACAACATCAGAAGGCGAGGATGTTACATCTAGTTTTATTCTTGATTCTGGTCAAACAGATAATTTATACAAGCATAGTAAATTAAAACTTGCTCCTGGTAGCACTGCTACAGCCGGTGACGTTTATCTAGTTAAGATGAACTTCTTTACACACGATACTTCACAAGGTTTAGGCTATTTTTCTGTTGATTCGTATCCTATTGATGATAATAACGTTGCTAACACATTAGCTATCACAACACAAGAAATACCTATTTACCGTTCTCCTGTAGACGGTAGATCGTATGATCTTAGAAATAGCATTGATATTAGACCAAGAATACAAGACACTGCTAATAATGTTACGTCGCTTACAAACATTAGTATAAATCCCGCTACAGGTTCTACAATAGTATCACCTGCAGGTGGTCTGAAATTTATGGCGCCAAATAGCACGGCGAACTTTGATCTTGATCATTATATTCCTCGTCGAGACATAGTTTCTATTGATTCAGAAGGCAATCTTAAAGTAACGTCTGGCGAGCCATCTATATTGCCAGCATATCCAGATGAACCTGATGGACATCTTCCGTTAGCTCAGCTAACTATTACACCTTATCCGTCTTTATCTTCCTTCGTAGGTCAGCAGTATAATCGTAGCGATCTTGCTTGTCAAGTAGTACCTACTAGAATCGAAAGATTTACTATGCGTGATATTGGTAGAATAAAGGATAGGTTGGATAGAGTTGAGTACTATACTAGACTATCAATGTTAGAAAATGAAGCAACTAACTTAAAATTTGCTACAAATGCAGGTGTTGATAGGTTTAAGAACGGTATAATGGTTGATAACTTTTCTGGACACAACATCGGAAACGTTATTGATCCTAATTATAAGATTTCTATAGATCGCGCAAATGGTGAGCTTCGACCGCCGTTTGCTCTAAACAATATCGATTTAAGTTACCAATCAAGTAACAGTACAAATATTATTATTGGACCTAATGACGCAAGAATTACAGTAGGAGGTAGTGATACATATACTGTTGGTGAAACTGTAACTGCAGGCGCAGCGTCAGGTAAATTAGTATACCAAGTTGGTAGAAGATTATATCTAGAAAATGTTTCAGGTACTTTTGTTGTAAGCGCTACTGCATCAGGCGGTACTAGTGGATCATCAGGTACAATAAGTGAAGTTTCTGTTCCTCCAGCTGGTAAATTAGTTTCAATTAACTATGCTCATAAAAAAGTTATAGAGCAACCATACGCTTCAACATCAAGAAACGCAGCGGGTCTATTTTGGAGTTTCTTAGGACAGATAACACTGTCTCCTGCTACAGACTTCTGGACTGA
>Ga0182075_1317977_pt1 | contig 9594 bp, 3 predicted proteins | sample 071ome_FD_136017 | JGI IMG/M metagenome (GOLD analysis project Ga0182075, IMG submission 136017) | Metatranscriptome of coastal salt marsh microbial communities from the Groves Creek Marsh, Georgia, USA - 071407BT (Metagenome... | ecosystem: Environmental > Aquatic > Marine > Intertidal zone >... | reverse complement strand
TTTTGCAATAGTGGCCCGCGGAAAGGTCGTTACAAAACAAAATTCGACCTCTCATACGCGACATTAATGACGCGTATTGGACTACGCTAACTTAAATATGTGATCTAAAAAATCCGGACTACTCCGGCAAAAATTCAATCACATGAATAAGATTCGGCATAGTCCAGATACCCGAAGGTATCCCCAGGACGACCACAGTCCTGGTAAGAAGATTTCCTACTAAATCTTCCATAAAATAACATATAACTATAATACAACATATAACTATATAAAATAACATATAACTATAAAATAACGTATAACTATTAGGGGAATGCTTGTCCTCATGCATTCTCATATTTTGGGCGCTGGTGGGTCTGCCTCAAAATATAGAGGCGGACAGCCCGTCCAAAAATAGGGGACGTAATCCTCACCCGCAGCACAATAAAAATCAATTGTGCTAGAAAATTCCGTTAAACACCAAGTGGAAAAGATTGACCCCCCATGCTGGAAAAGGGATGTCCAATCTTGTGTCTTCCCAGGTATATGCCTGAGAGCACTATAAAATGGAATTTCCCATTCTAATGTGGGGTTTATCTCTCCAACAGTAATGGCAGTTCCGAGAGAAGCGGAGTCAGGTTGCCCCTTTTTGAAATGAAGACCTGGGACGGGTGTTCCAACCACAACTGAGTTGGCAGCTGCATTTTCCCTATTATAAACGGGAAAAGAATCGCTTGTCTCTTCATAAAACGCTGGTTTATTAAAACGTGAAACTTCCATCCTTGGTTTAAGTTTGGATGAATTGTGAGGCCCTCGTAAAATAGCTTTCCATCTAATCGAACCACGCCATCCCGAAAAGCAATGAGAGACCCAGTGAAGCATCACCGTATTACAATAATTGTATTTACCATCGTCTGCGGTAGTACGGATAGCCCCATCCACTGCGCCACGCAAATAAGGAAAAGCAGCCATCTGAACCTGTAGCAATGCGTAACCGTTTTTAAGAAACCCAACACAAGAATGTAGGTTGTATCGCTTGAGTATCTGGCGAAATGAAGTTATGCTCTCACCGGTATACACTTTGTTAATCAGTTCATCGTCCTGCAAAGTGGGACCCAATTTCACTGTTTCATCATGCAATGGGGCACTTGGTTCAGTGGTGTTTTCAGATTCTGGGACTATTGTTCCAGACTGCTCATACAGCACCGGCTTATACACGTACTTCTGAAAATCATTGGACGGTACAAACACTTCAAAATCGTCTCCCATAGATATAAAAACATTAATTTCAATGTCGTTAGTAATAGTGCTATTAGGTGTCGTCAATTCATTGACAACATACAACCCAATGACACCATTACCGGGCTCTTTTGAGGTAAATCTGGTAGTTCCATACGCCTTCGTTATTGATTGGAGGCCTGGTTTGTGATGATCAAGCAGCGTGTAATGTTGACCATTACCAATTTCAATTGTGAAATCCTTAGTGTCCGCAATATCGACAATATGCAAGTAGTTGGTGTTGTACTCATTTGTCGCAATAAAGTCGGGGTCATAGACGACTTTTAATCTTCCCTTGTGAAATGAAGAACAAACGATTTGAAAACGGAACTTCATAGATCCTGTCCAATACTCGAAAGGCAAACAGGCCATGGCACAAGCAGGCAGATATAGAGCTTTAGGAGTCCCAGTATCTTCTGCCCAAAGGGCGGGATCAATGCGGGAATTCCAAAGAAGTGTTTCTGGCGCAGTTCCTATTCTCCAACTGAAAGTGGTAAGGTAAGATTCGCGACTAGCGATATCACGGATATTAAGAGGGTCAGTCCCCCCTGATAATCCAGCTATACGCGGGTCAATAGACAACTCTTGTTTTTCATCAACTGTTAACTTATAGCAGTTGTCTGGGACATTCGTTACAGCTAGCTGTCCAAAAGGGCGCGGAACAAACGGATCAGGTGCCTTAGTTATAGGCGGGCGGGAGTAACCAAACATCTTCGCAATGTTGCCCACTGCCGATGCCCCCATTTCGGTGGCTAAAGCAAAAGGCGCAATTGATGGAATTGTCTTTAATAGTCCAGCACATTTTGCAATCACACTTGCAGGCTTAGAGATCACGCCGTTACGATTCGCTTCATCAATCTCCCCCATTTGAGGAATTAAAGTACCGGGTTCACGTGATGTAAGTACACTGAACGACACGTCTTCGGCCCAAGCAAAAACACTAATGCTAGCTTGATCGGCTGCTCCATTTGCATGTTTGAGATCGTTAATTGAACGAATTGTAATTTCCCCTAACTCACCCCAACTCTCGGTTGGAATATCCAAGTAGTTTGTATACCAAAACATAGGTAAGATCATCTCGCCCCCGCTTGAGGTGGTAGGATCGAGAAATACATGGGGTCGTTGTGATTCTTGGACTAAATCCAGAGGAACAAGTCCTCGACTTGTAGATAAGGTATCATAGCCGGGGTAAGGCAAATAAGAAACAAGTGCTCTACCATACTGAAATCCGTTTCCATTAATTACGATTTTCAAATGTAGTTTGGCCTTAAGTAATTTGTAAGTGGCCAGTCGGTTAATAACACGGGGGTTTTCAAAAAATAAACTCCAAGGGTTTATGTTAATATACAAAGATGTACCTGTGCCCCACTCCTCCTCATGAATTTTCAGAGGTCGACTGAAGAAATTGTCAAGTGTTGCGTCATCAGAATCTTGCAATGACCTGGTGGGATCCATTTCACCTCCTGCATCATATACATAAGGCTGCATCTGATCCGAAAAGTCGACGTTTTCTTGAGCGGTAAAGGTCCCTTTCTTCTGGACCGAGGCTTCAGCTACGATCCCCATTTGGGGCCTGTACGACATCTTTTTACAAAATAGTTTACAAAATAATTTACAAAATAATTTACAAAATAATAATAATATACATTTAAATTTCAAAAATTTACTAGTAAGTCAAATAATACGATCCCTGCAGTCGACTCAAACTGCAGGGTGGTGCGATGATGATGTAGTGGCTAACTACTCTCCTAAATAGGAGTATGGCCGGGCACCATGCCAATACGTACAAAGCCTAATTTTACGAATGCACATGACACAAAACACAAATAAAACTGGTAATCCATATATACGCAGTCCGTTTTAACTCTACACTGGAACCCCGATGGACTTCGGAGTGGAGAATTTAACCGTTTAATTCTCACGAAAGGTGGTCCTAGCCTCAGCAACAGGCTCAGCATCTTCAGGTCGGTATTTCCGTAACCAGTCTTGGACGCGATCTTCATAACTCTTGTCAAACCCGCGACACAGATGGGAAATTCCAGCCTTGGACGCAACATCCTTCATCTCTGAGAGACGACGTTCAAATGTCTCTCTTCCATAATAAAACCAATCATGGAGGGATGTGTCAATATTTTGCGCTGACTGCACCTCTAACGACAGCTCCTTGGATTGCAAATGGGCATGTAAACGTTTAAAAATAGAATCCTCGGCGAGCACACCCACATTTGCCTTTAAATCAGGATGATAAAAATTGCTACGTTTTAGAAAATCTGCTTCATCAGCATCCATGTATTCAGTAGCTACAGATTCCTTGTCAGGCATAGTAAATTTCATATCGAACTTTGACAAAAACTCAGCAAATGAAATATGGTTAAAAAGACTTCTCTCTTCAGACACTGTTCCCTTAACATCGTCACCATATGTTCCGAACGCACAATAATCAGTGAAAGACCCAGGTGGCTCCTTTGGATATTTGGTGTAATAACAACTCCTCAATAGCAAGCTATTAACAATAGAATTAATGATAACTGTCAGGTTCTGACCTGAAGGATTTGACCCGAATAACATCAACAAGTCACCATTGTATGCCATCAAAGGATAAGCAATTTCCGCCACCAATGCTTTCATTAGTTTGATATCCTCCATAGAATATTCACACAAATATTCAGCAACCCAAATCAAGATCGAGAAAGCAGCTATCACAAGTTGTGCTGGCATCCTTTGATCATACTTACTATAATCTCCGGCAAGGACATTCTTACTTTTAGAGTTCATAAATTCATTTAGCTGTTCCCACTCAGGACCTTCAGCATTCACACCCACTAAACACTCACACATTAACGGATTTAACTGGATAATACGAACAATAGGCATAAAATACATACGAATAAGAAGTTGTAATGGGAGAGGTGCGCTCTGAAAAACGCGCACCTTATCCTTAGTCAATCTTGTTGGTTCATCTTTTAAACATGCCTTCCAAACACAGTAGCAGCGCTCCCCAGATAACAACACTCTCTTAATGCGCTCAACTTCCTCCCAGATTTCTGGGACAAATGTCCTGGGTTTACCACTATCTGGATACTCATTAGGATCAAGATCAATTAGGAGCTTAGATTTCTTCCCAGATAGAGGCCATCCAGGCGAAGTGTCAAAATTCATCGCGTCAATAAAACGCTTTCCAACAATTCCACAAACCGTTTGGACCTGTGTTAGGGGTTCACACTCCTTGAACAGTCCGGGTAGCTTTTTAAAAACTTTAGAAATTGCATACGATAACAACGTACAGCTTTAACGACAATGCTACCTAGCGACAAAGATGGATGAGATAACTGTTCTAACGCTACCTGGTATGGGTAGACGCCCTCACCCTTCACTTTGGGTGGGCCCCATTGCTGTGGTACCCCCGTAACTTCTGTAACAGCATTAGAAATTATTGTTGGAACTACAGAAGAGCTTGGTGTGGCTTTTCCGGACGTGGGCCCATAAATCTCGATGGAACATCCTTCACCTAAAAAACGGGTTGCACTCTTTCGATGTACCTCTCCTTCCTCAATCAGTTTGATCCCAAATTGATCTTTTGGCAATGTCCCCTGGCTCACAGTTCTAACAACGCCGGGAACCTCAGCAAGATGTTCCAAACCAGTTTCAACCTGGTCAAATGTCAAATAGCCGCATCCACCTGTGCGGCCCTGACCACACAAATGAAAACCGAGAATAGTTGTTCCTCTTCCGCGAGAGACAAGAGGTGACATGCACATACCTTCAACAGTATCAAAAGGCAATTTGTAAGTTCCTCCAGGAATATGCTGCATGGAATAATGGTCAATTCCTGTCCTATCATGTCGGTAAAATGTCTTTGCGAACTCAACGTCTCCGCTCTTGTCTTTTAAAATAAAAGTGGCATCTGAATCTGTTACAGCACCCATGGGCAAAAACTTGCGCATATCTCCCATACTTCCTGAACTAGGGGTATAACAAATTGCAAAATCAGTTCCGGGAACTAGGTATGTATATTCCTTAGCAATCTTATCACGGAAATTCGCACCAGATACTTTTGGGTTTCTTCTCCAACAACGGATATCAAAATCACTATATCCTTCTTCCCAATGTTTCTTAACAAAGTGGGCAGGAATAATCATAAAATTGCTTTCGATTAAAAACCCACGAATAAAGTACTTAGCACTTTCTATGTACACAAGGTTCTCAGTGCACTTATTTGCCAAATCATGAGATGTTGTAGTCTTCGAGGCAGTGCTCATAGGCAATGGTGAAATATAATGAGAGGCCCACACATTTGGCTCGGCATCACGTTCTTTAACATCTTCCATAGATTGGGGGATCAGATTACCCTGGGGGGAAAAGACTTTCTTTATACCATAAAGCCATCGGAAAACATAATAAAGACCAAACAATCCAACACCTAATAGCACCTTCCCAGAATGTTCCTTAAAGATTTTAACGTATGCTGGTAGCGCATTATTCCGTTGCAATAATTCCTGCTTAACGGCCTGTTTTTCATAATACAGAATTACAGCGATAACTAAGATGGTGGTGTAGAAGATAATAAGACTAGATAAATACCAGCCGCAAATGAACCACCAAGCGGATACAGTAATACAATAAGCGTACACCATTAACACCTTCCATTTTCGATCAAGAAATTCATACCTACGCAAATAAAGAACAGAAAATGTCACCCACGGTGATGTTATAAAACTCTCAGGCACCCAAGCTACCCAGTCAAAAATGGAATCATCGTACCACCTATCTAGGTATATAAGATCTTCAGTTCTTGTTTCTCTCATCCGCCAGAAAAATGCTCGGATGTTCCAACGCTGTTGTAATTGCCATTTCGCAAACTTGTACAAATTCCACATGGCAGAGCGGTGTGCCCTATTTCTCCAGTCAATTAAATAATTAATGGCCCATGCCGCATAAAATTGTATGAATGAATTCCGCGACTCGCTAGGCAAGCGTAAAATCATAATAATAAGATTCAGCAAAATACCAATAAGATATCCGACACAATACCAGAGCAATCGACGTAAAATCGACCGAAATAAGGGCGACGACTGTGCATCAAAGAACTCGTCTTCACCTAGCATGGTCCGCAATCCGTGACATATTTCATTAAGTTCACCGACTACTGAGTCATCGTCGGGATGAACATTTGGGTCAACCGTACTTGGTAAACGTGCACTCTGCTCATGCATGGATTGAGATACAGAGCCCTTCTTGTCACAATCACAGAATGCAAAACCGCACTCTGTACAACAATTGTCTCTTTCATTCTTAACAGTGTTCATTTCAATCAAATCTGCCTGATAGTCATAGTGATCTTTTGATGCAACTTGCGCCCACCGTAAATATGTGTAGACGTCAACATCTGTCATCTCCACTCCTTCAAAGTGAATGGGCACCAAATTATAATGGTTCTTATGGCAATTAGCCGTCTTTGGCGCACCAACGTAACAAGACCGGACGCTAAGTTTCCAAATATCCGCATCTCTACGCATTCCAAACTTCGCTTTAACCTTATCAGAATCTAGCATACCATTGGTTTGAAATTCATCACGTACCTCCACTTTAACATGAAAGAATCGACGGAGTACGGATTCAGGTTTCTCAGAATATTGTACGGCTAGCAGATCTTCTATATTAGTTGTAACCATCACAATCCATGGGTGTAGAGCTACCTTTCCTTTTAGATGAGCTTCAGCCATGGGTGCAAGAAATAATGCATTATTAACGGTCTGTATAAGGCGGTAAACGGGTGAAAAATCCATGAATTTCGGCGTTGTGTTACCATGGTCATCAAAAACAATCACGTTAGTAGATGAACGTATATTAGAAGCATACTTATCATTATCAGCCCATACAGCGACTCGTTCATCTGAGACATCAATTTCATTATAGCGACCAATTGCCTCATAAGTCAATTTGTTCAAAATAGTCTTTCCAACACCTGTATTACCAAACAAAGAAACTGCAAATGGAGACTTTCTCAAGCCACCACGCGTGCGGACTTGAATATACTCACTTCGCCAATCACGTAACCTATCAAGTCTATCCATTATAAACTTTTTCTCAACTGTCATTGTCCGGGACACTTTACTTACAACTTTGTCACCAAGAGCCACGACTTCATCAAGAAGAAGTTCGTAATCAGTTTCTGTTATATTAGCATACTCTCTCAAATTGCCAGTTAACGAATAGCCATGAATATCACGAACTCGATTATAAGTCTCTTCAAATTTCTTCATATCTCCTTCATATGCAAAGAAAGCTGACACTTCACCAGTTTTGTATACGCGCCAACCACCTTCAATAAAACCTATGGCAGTGGTGCACGCAAGATCTAATAAATCAACACAATCAATTTGGTTCTTGTAAACAATAGGCTCAAAAAGAGTAAGCCTTCCTATTTTGAACGTCAAACTAGAAGCTTCGCACATACCAACAGAAACAACATAATTCAAAAGCTTCAAAACGCTCTTAATATCTTTATTTTCTTTATAGCGTTTCCAATCAGATATAGCTTCTTTTAAATCGTTGAGCCATTTTTCCTCATCTTCACCATTCTGCTCAATCATCAGGTTAACATGCCCACAAATTAATTCATTCCAGTCTCGATCGCTCTCCGGCCTCATAAAAGATCTCAAATGGCCTAAAAGGGAACGCTGACTATGGGCTTGCGCATAAGATACCAAAGCTGCAATAACGCCTGCCTTGTCACTACTAGATTTAATACTTGTTTTTAATGCTAGCAACAAGGTGGTTTCTCGGGCAACAAAATCGGGTGTCACAAAGGATGGTAAACGCATACCAAGTTGTTCCTCAAATGTCCTTCGTCGGAACTTAAAAGTTAATATCCAAGCGCGTATAGCATAATAAACATTTATACAAAGATAACAAATAACAACATAAATACAAATAAAAGATAACACATACACCAAATCCCACATAAAACTAGTAACGGGAGTAAAACAAACACTGATTACTACAATAAACATTAACCAATAATTACAGAGCCAAAATGGGGGTACATCTCCACAAACTCCCATTTGTGGCTTCATACTTCTGTGCCTCTCACAGCAACATATACCATCATTCTCACGCCTATGAGATATTCGACCACACTGAACACAACGGTCGACCAAAATCCAATCCTTCATACTCTGACACACTCTCTTAGGCTCATCCAAACAAAAACTTACTCCCCTATGGAGTAACGGCCAATTTTGTCCAAAAAACGTACTGGACTCCTTATTCTCTTGTTGTGTTTGGTTAACACATTTTTCGGCTTTACTATCGCACACTTCTGATTTCTTCATAAATTAATTAATTATAGATAAAAACCAGAACCGTGCAAACAGAAAAGCCCCAGGGATGGGGTTTTTCATGTTTACAACACGACCTATGTTTTACTACACCACAAGGGCTTTCATGCACAGACTAAGAGCAAGCTCTTTCAAATCTACATACACCACAGGTCTACGGCTCCCCGCACACTACAGATAATTCACAATCCCCATTACAAATCATCAAACGTAGCTCGCAGGCAGGTTTGGGTGGTCACTTCTTTCGTACTAGGCCAAGTAACGGGCCTCAACGCAACACTGTTATGCTCCGTCATTACCACATCCCAAAAGTAGGTACTTCCTCATGATTGGGCGGCTTTACAGCTTTAATACTAGTAAGACTGGATTTAAGTCGTACATCTAGCAGGGCAGATTTCACCTAATAATCTCCGTAGGACCTCTGTTAATTACAGCGTTAACTCCTATTTCCTAAAATATGAGTAGTGAAATCTTTCCTTCTTTAGGAAAGGTTTAGTATATTTCTATACTGTTGAAAGCTGGTCTGACACTTTCGATACCTAATAATCCCCGTGAATGGGGGGGGGAGTAAAGACTCATAAGAGTCTATCAATCATCGCATATGACATATACACTCATGACCTCCATAAATATCATCAAAAGACGACTTGGGATAATGTCATTTCCAAGATTTAATCCCCGTGAATGGGGGGGGAGTAAAGACTCATAAGAGTCTATCAATCATCGCGCATGACATATACACTCATGACCTCCAGAAATATCATCAAAAGACGACTTGGGATAATGTCATTTCCAAGATTTAAGTGAGAGCTGGTTTGACACTCTCGATACCTGGTTAAGAAAATAAAAATACAAATACACATAGTCCGGAACACAGGGGCTGGCCCCAGTGCTCCGGCAAACGGTAGAACGGGGGCGGACCCCCGTCCACCAATTGTGTCTCCAAAATAGAGACAACTACATGAAATCCTCGCATACGCAAACGCGTATACGAGGT
>Ga0182075_1310836_pt1 | contig 9621 bp, 21 predicted proteins | sample 071ome_FD_136017 | JGI IMG/M metagenome (GOLD analysis project Ga0182075, IMG submission 136017) | Metatranscriptome of coastal salt marsh microbial communities from the Groves Creek Marsh, Georgia, USA - 071407BT (Metagenome... | ecosystem: Environmental > Aquatic > Marine > Intertidal zone >... | reverse complement strand
GATTGCGATGGACGAAGGTCTGCGCTTCGCGATCCGCGAAGGCGGACGCACCGTCGGCGCTGGCGTGGTCGCGAAGATCACTGAGTAAGTTTGAGGATACCCGCTGGTCATCCGGCCGGCGGGAACTTCATTTCGTCCAACAGGACGTGGGATAAAGAAGATGGACAGCCAAAATATCCGAATTCGCCTCAAGGCGTTCGATCATCGGGTTCTGGACCAGTCGACGGGTGAGATCGTCAACACAGCCAAGCGCACCGGCGCTCAGGTTCGTGGTCCGATCCCGCTGCCGACCCGGCTCGAGCGCTTTACCGTTTTGCGCGGCCCGCACATTGATAAGAAGAGCCGCGAACAGTTCGAGGTTCGTACACACAAGCGTGTTCTCGACATCGTCGACCCGACACCGCAAACCGTTGATGCTCTGATGAAGCTCGACCTTGCGGCTGGTGTTGACGTCGAGATCAAGCTCTAAGGAGGGTGTGATGCGCTCTGGAGTAATCGCTCGCAAAAAGGGTATGACCCGGGTCTTTACCGAAGATGGGACGCATGTTCCGGTCACGGTTCTGGCTCTAGAGGAATGCCAAGTTGTTGGTGTCCGCTCGGAAGAGAAGGACGGCTACACAGCACTTCAACTTGGGGCTGGCAAACGTAAAGTGAGCCGCACTAACAAGCCGCTTCGTGGTCAATACGCGAAAGCTGGTGTTGAGCCGAAAAACAAAATGGCGGAATTCCGCGTCACTGAAGATGCTGTCCTTGAAGTTGGGGCGGAGATTTCGGCTGACCATTTTGTTGAAGGTCAGAAGGTTGATGTTGTCGGTACGTCTATCGGTAAAGGCTTTGCCGGTGCGATGAAGCGTCACGGCTTTGGCGGTATGCGCGCGACACACGGTGTTTCTGTGTCACACCGCGCGCACGGATCCACTGGTAACAGTCAGGAGCCGGGCAAGGTCTGGAAGGGCAAGAAGATGGCCGGTCACATGGGCGCACGCCGAGTGACCACGCAAAATCTCGAAGTCGTTAAGACTGACTCTGACCGTGGCCTGATCCTGATTAAAGGCGCTGTCCCGGGCTCTGACGGGTCTTGGGTGCTGATTAGCGACGCTTTGAAAGCGAAGCTTCCGGAAGGCGTACCGTTCCCGGGCTCTGTGAAAGTAGCGGCTGTTGAGGAAGCGCCGGTTGAAGAAGCTGTTCCGGCTGAAGAAGCGGCAGCAGTAGAAGCAGCTCCGGCGGAAGAAGCACCTGCGGTTGATGCATCGGCTGATGACGCGGATAAGAAGGACTGAGGCAATGAAGGTTGATGTAACCAATCTTGACGCCAAGAAGACCGGCGATGTGGAGCTTGACGATGCGATTTTCGCTGTCGAGCCGCGTCGCGACGTTCTGGCGCGTATGGTGAACTGGCAGTTGGCGAAACGCCGCTCTGGTAACCATAAGACAAAAGGTATCTCTGAAATTCAGGGGTCGACCAAAAAGCCGTTCCGTCAGAAAGGTACTGGCCGGGCTCGTCAAGGCTCGATCCGTGCAACGCAAATGCGCGGCGGTCAAACGGTCCATGGTCCGGTTGTACGCGATCACGGTCATGAGCTGACGAAGAAGTTTCGCAAGCTTGGTCTGAAGACCGCTCTGTCGGCGAAGGCTGCCGCGGGTGATCTGGTGGTCCTCGACGACGCAATCAGCGCCGATGGCAAGACCAAGTCGCTGAAGGCACAGTTCGAGAAGCTTGGCTGGAACTCTGTCCTGGTGATTGGCGGTTCTGAGATTGACGGCAACTTCGCGCGGGCTGCGAACAACATTCCGCTGGTGGACGTTCTGCCGCAACAAGGCGCTAACGTTTACAGCATCCTGCGTCGTCGCAAGCTTGTGCTGACGAAAGGTGCTGTTGAAGAGCTGGAGGCACGACTGAAATGAGCCACAAGCCATATCAATCTAAAGCGCTGAAAATCAGCGCAGAGCGCGCGTATGAGATCGTCCGTCGTCCGGTCGTGACTGAAAAGTCAACGCTGACTGGCGAATATGGTCAGGTGACGTTCGAGGTTTCACTCGACGCTAGCAAGCCGGAGATTAAGCAAGCGATTGAACGCCTGTTTGATGTTCAGGTTCGCGCCGTTAATACCATCCTGGTTAAAGGCAAGACCAAACGGTTCCGGGGTCGTCCGGGACGCCGTTCGGACTTCAAGAAAGCGATCGTCACTCTGGCTGAAGGTCAGTCGATTGACGTGATGGCGGGAGTGTAAGGTCATGGCATTGAAGACTTTCAAGCCGACTAGCCCGGCACAACGCCAACTGGTTCAGGTGGACCGTTCGGAGTTGTGGAAAGGCAAACCGGTCAAAAAGCTGACGGAAGGTCTGACCAAGACCGCTGGTCGCAACAACACCGGTCGTGTAACAGCGCGCCGTCGTGGGGGCGGGCACAAGCGTCGCTATCGTCTGGTTGACTTCAAGCGGACGAAGTTTGATGTAGTTGGCACTGTCGAGCGTCTGGAGTATGACCCAAACCGGACCGCGTTCATTGCTCTGATCACCTATAATGATGGAGAGCAAGCCTACATCCTGGCGCCGCAACGTCTTGGCGTTGGTGACAAGGTGATCGCTGCTGACCGCGCGGATATCAAGCCGGGCAACGCGATGCCGCTGAAAAGCATTCCTGTCGGTACCATCGTCCACAATGTGGAGATGAAACCGGGCAAGGGTGGTCAGATGGCGCGCTCTGCTGGCACTTACGTCCAGATCGTTGGTCGGGATGCCGGTTATGCGCTTCTCCGTCTGACCTCTGGGGAAGTTCGCATGGTGCGCTCTGAGTGCATGGCGACTGTCGGTGCGGTTTCCAACCAGGACCAACAGAACATCAATCTTGGCAAGGCGGGTCGTAATCGCTGGCTTGGCCGTCGTCCGGCAGTTCGTGGTGTTGCCATGAACCCGGTCGATCACCCGCATGGTGGTGGTGAGGGTCGCACGTCTGGTGGCCGTCATCCGGTGTCGCCATGGGGCAAGCCGACCAAAGGTAAGAAGACTCGCAGCAACAAGGCGACCGATCGTTTGATCGTCCGTCGCCGCAAGAAGAAGTAGGAGAGGGGCCGTGGCTCGTTCCGTTTGGAAAGGTCCGTTTGTTGACGGTTATCTTCTCGGCAAAGCTGAGAAGGTTCGTGACAGCGGTCGTAATGATGTCATTAAGACCTGGTCGCGTCGCTCGACCATCATGCCGCAATTTGTCGGCCTGACGTTCGGCGTTCACAACGGCAAGAAGTTTGTGCCGGTTCTGGTGACGGAACATATGGTCGGTCACAAGTTCGGTGAGTTCGCACCGACCCGCACCTATTACGGCCACGCTGCCGATAAAAAAGCGCGGCGTTAAGGTCGAAGGAGCACGTTGATGGGCAAACAGGCACAAGAGCGGCAACTGGCGGATAACGAGGCGATGGCAATCGTTCGTAACCTCCGAGTCAGCCCGCAAAAGTTGAATTTGGTCGCGTCGATGATCCGCGGCAAGGGCGCTCAAAAGGCGCTTGCGGATCTCGAGTTTTCGCGTCGTCGGATTTCTAACGACGTTAAGAAGGCTTTGGAGTCGGCGATTGCTAACGCTGAGAACAATCATCAGCTCGATGTTGACAGGCTTTTTGTTAAAGAAGCTTATGTTGGCAAGGGCTTGAAGATGCGTCGGTTCCGTCCGCGGGCGCGCGGCCGTGTCGGTCGCATCGAGAAACCGTTTTCGCATCTGACAGTAATCGTGCGTGAGCGCGAGGAGCAAGACTGATGGGTCATAAAGTAAATCCAATCGGGCTTCGGCTCGGCGTCAACCGTACCTGGGATTCCCGTTGGTATGCTGCGAAGGGCTATGCGGACCTGCTGCATGAAGATCTTCGTCTGCGCAAATATCTTCAGGACCGTGTAAAGGCCGCTGGTGTCAGTCGTATCGTGATCGAGCGTCCGGCAAAGCGTGCCCGCGTGACAATCTACACGGCGCGTCCGGGTGTGATTATCGGCAAGAAGGGCTCAGACATTGAGAAGCTTCGCCAGGATCTGTCGAAGATGACCGGGACCGACGTTGCTCTGAACATCGTTGAAATCCGCAAGCCGGAGATTGATGCGAAGCTCGTTGCTGAGAACATTGCACAGCAGCTCGAGCGTCGGGTGGCTTTCCGCCGGGCGATGAAGCGGGCGGTTCAGTCGGCAATGCGTCTCGGGGCTTTGGGCATTCGGATTAATTGCGGCGGTCGTCTTGGCGGTGCTGAGATTGCGCGCACTGAATGGTATCGCGAAGGCCGGGTTCCGCTGCACACGCTGCGTGCGGACATTGATTACGGCACTGCGCGGGCTGAAACCACTTATGGCATCTGCGGCGTCAAGGTTTGGGTTTTCAAGGGCGAGATCATGGAGCATGACCCCATGGCTCAAGACAAGCGCCTTGCTGATCAGCAACCTGGCAACAGCCAGCAGCGCTAACGTAGAAGTGAGGGACGAAAACCATGCTGTCACCGAAGCGCACTAAATACCGGAAGGCCCATAAGGGTCGGATCCACGGGAACGCCAAGGGCGGAACGCAGCTGAACTTCGGCGCGTTCGGTCTGAAAGCAACCACGCCGAACCGCGTGACCTCGCGCCAGATCGAGGCGGCTCGTCGGGCGATTACCCGTCACATCCGTCGTGCGGGCCGGGTCTGGATCCGTATCTTCCCGGATGTGCCTGTATCTTCCAAGCCGGCTGAAGTTCGGATGGGTAAAGGTAAGGGCTCTCCTGAGTTCTGGGTCTGCCGGGTTAAGCCGGGCCGGATCATGTTTGAGCTTGATGGGGTTCCGCGCGAGTTGGCGGAGGAAGCTTTCCGTCTCGCGTCTATGAAATTGCCGGTCGATACGCGCTTTATCGCGCGCGTCGGCGAATAGGGTGGAGGATTAAAGATGGCAAACAAAGCTGCAGAAGGTCTTCGCACCAAATCGAAGGATCAGCTGAAAGAACAGCTTTTGGAGCTGCGTAAGGAGAGTTTCAACCTGCGCTTCCAGAAAGCAAGCAATCAGCTTGAGAACACCGCTCGCATGCGTCAAGTGCGTCGTGATATTGCGCGGATCAAGACGGTTCTGGGTGATCAAGCACGCCAAGCTGCGTCGGCCTAAGGAGGGTAGTAAATGCCTAAGCGTATTCTTAAAGGCACCGTGGTCTCCGATAAGGCCGACAAGACGGTGACAGTGAGCGTTCAACGTCGGGTGATGCATCCGCTCTATAAGAAGTTCATCACCCGGACCAAGCGTTTCTCGGCACATGATCCCGAGAACCGTTTCAAGCAGGGGGACAGTGTTCGTATCCAGGAATGCCGTCCTATTTCGAAGTCCAAGCGGTTTGAAGTTCTGTACGCAGAAGCTTCGAGCGGCGAGGCGTAAACCGCCTTTAGGAGTGCTCGACTATGATTCAGATGCAGACGAACCTCGAGGTTGCCGATAATTCGGGTGCCAGGAGGGTGCAGTGCATCAAAGTGCTGGGCGGGTCTAAGCGTAAGACGGCTTCTGTCGGCGACATCATTGTGGTGTCGGTGAAAGAAGCGATCCCGCGGGGCCGCGTTAAAAAAGGTGACGTGCATCGTGCCGTCATCGTGCGCACTGCAAAAGAAATTCGCCGCCCGGATGGCAGTGCTATCCGCTTTGACAGCAATGCTGCCGTGCTTGTGAACAATTCGGGAGAGCCGATTGGCACACGTATCTTCGGTCCGGTCACGCGCGAACTTCGTGCGCGGAAGTTCATGAAGATCATCTCGCTGGCTCCGGAGGTGTTGTAATGGCTGCGCGTATCAAGAAGGGCGATCGTGTGATCGTGACCACTGGCCGTGACCGCAACAAGACAGGCGAAGTGCTGAGTGTTGACCCGAAAGCGAACCGCGTTGTGGTTCAGGGCGTTAACATGATCAAGCGGCATACGCGTCCGACTCAGACCAGCCAAGGCGGGATCATCGAGCGTGAAGCTTCGCTTCACCAGTCGAACGTTATGTTGGTTGACCCGAAATCGGGTGAGGCGACACGCGTTGGTTTCAAAACTTTGGATGATGGTTCAAAGGTTCGCTTTGCCAAGCGTTCCGGCGATGTCATCGACGGCTAACCGGGGAGATTAAACACATGGCTCGGTTGCATGAGGTTTACAACTCAACCATCCGTCCGGATTTGATGTCTTCTTTGGGCTACAAGAATGCCCTGGAAGTTCCGAAGATCGAGAAGGTTGTCATCAACATGGGTGTTGGTGAGGCCGCGACGGATCAGAAAAAAATCAACGGTGCGGTCGACGACATGACCCGGATTACCGGTCAGAAACCGATCATCACCCGTGCCAAGAAATCCGTCGCGACGTTCAAGCTGCGCGAAGGTATGGCTATCGGTGTGAAAACGACGCTGCGCCGCAATCGCATGTATGAGTTCCTGGATCGCTTTGTGAATATCGCTCTTCCGCGTATTCGTGACTTCCGGGGTTTGAATCCGAAAAGCTTCGATGGCCGTGGTAACTACGCCATGGGCATTAAAGAGCAGATTGTCTTCCCGGAAATCGACTATGACAAAGTTGATATGATCCGCGGCATGGACATCATCGTTGTAACCACGGCGAAGACGGACGATGAGGCGCGCGAATTGCTGAAGCGCTTCCAGTTCCCGTTCGTCAATTAACCGGGGCGGAGGACAACATGGCTAAAGTTAGTGCTGTCGAAAAGAACAAGCGTCGCGAAAAGCTGGTGGCTCAACATGCTGCCAAGCGTGAGCGTTTGAAGAAGATTGCCAACGACAAGTCTCTTCCGATTGAAGAGCGGTGGCAGGCGAGCTTGAAGCTGGCCGAGATGCCGCGCAACGGGTCAAAGGTGCGGGTGCGCAATCGCTGCGAAGTCAGCGGTCGGCCGCGGGCATTCTATCGTAAGTTTCGTATCTCGCGTATCGCACTGCGGGATTTGGGTTCCACGGGCCAGATTCCTGGCGTCGTGAAATCAAGCTGGTAAGAAGGAGGCGCATCAATGTCGATGAGCGATCCTCTTGGGGATATGTTGACGCGGATTCGCAACGGGCAGCATGCTCGTAAGACGGTTATTTCCACGCCGGCATCTAATCTTCGGGCAAACGTTCTGGATGTTCTCCAGCGCGAAGGCTACATCCGCGGCTATTCAAGCGCGGAAGTATCGCAAGGTATTTCGGAAATCACCATCGAGTTGAAGTACTCTGAGGGTACGCCGGTTATTCGCAAGATCAAGCGGGTAAGCCGTCCGGGCCGTCGGGTCTACTCGAAGATCAAGGACCTTCCGCGGGTGTTTAACGGCTTGGGGATTTCGATCCTGTCAACGCCGCGCGGTGTGATGTCTGACAATGAGGCTCGCGCTGCCAATGTTGGCGGTGAAGTCCTCTGCGAAGTCTTCTAGGCGGAGGGAAAGATGTCACGTGTAGGTAAAGTTCCGGTCCAGGTGCCGAGTGGTGTGACGATTGAAGTCGCAAATGACGTGCTGAAGGCTAAGGGCAAGCTTGGTGAGTTGACAGCTCCGATCTCTTCGGAAGTCAGCATTAGCGTTGAAGACAATGTCATCACGGTCACGCCGAAAGATAATTCGAAGAAGGCCCGGTCGCTTTGGGGCACTACCCGCGCATTGGTAAGTAATGCGGTCAAGGGTGTGTCTGAAGGCTTCACGGTTGATCTTGAAATCACCGGTGTTGGCTATCGCGCTTCGGTTGAAGGAAAGAACTTGGTGCTGGCCCTCGGCTTCAGCCACCCGGTCAACTATCCGATCCCGGAAGGGGTGACCGTTAAGTGTGAGCGTCCGACGGCGATTTCGATCTCGGGCTCTGACAAGCAGAAAATCGGCCAGATGGCGGCAGAGGTGCGCGGTTTCCGTCCGCCAGAGCCGTTTAAGGGTAAAGGTGTTCGTTACGCAGATGAGCAAATTCTGCGTAAGGAAGGGAAGAAGAAGTAGGGAGACGGCATATGCTTTCCTCAAAGGAATTGTTCAAGCGGCGTGCCCAGCGCAACCGCACGCAGGTCCGGAGCAAGGCTCAGGGTCGTCCTCGGCTCTCTGTCTTCCGTTCCTCAAAGCATATCTATGCGCAAGTGATCGACGACGAAAGTGGTCGCACAGTTGCCTCGGCAAGCACGATCGAGAAATCGTTGCGTGACTCCCTGAAAACGGGTGCTGATAAAACTGCGGCGACTGAAATCGGTAAACTGATTGCAGAGCGTGCTAAAGCGGCTGGTCACGAAGATGTCGTGTTCGATCGCGGCGGTTACATCTATCACGGTCGGGTGAAGGCGTTGGCGGATGCCGCGCGTGAAGCCGGTCTGAAGTTTTAGAGAGGGGCCGGAGATGGCACGTTCTGAAAGAAAAGAGCGCGATCGCGAAGAATCCGAACTGGTTGAAAAGCTGGTCGGGATCAACCGGGTCGCTAAGGTGGTTAAAGGTGGCCGTCGCTTTGGTTTTGCTGCAATTGTTGTTGTTGGCGATCAGCGCGGTCGTGTCGGTCACGGTGCTGGCAAGGCCCGCGAGGTTCCGGAAGCGATCCGTAAAGCAACCGAGCAAGCGAAGCGCTCGATGGTTCGCGTTCCGTTACGGGAAGGCCGGACACTTCACCACGACATCTATGGTCGCTTTGGTGCAGGTAAGGTGACGGTTCGCTCAGCCCCTCCGGGGACGGGTATCATCGCAGGTGGTCCGATGCGGGCGATCTTCGAAGCGCTTGGGGTGCAGGATGTTGTTGCCAAGTCTCTTGGGACTTCCAACCCGCACAACATCATCAAAGCGACGTTTGAAGCGTTGACGGCAATGCAGTCACCGCGATCAATCGCTGCCAAGCGAGGCAAGAAGGTTGCTGAGATCTTTGGTCGCAGTGCTAACGAGCAGGCCGAGGCCACTGCCGAGTAATCTCATCGCCGGATGATGGCGTTGAAGGAGATGTGAAGATGGCGAAAACAGAAAACAGCACGGTCACTGTCAAGCAAGTCCGTAGCGGTCTTGGTCGCAAGGAAGATCAGCGTCAGACACTGGTTGGTCTTGGACTTGGCAAGATGCACCGTACGCGGACGCTGGAGGATACACCGGCGGTTCGCGGCATGATCAACAAGGTCAAGCATTTGGTCGAAGTTGTCGACCAAGCCTAAGTTTCAGCGGGAGCTCGGCGATTGGTTCGAGCGAATTCGAGGATTGAGTGATGCAACTGAATGATCTGAGAGACAATCAGGGAGCTACCAAGGGCCGCAGGCGCGTTGGCCGTGGTACGGGCTCCGGGCTCGGTAAGACGTCGGGTAAAGGTCATAAGGGTCAGAAGGCCCGTCGCGGAGTGGCGATCAATGGCTTTGAAGGCGGTCAGATGCCGCTTTATCGTCGCCTGCCGAAGCGTGGTTTCAACAACTACAACTTCACCAAGAATTACGACGTTGTGAATCTTGGCCGTCTTCAGGCTGCGATTGATGCTGGGAAGGTGGATGCGTCGAAGGCGATCGACACGGATGCTCTTCGGACGGCAGGCCTGGCTGGTAAAGCCAAAGACGGCGTGCGCATCCTGGCGAAGGGCGAGCTTACGGCCAAGGTTGAGCTGCATGTTGCTGGTGCTTCTAAGGCGGCTGCAGATGCGATCGAGAAAGCTGGCGGCAAGCTGGTTGTCTCGGGTGGTGACGAGTAATTTCGGG
>Ga0182075_1324500_pt1 | contig 9946 bp, 4 predicted proteins | sample 071ome_FD_136017 | JGI IMG/M metagenome (GOLD analysis project Ga0182075, IMG submission 136017) | Metatranscriptome of coastal salt marsh microbial communities from the Groves Creek Marsh, Georgia, USA - 071407BT (Metagenome... | ecosystem: Environmental > Aquatic > Marine > Intertidal zone >... | reverse complement strand
CGCGTAATCCGTCGCCGTCGCACCACCCGCTTCCGACAACACCTTCGTAATCGCCGCCGTCAACGTCGTCTTGCCGTGGTCAACGTGGCCTATCGTGCCGATGTTGCAGTGCGGCTTGTTTCTTTCAAACTTCGCTTTCGCCATCTGTCGTCTCCAACCTTAAAAACGGTTACGCAAGATTTGCACGTACTTCTTCGGCGACTGCCTGAGGTACCTGCGCGTAATGATCGAATTGCATTGTGAACTGCGCCCGCCCCTGACTCGAAGAGCGCAGCGTATTGATGTAGCCAAACATATTAGCAAGCGGGACCAGAGCATTGATCACCCGGGCGTTGCCCCGCTGGTCCATACTGGTCACGTTGCCGCGCCGGCTGTTCAGGTCGCCGATGATATCGCCCATATAATCTTCAGGCGTCACCACCTCGACCTTCATCATCGGCTCAAGCAGTTTCGGGCCGGCCTTTTGCATCGCTTCGCGGAAGGCCGCACGAGCCGCCAACTCGAATGCCATTACCGAGGAGTCAACGTCGTGCGAAGCCCCGTCGAACAGCGTCGCCTTAAAATCAATCACCGGGAAGCCGGCAAGGATACCGCTTTCACGGGAATCCGAGATGCCCTTCTGAACGCCCGGAATGTATTCGCGCGGCACGGATCCGCCGAAAACCTTGCTCTCGAACTCGAAGCCGCCGCCGGGCTCCAACGGCTCGAAATGGATTTGCACACGCGCGAACTGGCCGGCACCGCCCGTCTGCTTCTTATGTGTATAGTCGATATCGACCGCTTTCGAGATCGTCTCGCGATAGGCAACCTGCGGCGCACCGATATTTGCATCGACGCTGAACTCGCGTTTCATGCGATCGACGATGATCTCCAAGTGAAGCTCGCCCATTCCTTTAATGACCGTCTGGCCGCTCTCCGGGTCGCTCGCGACGCGGAAGCTCGGATCTTCGGCCGCCAACCGCTGTAGTGCCGTCGACATCTTGTCGTGATCCGCCTTTGTCTTAGGCTCGACCGCGATCTCGATGACCGGATCGGGGAATTCCATCCGCTCCAGGATGATCGGCTTGCTTGAATCACACAGCGTGTCGCCCGTCGTGACCGCCTTGAGGCCCGCAATCGCGACGATATCGCCGGCGCAGGCTTCCTTGATGTCTTCCCGGCTATTGGCATGCATGAGAAGCATCCGGCCGACCCGTTCCTTCTTATCCTTAACCGTATTCATGACGCTATCGCCCGTGCTCAGCGTACCCGAGTAAATCCGGGCAAAGGTCAGCGTGCCGACATAGGGATCATTCATGATCTTGAAGGCAAGCGCCGAGAACGGCTCCTCGTCCGAGGTCTTGCGCTCGTCCGGTGTCTCGCCATCGAGCTTCACGCCTTTGACGTTATCGACATCCTTCGGTGAGGGCAGATAATGCACCACAGCATCGAGAAGCGGCTGCACGCCTTTATTCTTGAATGCCGAACCCAGGAAAACCGGGACAAAATCGGCAGCAAGCGCACCCTTGCGCACGCAGGCGCGAAGCGTTGCCTCGCTGGGCTCCGTGCCTTCCAGATACGCTTCCATCGCGTCGTCGTCCTGCTCGACAGCCATTTCCACGAGCTTTTCACGGTATTCGGCGGCCATTTCGGCCAAATCGTCGGGGATTGCCTGCTCTTCGAATTCGGCGCCGAGACTTTCGTCCTTCCAGATGATCGCCTTCATCTTGACGAGATCAATCAAGCCGACGAAATCCGACTCCGCGCCGATCGGCAGTTGCATAACGATCGGGCGCGCGCCCAATCGATCCACAAACATGTCCACGCAACGGAAGAAATCCGCGCCCATCCGGTCCATCTTGTTCACGAAGCAGATTCGCGGGACCGCGTATTTATCCGCCTGCCGCCACACCGTTTCCGACTGCGGCTCAACACCGGCGACACTGTCGAAGACCGCGACGGCGCCATCCAAGACGCGGAGGCTGCGCTCCACCTCAATGGTGAAATCCACGTGCCCGGGCGTATCGATGATGTTGATCCTATGATCCATCCAGGAACACGTCGTTGCGGCAGAGGTGATCGTGATGCCGCGCTCCTGCTCCTGCTCCATCCAGTCCATCGTGGCGTTGCCATCATGGACCTCGCCGATCTTATGCGAACGGCCGGTATAAAAGAGAACCCGCTCCGTGGTCGTCGTCTTTCCAGCATCGATGTGGGCCATGATGCCGATGTTGCGGTAATGTTCGATCGGGGTTGTGCGTGCCATAACTCAAAATCTCTCTAAAAGCGACTTACCAGCGATAATGCGAGAAAGCACGGTTGGCCTCGGCCATACGATGCGTATCCTCGCGCTTCTTGACAGCCCCACCCCGATTATTCGCGGCGTCCAGCAATTCGCCAGATAACCGCTCTGTCATAGTGTTTTCCGAACGCGACCGCGCGTTTTGAATCAACCAGCGAAAAGCCAACGCCTGCGCGCGATCCGGCCGCACGTCGACCGGCACCTGATAGGTGGCACCGCCAACCCGGCGCGAACGCACCTCCAGTTGCGGCTTCACGTTATCAAGGGCGTCATGGAAGCTCTGAACAGGATCGCCGCTCCCCCGGCCCTGCATCATTTCCAGTGCGCCATAAACAATACTCTCGGCGGTGGATTTCTTTCCATCCCTCATGACGATGTTGATGAACTTGCTCAACACAACATCACCGAACTTTGCGTCCGGCAGGATATCCCGTTTTTCTGCGCGATGACGTCGCGACATGACAGTAAACTCCGGTCCCGTTATTTCGGCCGCTTGGCGCCGTATTTCGAACGGCGTTGGCGACGATCGTCGACACCCTGCGTATCCAAGGTGCCCCGAATGATGTGATAGCGAACACCCGGCAAATCCTTAACACGGCCACCACGGATCATGACGACCGAGTGCTCTTGAAGATTGTGCCCTTCGCCAGGAATATAACTTGTGACCTCGAAACCATTGGTCAGGCGCACGCGCGCAACCTTCCGCAAAGCCGAGTTCGGCTTCTTTGGCGTCGTCGTATACACGCGGGTACACACACCACGCTTCTGCGGACATGCCTCAAGCGCAGGAACCTTGTTCCGTGTCGGCTTATTATGGCGTCCCTTGCGAACCAACTGGTTGATCGTCGGCATTCGATGCCCCTATTCAGTCCAAACGGTTTCCGGTCGACCCACTCAAAAGTGTGCAACCAGTGTTCAATTGCCCCAAGCGCGAAAAAAGCTCCGCTCCCGGGCCAACCGGTTTTCATTTCAGCCGGACTTACGGCTTATATGTTTACTTCTGATTCCGTGGGACTGCGTCTAGGCTTGCCCCGGTACGACAACGTCGAACCGACACCTACAGCCAGTCACCCCCGCGAAAGTGGGCGCATACTAGTTACGCCCCTATGTAGCGTCAAGCAAAAGATCGCAGAAAACTTAGCGATTTCTTACCCTTTCAAAACAAAGAGCCTTCCGCGCAAGATGCTGCCGATTTGCGCAGAAGGTCTTCATTTTCATGCGTCCCCCTAGGCCACTTCGGCTTTCTCGACCTCGGTGGCGTCGGCCGGCGCCTCCAGCGCCGCTTCCTTCGCTTGCTCGGCCGCAATGACCTTATCGCGATCTTGGGCAACGGCACGAACTTCGTTCATGTGGCTGCCCGTGCCCGCGGGAATAAGACGGCCCACAATCACGTTTTCCTTCAGCCCATCCAACGTATCGACCTTACCATTGACGGCCGCTTCGGTTAGGACGCGAGTCGTTTCCTGGAATGAAGCCGCCGAGATGAAGGATTTGGTCTGCAGCGAAGCTTTCGTAATGCCTTGCAGCACCGGAGTCGCAGACGCGATCTCTCCACCGTCCTTTTTCGTACGCTCATTTACCTCATCGAATTCCTCCCGGTCGATTTGCTCGCCGGTTAGGAAGATCGTATCGCCGGGATCGCTAATCTCGACTTTCTGAAGCATCTGACGGACGACAACTTCGATATGCTTGTCGTTGATCTTGACGCCCTGCAGCCGATACACGTCTTGAATCTCTTTGACCAAATACCGGGCCAGAGCCTCAACCCCGAGAACCTCGAGAATGTCGTGCGGAACAGGATTACCATCCATAAGAAGGTCCCCTTCCCGCACATAATCCCCTTCTTGCACGGTGATATGCTTGCCCTTCGGAATGAGATATTCAGTAGGCTCGACGTTCTCGTCGTCCGGCACAACCACAATGCGGCGCTTCGTCTTATAATCCTTACCGAATTCGACGCGACCTTCCGCCCCGCTGATGATGGCGTAATCCTTGGGACGACGCGCTTCGAAGAGTTCCGCCACCCGTGGCAGACCACCGGTAATATCGCGTGTCTTGGAAGATTCACGGGGAATACGCGCAACCACGTCGCCGGCTTGGACTTCTTGTCCGTTCTCTACCGACAGAATGGCGTCCACAGACATAAAGTAGCGGGCTTCCGAACCGTTCGGCAGCTCAACGACCTTGTTATTCTTGTCGCGCAACGTAATCCGAGGCCGGAGTTCGGCACCGCGGGGCTGTTGCTTCCAGTCGATCACGACTTTCGACGAAAGGCCTGTCGCATCATCCATTACTTCGCGTACAGACACACCGTCCAGGAGGTCGACGTAGTTAGCGATACCATCCTTCTCCGTAATGATCGGAATCGTGTATGGATCCCAGTCCGCCAGCTTGTCGCCTTTCTTGACCTCCGAGCCCTCGTCGATGAACAACCGCGCGCCGTAAGGAATACGGTGGCGCGCCCGTTCACGCTCTTGCTCGTCGATTAGAACCAGCTCGCAGTTGCGGCCCATGATGACCGGGCGACCCGTCGAATCCATGACGATATTGCGATTTTCGATCGCTACCCGACCATCAATCGAAGATTCGACCGACGAAACTTCCGCACCACGCTGCGCGGCACCACCGATGTGGAATGTCCGCATTGTCAGCTGAGTACCGGGCTCGCCAATCGATTGCGCGGCGATCACACCGACCGCCTCGCCGGAATTGACCGTCGTGCCACGGGCTAAATCGCGTCCGTAGCAAGTGGCGCAAATACCGCGCCGACTTTCGCAGGTCAGAGGCGAACGAACACGCACCTGATCCAAACCTGCAGTCGCAATCGCGTCCGCCTCCGGTTCAGTTATCATTTGGTCACGCTTCACGATGACATCACCGGAAAGCGGGTCGATAATATCGTCCGCGGCGTAGCGTCCGACGATGCGCTCGGAGAGGCTCTCAATGACTTCACCACCCTCGATCACAGTTTCCAGAGTCAAGCCGCCTTCGGTGCCGCAGTTATCCTCGATGATGATGCAATCCTGCGCGACATCGACGAGACGGCGCGTCAAATAACCGGAGTTAGCGGTTTTCAACGCCGTATCGGCGAGCCCCTTACGGGCACCATGGGTGGAATTGAAGTATTCGAGGACACTCAATCCCTCCTTAAAGTTGGAGATGATCGGCGTCTCGATGATCTCACCCGACGGTTTAGCCATCAGGCCACGCATTCCGGCAAGCTGTTTAATCTGAGCGGCCGATCCACGCGCGCCGGAATGTGCCATCATGTAGACGGCGTTCACTTCACCGCCAACGCTCGAGGACATGACCTTCATCATTTCGTCGGCGACTTCGTCGGTGCATGTCGACCAGACGTCGACCACTTTGTTGTACTTCTCGCCCTTGGTGATCAGGCCATCCAGGTATTGCTGTTCGTATTGCTTTACCTTGTCCTGAGCTTCGCCAATCAGGCGGGTTTTCGATTCAGGGATGACAAGATCGTCCTTACCGAATGAAAGCCCCGCCCGCGCGGCTTGGCTAAAGCCCATCGCCATCATTCGGTCGGCGAAAATGCAAGTCTCTTTCTGCCCGCAATGCCGGTAGACCTCATCGATGACCTGGGTGATCTCACGCTTCGTCAGAATGCGGTTGATCAGACTAAAAGGAACCTTCGGGCTGCGCGGAAGAATTTCCGCGAGATACATTCTGCCCGGTGTCGTCACAACGACCGGGCTGATCGGATTTCCATCCTCGTCCACAGTGTTGTATCGCGCCTTAATGCGGGCATTCAGCGAAACCGAGTCCGTCGCAATAGCGTGCTCGATTTCACCCAGCGTAGAGAAACGCGGCAGGCGGTACGCCTTGAGCGCGCCGCTTTTCAGCGCCTTGAGCGTCTTCGCGACGTCCTCGATATCCGGCTCTGCCGGCAAATTCTTTGGATCGCGCAAAAGGATGTCATGGTTCTCCAGCGCTTCTTCCAGCATCTCCTTGCTGGTGATCTCGATTTCTTCACCGACATGGTCAAGGCGCTCGTGCGTCAGATAGTAGAGCCCGAGAACGATATCCTGCGACGGCACGATAATCGGCTTTCCGTTCGCCGGCGAAAGAATATTGTTCGTCGACATCATCAGCACGCGCGCTTCGAGCTGCGCTTCGAGCGACAACGGCACATGGACAGCCATTTGGTCGCCGTCGAAATCCGCATTGAACGCTGCACAGACCAACGGGTGCAGCTGAATGGCCTTGCCCTCGATCAATACAGGTTCGAATGCCTGGATGCCGAGCCGGTGCAGTGTCGGCGCACGATTCAGCAGGACCGGATGTTCGCGAATCACTTCCTCGAGAATGTCCCAGACTTCGGGACGCTCCTTCTCGACCATTCGCTTGGCCGCCTTAATCGTCGTCGCCATACCATAGAGCTCAAGCTTCGAATAGATGAACGGCTTGAAGAGTTCGAGCGCCATCTTCTTCGGCAGTCCGCATTGATGCAGCAGCAATTCCGGTCCCACGACGATAACCGACCGGCCGGAATAATCGACCCGCTTGCCGAGCAGGTTTTGACGGAAACGGCCCTGCTTACCTTTCAGCATATCGCTCAACGACTTCAGCGGCCGCTTGTTCGCTCCGGTAATGACGCGGCCCCGCCGACCATTGTCGAACAAGGCATCCACCGCCTCCTGCAGCATCCGCTTCTCGTTTCGGACGATAATATCCGGCGCGCGCAGCTCGATAAGCCGCTTCAGGCGGTTATTGCGGTTAATCACGCGGCGATAGAGATCGTTGAGGTCCGAGGTCGCAAAACGGCCACCGTCGAGCGGCACCAACGGACGCAGCTCCGGCGGAATAACTGGAATGGTTTTCAAGATCATCCACTCCGGGCGCGTGCCGGATTGCACAAAGGCTTCCACCAGCTTCAGTCGCTTAACCAGCTTCTTGCGCTTGGCTTCCGAATTCGTTTCCTTCAACTCCACTCGAATCTTGTCGCGCTCGGCTTCGAGATCGATGCCCTGAAGCATGTCCATCAGCGCCTCTGCGCCAATCTTTGCAGTGAACGATTCCGCGCCATACTCATCAAGCGCGTCGTAGTATTCATCGTCCGACAGCAACTGATTGATCGACAGCGGCGATAAACCCGGCTCGATAACAACATAATTCTCGAAGTAGAGAATCCGCTCCAATTCCTTGAGCGTCATGTCCAGCAGCAAGCCGATCCGGCTCGGCAAAGACTTCAGGAACCAGATATGAGCGACCGGCGAAGCCAGTTCGATATGGCCCATCCGCTCTCGGCGAACTTTCGATAGTGTGACTTCCACACCGCATTTTTCGCAGATGATACCGCGATACTTCATGCGCTTGTATTTTCCGCACAAGCACTCGTAATCCTTAATCGGGCCGAAAATGCGGGCGCAGAAAAGGCCATCGCGTTCAGGTTTGAAGGTTCGGTAGTTGATGGTCTCGGGCTTCTTGATCTCGCCAAACGACCAGGAGAGGATGCGATCCGGGCTCGCAATGGAAATCCGGATATCGTCGAAACTCTGTAGGCCGGTCGGCTGACCGAAGAAATTCATCAACTCATTCATCGAGGTTCTCCCGATTAAAGATGTGTCACCGCATGTCTCGCTGGCGTCCTAAGACGCCGAAAGCATCCGTCTAGTTCTTGTCCATCAACTCCACGTTCAAGCCAAGAGAACGCAGTTCCTTGACCAAAACATTGAAGGATTCTGGAATACCCGCCTCGAAATTGTCATCGCCGCGGACAATCGCCTCGTAGACCTTCGTACGACCGGAGACGTCATCCGATTTAACGGTGAGCATTTCCTGCAACGTATAGGCTGCGCCGTAGGCCTCGAGCGCCCAGACCTCCATCTCGCCGAACCGCTGACCGCCAAACTGGGCCTTGCCGCCCAACGGCTGTTGGGTGACGAGGCTGTACGGTCCGATCGAGCGGGCGTGGATCTTGTCGTCCACCAGGTGGTGCAGCTTCATCATATAGATGTTGCCGACAGTCACTTTGCGATCAAAAGTCTCGCCCGTTCGACCATCGACCAGGTTTACCTGTCCGCTCCTATCGAGACCGGCATCGGTCAACATCTCGACGATGTCGCCTTCGTGAGCCCCGTCGAATACAGGTGTCGCAATCGGCACGCCACGGCTGAGATTTCGTGCAAGTTCCAAGACCTCGTCGTCTTCCATATCCGCGATGTCGTCGGCATAAACCTTCTTACCGTAGACCTCTTCGAGACCCTTGCGCAAATCCTTGGTCGCCGCCTGGCGGGCAACTTCCAATAGCGCACCGATCTTGCGGCCCATCCCGGCACACGCCCAGCCAAGGTGCGTCTCCAAGATTTGGCCGACATTCATGCGGCTCGGCACGCCCAGCGGATTCAATACGATATCTACCGGCTGGCCGTCTTCGAGATATGGCATGTCCTCGACCGGCACGATGTTCGAGATGACGCCCTTGTTGCCATGCCGCCCGGCCATCTTGTCGCCCGGCTGCAGCTTCCGCTTGGTTGCGACGAAAACCTTGACCATTTTCATCACGCCTGGCGGCAGCTCGTCGCCCCGCTGCAGCTTCTCGACCTTATCCACGAAGCGGCTTTGCAAGGCGTCGATCGACCCGTCGTATTGCCGTTTCAGCGCTTCCAATTCATCATTCACGCTCGCGTTCTTGACCACGATCTGGCGCCATTGGCCCGGCGTGAAGTCCGCGAGCAAGGCGTCCGTTATGCGCTTACCTTCGGCGATCCCTTTCGGGCCGCTGGCCACGGTCTGGTTCGACAGTCGGCTCTTGAGGCGTTCATTGTAGGACCCCTCTAGAATTGCCTTCTCGTCATCACGATCCTTCGCCAACCGTTCGATCTCGGAACGTTCGATGGCCAGCGCGCGCTCGTCTTTCTCGACGCCGCGGCGTGAAAACACGCGAACCTCGACCACCGTACCCTCGACGCCCGGCGGCACCTTGAGCGAGGTATCGCGCACATCCGACGCCTTTTCTCCAAAGATGGCACGGAGCAACTTCTCTTCGGGCGTCATCGGCGATTCGCCCTTCGGCGTCACCTTGCCGACCAAGATATCGCCGGCGACGACTTCGGCGCCAATATAGACGATCCCGGCTTCATCGAGATCCTTCAGCGCCTCTTCGCCCACGTTCGGAATATCCCGCGTGATTTCTTCCTGGCCAAGCTTGGTATCGCGGGCCATCACTTCGAACTCTTCGATGTGAATCGATGTGAAGACATCCTCGCGCACGATCCGCTCGGACATCAGGATGGAATCTTCGAAATTGTATCCGTTCCAAGGCATGAACGCGACAAGCACGTTGCGCCCAAGCGCCAACTCGCCCAATTCCGTCGATGGCCCATCTGCGATGATATCTCCCCGCATGACCTCCTCGCCCACTTTCACAAGCGGCCGCTGATTAATGCAGGTATTCTGGTTGGACCGCTGGAATTTCAGCAAGTTATAGATATCGACGCCGGAGACCTCCGCCGCGGTCTCTTCGGTCGCCCGGATCACGACACGTGTCGCATCGACCTGGTCGACAATCCCCGAACGACGCGCAACGATCGCCGCCCCGGAATCTCGCGCAACCCGTTCTTCCATGCCAGTGCCGACAAGCGGCGCTTCGGCCACGAGCAGCGGCACCGCCTGGCGCTGCATGTTCGAGCCCATCAACGCGCG
>Ga0182075_1157426_pt1 | contig 10066 bp, 9 predicted proteins | sample 071ome_FD_136017 | JGI IMG/M metagenome (GOLD analysis project Ga0182075, IMG submission 136017) | Metatranscriptome of coastal salt marsh microbial communities from the Groves Creek Marsh, Georgia, USA - 071407BT (Metagenome... | ecosystem: Environmental > Aquatic > Marine > Intertidal zone >... | reverse complement strand
GTGGGGGCGACGATCGAAGCAGATGCAAGGAGCGAGCCGTTGATCGTCACAGCACTTTTCAACGCAGAATTCGGTACTAGAGACGGAAAATATGCCTGGCGGGCGGGTGGATCTGCACCTGATATCAACCCGGTAAGAATTGCGATTACGAAAACGTGCCACGGTCGAACAACATCAGTTGCATCAAGAACCCCAAGTACAACGAGTAATGCAGCTCCGACCAACGAGGTTATCGACAGCAAGTTTTTCGCTTCGAACCTATCTGCCATCACGCCACCGAAGACATTGATGAGCATCATTGGCAGTGCGGAGGCTGCGGCAACTACGCCAAGACTGAGCGTTGAGCCTGTCAGGTCCCAAATTAGTAATGCCTGCGCAACAGCTCCTAGCCTCAGGGCATTCATTGCCAGCGATGTACCTACGAAATAAATCCTGAATTTAGGGATTCGCAGGGCACTTGAAGTACTCAATTCTTAGCTCTCAGCCAGTCGGCGTCCATCAAGATTTCGGACAACAGGTTGAGTTGTCGCCACGAGCACGAAAATACTTGCCAGGATGCCGGAACCTACTATTACTGCAATTCGCTCGTCATATATTGAGGCAACGTAGCCACCCATCATTCCACCCAGCGGAATAAGGCTAAATGTGATCGTGTAGATGCCCATTACCCGACCACGCATTTGCTCAGGCACACGCAACTGCAAAACGGTCATAGCGATCACGAAGTAAATGGTGTTTGCGAGTCCGGCGAAGTACAGGAATACCAGTCCAAGACTAAAAATCTCGGTATACGCAAACGTTGCGATCAATGCAGTGAAACTCAGTGATCCGAAAATCATGATGAGCCCAACTCTCGGATGATTGCGAACTCGACCTACAACAAATGTCCCCGTGAGAGCACCCAGTCCCAGCGCAGAGAGCATGATTCCGAAACCATCGGCGTCTCTACCCAATCTTTGAGCAAACAAGGGCATTAGCTGCAAATACTGCATTCCGAAGAAGTGCGTGCAGTAAGTAAGACCGATGAGAAGGACAAAATCTCTACGCCCAAGAATGAACTGTATTCCCTCCTTCATGTCCCGAACCACGTTTCGCTGGGTCGAGGGTGCTGGACTCGATAGTCGGATCGAAATGATCACGACCAACATGCTGAGCCAACCAAGCACGCCAATGTAGAAAACCGACGCGGTTCCACCGAAAGTAATGAGTAGTCCGCCAAGAATTGGGGTGACGAGTCGACTGAATTGCCACATCACAGATCCAAGGGCAACAGCGCTCATCATGTGGTGTTTCTCGATAAGCAATGGGAAGTAAGAAGTTCGCACAGGACCATCGAAGCCCATCACAAGGCCATGAATCGATGCGATTACAACTACATTCCAAATTTGAACGACGCCTGTCGAGTCGAGTATCGCGAGAATCAATAGAAGCGATGTCGAAGCGACCGACACCCCAATCATCAACAGTCTGCGATCAAACCTGTCTGCCAGTACACCGCCGAACAAGGTGACGATTATGGTCGGAATCGAAGTGGCTGCTCCCAGGTATCCGAGAGAAAGTGCCGAACCACCCAGTCCGTCCACGATTAGCCATTGCTGTGCCATTTGGGCGATCTGGATCGCGCCAACCGAAGCCAGCGACCCTAGCCAATAACGACGATAGACGGGGTTGGAGAGTGCTCCGAGTTTTTCGGTGAGGCGCTGCCTGAAAGCAGAAACGGACGGGGAGTCAGGTTGTGGTTGCAATAGCTACGGGGCGCCTTGAGGACAGTTACTGGCAGGCTGGCATATTACGCCCGAAAAATGCCCGTAGCCAGCACCTGTTACTCGACAGTCACCGTTTTCGCCAGATTGCGAGGTTTATCTGGATCTCGGCCTAGAGCAAGCGCTGTGTAATAGGCAAGCATTTGCAGCGGAACGAGTGTGGCAAATGGCTGAAGCAACTCTGGGCATTCCGGCACATACAAAACGTGATCAGCAACGCGTTCAATAACGGTGTCACCTTTTGTTGCCAGAGCAAGTACTTCGCCACCACGCGCTTTAACTTCCGAGATGTTTGACACCATTTTTTCGTGAAGCACGTTTTGGGGGGCACAGACTACTGTCGCCATATCCGGCCCAAGCAGCGCGTTTACACCGTGCTTCATTTCGCCGGCGGCGTAACCCTCGGCGTGAATGTAGGCAAGCTCCTTCATCTTGAGAGCACCTTCCATTGCAATCGGCAGTTGCGCAGCCCGACCGAGATAGAGCAAATCATCAAAATCGCTAAGCCAACTTGAATACTCTTTGATCTGGTCTTCAAGGTCGAGAACATTTGCCACTAGTGCTGGAAGCTCTGCAAGATTTTTCACGTGACCGGCTTCTTCTTCTCGAGAGATCTCACCACGCGCCTTTGCCAGTACGATTGCCAGCTGAAGCAACACCGTCATACTTCCGACGAGCGTTTTGGTCGAGGCAACGCCGATTTCCTGGCCAACTTTGACCGGAAGCGTGAAATTGGCAACTCGAGTTGCTTGTGTGCCTTCTGCCTCTAAAACCACTGCCTGCGGACAACCGGCTTCGCGAGCCGATTCCATTGCTGCAAGAGTGTCGGCTGTTTCACCAGACTGTGTAATCGCAATCACGAGGGTGTTTTTGTCGAGTATCGGATTTCTGTATCGCAGTTCAGATGAGTTCTCGGCGGTCGCCGGAATGCGAGCGAGTGACTCAATTACCTGCGCACCGAACATAGCGGCATGAAGCGAGGTGCCCATCCCGGTGAGTACCACACGTTTTAGTTCGTGGATTTCGGCTCCACTAAGTCCAAATTCTGGAAGTGTCTGTACCGACCTGGTGAAATCAGCTCGTCCTCGAAGAGATCCCTGGACCGCATCTGGCTGCTCGGCAATCTCTTTGGACATGAAGTGGGGGTGGTTCCCCTTTTGAGCGGCCTCAAAATCCTGATTCAGTTCAACCGCAGTCTTTGAGATCTCATTACCAATCAGATCAAATACCGATAGCGCTCCCTTGTCGACCTCGATCACTTCACCCGGTTCGAGATATACGACTTCTGATACGTGAGGTAATAAAGCAATCGGATCAGATGCCATCACGGAAACGCCATCGCGTGTACCAGCAACTAATCCGCCGGCATTCCCAATCCTAAGTCCGACGATCCAGCCGGGTTCATTACTTGAAACAGCTACGATCGCTGTGTTTCCTCGAATAATTCCAGCGGCTTCGGTAACCGCCTCTCTCAACGAACGACCCTCAGAGACTGCCGCACCAACATAGTGAGCAATTACTTCAGAATCGGTTTCTGAAACGAACTCGACACCCCGACTGATCAATTCGTCTTTCAGCTCGATGTAATTCTCTACAATCCCGTTGTGGGCGATCGAGACTTTGCCATCGCTCGATTGGTGAGGGTGAGAGTTCTGATCGTTCACCTCACCGTGAGTAGCCCATCGTGTGTGCCCAATTCCGCAAAAACCTTTTATTTGGGAGTCGGTCACCGTATTTGCAAGGTTGGATAATGAGGCCTTGTGATCTCCATGCTTGATGGTGCGAATAGTGTTGGATTCGTCAATGACTGAAATGCCAGCGGAGTCGTATCCGCGATATTCAACAGCCTTCAATCCCGCAAGCAAGTGCGGAATGGCACTTTCGTCACCTGAATAGGCGAATATTCCGCACATTATTTGGAACTTCCAGTTTCCGGCACATGCTCAGAAGTCACGATAAAGTCTTTCTCGACGGTATCAGTGTAGTAGCCCCGTTTGTCTTCAGGCATTAATCGAGCAATCCGAATCATTATTTCCTCGGTTACTCGTGCAATTTCTGTTCGAGAAGTGCGTTCATTCCTGGTGTTCACCTTGAATGGCTTCCCGATCCTGAGCGTTATGTCGGCGGTCGGCTTGAACACCCGCATCACGTTCTGAAGATGTTCCGATCCTGTCAGTGCGAACGGTACGACCGGTACACCAGTCGTGATCGCCAACAGTGCAACGCCAGGTTGCCCTCGCAACAGTCCCCCTTCTTTGCTGCGAGTTCCCTCCGGGAACATGATCGCAATACGGTCTTCGTTGACTAATTTGTTAGTAATCCAGTTCAACGCTTTCATGTCTGCGCTTCTACGATCCACTGGATACGCACCGTACGAGCGAAGTAGGAATGAAGCTGGAGGAACCTTAAAAAGCTCTTTTTTAGCCAGGAAGACCGGCGGCTTGGGCACAACCGAAGCAACGATCGCCGGATCCAAGTTAGACAGGTGATTGGGAGCAACAAGCAGCGGACCATCGATGGGTAGGTTTTCCTTCCCCTCAATCTTGAAATCCGAGAACCATTTAAGGGTAGTCCTAAATCCAAAGTTACATGGTCGGAAAAGCCACTGCTTCAAGACATCTTCTCCACAACGAGATCCATCACCCTGGCAACCACTTCTTCCAGGTTCATATCGTCGGTTTCAATCACGTCTGCATCGTCCGCAGGCCGGAGAGGCGAGTCAGATCTCGAAGAATCAACCTTGTCACGTTGTTCGATTGACTCGAGGATTTCGTTGAACTCAAACTGTTCTCCAGACGATCCGAACTCCTCGAACCGCCTCGTCGCACGAGTTGCAGCTGATGCGGTTAGAAAAATCTTGATCGGACTATCAGGTACCACGACGGTGCCTATATCTCGCCCAACCATCACAATTCCACCGTTTCCCGCCAATTTTTTCTGCTCGGCAACCATTATTTCCCTGATTCTTGGAATTGCAGAAACGGTGGAAACCACGCTGTCGATCTCAAAGGTGTGTAAACGCTCTGTTAGATCAACCCCTCCAACCGATATCGTGGATAGTCCTTTTGAGTTGACACCCACATCAATCGACGATGACTCAACCACAGAAATTATCGAGGCTTGCTCACCCAGATTTGCCTGCGCCTCTATAGCGATCCAAGTTGCGACACGGTACATGAGACCAGTATCGAGAAATTTATATCCGAGTCGGTCAGCGACCATTTTTCCAACACTTGTTTTGCCTGATCCCGCAGGACCATCAATGGCTATTGTTGGAGCGTCGGTTGTCATATTTACCCGGGCTAGATTGTTGCGCGAAACAGTTCGGAGCCACCTGATGAGCATCCGATAAGAACTCCGTCTCGGTGAATAGCTTAGTTACGTACTGCTAAAATTCCGTTCACCCGAAAAATACGAGTTATTGCCGATTTACTAACACTAGACAAGTGATATTCACTTATAAAAGTCTTAATTCGCACGGCTTTGTGGAGAGCTCATAAATATGAACGTACTCGACTGGGTACTAGTAGCTGCAATCGTAATTAGCGCCCTTTGGGGCTACAAAACCGGACTGATAAACGCGGTAGTAAATGCTGTCGTTGTTTACGTCGATTGTTCCTGAGCGGATTGTTCGCTGGCAGAGTGCTTGCAACAATCTGGGACGGTGTTGAAAGTGAATCCCTCTCCACTGCAGTTGGGTACGTGATCATATTCGTCGGTGTGTTTATCGCCGGACGAATTGTCGCTGGAATCATAAAACGGGCACTCAAGGTAACGATGCTTGACTGGACCGACAGTCTTGGTGGATTGGTGATCGGTCTTGTTGCAGGCGTACTAATTGCCGGTGGGCTTGTAACGGTGGTTGCGCGCTACTCGTTCGTGGAAAGCGAAGAGTCAGCTGCCTCAGAAATCTCTGTGAATGACATCGTCACTGACGGTATCCAGGGACTACAGGATGAGATTACCGGTCGAACGATCGATTACGCAGCAAACCTTGGACGCGAAAATGGTCGTACATGGCTGGTAGAGTCCCAACTGGTTCCGACCCTTTTGAATTTGCGAAGTTTCGTCATTGACTACGCTCCGGAAGAGTTCGGGGTCGCTCTCGACAGGTTGGAGCAGGCGATTGATCAGGCGGATGCTTAACGGCTAACTAAAGCGGCTGAACTGCCGCAACTGCTACGAGACGGTATGAGCGATAGCACTAGAGCGCCGGTACTGGTGCTCAATCAGAACTACCAACCGCTCAATATCTGCGACATTCGCAGGGCAGTGAAACTCGTGGGTAAAGGCAAAGCCGAATCCCTGCACGAATCTGGTGACTACGTTCATACGGTTAGCGATATTTTCGAGAAGCCCGAAGTCATTCGCCTCGTGTACATGGTGAAACGCCCGGTTCAACGTAGGAAAATGTCTCGATACGAGATTTTCTCCCGAGATAATTTTTCCTGCCAGTACTGTGGATCCCGCCCAAAAGACATGACGATTGACCATGTCGAGCCTCGATGCAAGGGCGGAGAGTTCACATGGACTAACGTAGTCAGCGCTTGTAAGCCGTGCAATCACCGTAAAGCCGGGCGCACTCCGGAAGAAGCCGGAATGAAACTCCGTAATAAACCTTACGAGCCACGACCGAATCCATATTCATTCCTGAAATTGAGTTCGCTCAAAGACACCTGGCTCCCTTACGTGCCGTGGATGGTCCCCGACTCGAACCCTTCGTCCCAAGTGTCAATGAACGGGATGGCCATGGTTGCTGGCGACTAGCTACTCGTCGTCGTCAAATTTGAGAGCGGGCACGCCTGAAGGATCTACCCACGGCATGTCGAGCATCATTACCTCGAATGCCAATTGAGCTGCTGCGTTCGCCACGAGTGCTTTTTTCGTGTCGTGAATAACACGTACAGCCTGAGCGACCTGCGGCTTCTTCAGGGGTTTTGCAATTTGTCCCAGCAACTCCGACCATTCGAGATTGACCACACTCTCGTCCGCACCGTGGGTGATCATAGCTACATCTCGCCACCACTCTAACCAGCGATCCATCTCAAGTAGTACGTCTTCGCGGTTTCGCCTGAACTGACCACCTGTTTGGCGGGCGTATCTAAACCGTTCTTCGACGTTTCCCACTGTCACTTCAGCAAATCGAAGTACAGCTTGGTTGTGTGCATCGAGAATCGTTGAATCATTGACCGCATCAATTGCCCATCCCGGTCTTCCGGCTGAAAGCCGAGCGATCTTGTCTGCCAGTTCAGGTTCAACTTCGTACCTTTCGACCAAAGAACTGGCTATGACTTCCGAGGTTGCTGGTCGCAGTTCGATCCTCTGGCACCTCGACACGATGGTTTCGGGTAGTTGGTCGGGCGATTGACACGTAAGAATGAGCACCGTGTCGTCGGAAGGTTCTTCGAGGGTTTTGAGAATGGCGTTGAAGCCTGCCTCAACCATCCGGTGGGCACCTTCGAAAATAAATACGTTCTTGCTGCCTTCAAACGGCGTTATGTACGACTTTTCGATCACATCCTGGACATGATCGATCGAAATCATCGTGCGTCTTTCGATGTCCGATTTCTTATCGCCATCAAGTTCGGTTTTGGGATTGATTAGCCGAACGTCAGCGTGCAATCCCCTGCGTATACGATCAGCCTGATGTGAACTTTGCAGATCGATATTGTCGGCAGTTCCAAACATGTCGACGACCGGCTCAGAGTTCACCATTCCGGCAATGTCTAACGCCAAGGTTGTTTTTCCGACTTTGTCTGGCCCCGAGATCAGGTACGCGTGGGACGTTCGTCCAATTTGGCTGGACCGTGAAAGAAAATTAGTCGCGCCAGGGTGACCGAACGTTTGCCATCCAACAACTGGAGGTTTTAGATCGGTCACCATTCGCTAGTCGAGCCCCACACTTGAGGCGAGCAAGTCTGCGTAAGTTTCACGACGCCTTATCAACCTTGCTTCGCCATCATTGACCATCACAACTGCAGGTCGAGTCTGCATGTTGTAATTGCTCGCCATCATCAAACAGTAGGCACCGGAAGCAGGCAATGCCAGCAGGTCGCCAGTTTGCGGGTCAGGTAAGTCGACATCACGTGCCAGCACATCACCTGATTCACAGAATTTTCCTGCGACTGTCACTGTAACGTCTCGATCTGCAAGCGGGTTGTCCACAGGCACCACCGCGTATTCAGACTCGTATAGCGCGGGTCGAATGTTGTCACCCATACCGCCATCAACGCTGACGTACGTCCGTACGCCCGGGATGGTCTTGATTCCACCTACTGTGTAAACAGCAACGCCGGAACGACCAACAATGGCCCTCCCTGGCTCAACAACCAACTCTGGCTCGTCTAAGCCGTACTTGTCACAGCCTTCTCGCAGGGATGTAGCAATTTCACGTGCATAGTCCGCCATCTCCAGCGGTAGTTGATCGTTTACATACCCGATAGCGAAACCACCGCCGGGACTAAATCTCTTCAGCTCAAGTCCGTACTTATCCCGCATTTGGGCAGCGAAACCAAGTACGTAGTCGATCGCTTCCGAATAAGGCTCCAACTCGAATATTGGCGAGCCCAGATGGAAATGGAGACCTTCGACATTCAAACCTTCGCGTGCCATGGCTTGTTCAACGGCTTTTTCAGCGTCTCCGGTCTCAATTGAAAAACCAAATTTCGAATCGAGGATCCCGGTCGTGGTCAGCAAGTGCGTGTGAGGATCAATACTCGGTGAAAGACGGAGCATGACAGTCTGCTTCACACCTAACTCTTGGGCAACTGAGTCGAGTAGATCTATTTCGGCGAACGAATCGATCGTTATTCGCCCAATCCCGTACTTAACAGCCTCGGTAAGTTCCTCTCTCCCCTTGTTGTTTCCATGAAAATTCAACCGGTCCGCAGGAAAGTTGGCAGCGATCGCTACTGCGAGTTCACCGCCCGTGACGACATCCATTTCAAGCCCTTCTTCTTCGACGATTTTCGATACCGCCGGGTTTGCGAAGGCTTTAGAGGGGTATTCGATGTGAGAACGTTCGTACTCGTTAGTGAAACTTCCGACGAAATCACGGCACATGTGCCGAAGAGTTGCCTCGTCGTAGATGTAGAGAGGGCTGCCAAACTCAGCAACAAGACCTCGTACGTCGCATCCGCCAATGTTCAGTCGGCCTGAATCGCCTAGTTCAGCGGTGATTGGTAGTAGTTTGGATTCAGGAATATTGGTCATCTAAGCGAAGTTTCTAGGACTGGTCAATTGAAGCGGCGCGACTATGTCGCGGCGGAAATGTTCAGAAGAGTCAATTGTCGATGGTGCACTTCGTACCGTCAATTTGTTTGGCATCAATTTGTTACCGCACACATCAAACTTAGCGAAGTAGTCGGCTTCGAATTCGCATACAGGCATGCTGCTTACGCAGTGTGGACCATTTGCAACCAAATGAGGATATGACACGATTCTAGGGCTATGAGCGACAAACCAATTCGCTTAACCGAACTGGCATCTTGCGCTGGTTGAGCTGGCAAGCTCAGTCAGAGTGAACTTGCCCAGGTCTTGGGCAAGCTGCCAAAGCCGACCCTAAAGGACCCAAATGTCCTGGTCGGGAACGAAACCGGAGATGATTCCGCCATCTACCGGATAGACGATCGCGTCGCCCTTGTTCTGACGGTAGATTTCTTCGCTCCCATTGTCGATGACCCGTTTGAATACGGACAAATAGCCGTCGCAAACGCTCTAAGTGACGTTTACGCAGTTGGCGGTAGCCCGATCACGGCCTTAAACATCGCAGCATTCCCACGAGAACTTCCGTCCGATGTGATTGCGCAGGTGCTCGAAGGTGGACAGGCGAAAGCCGAGGAAGCAGGGATCCTGATCGTTGGTGGTCATACCGTTGACGACAAAGAGCCAAAGTATGGGCTGGCGGTCACGGGAATCGTGACACCGGGAGAAGAAATAACGAACGCGAGTGCTCAACCCGGCGACGTTCTGATTCTCACCAAGGCGATCGGTTCGGGCGTGATAACTACAGCTGGTAAAGCTGGAACTGCCCCGCAATCCGTCATCGACGAAGCTGTGCGGTCAATGGCGACTCTGAATAAAAGTGCTGCCGAGGCAATGGTCGCTGTTGGAGTCAACTCGGCGACTGACATAACCGGTTTCGGTTTGCTTGGGCATCTATCGCAAATGATGAATGCGAGTGGAACTACAGCCGAAATCAATATGGACTTAATTCCTCTCCTGCGAGGTGCGAAACACCTGGCAGAAGATGGCTACATTTCAGGCGGAACAGCAAGAAATACCGAGGCAATAATGCCGTCAGT
>Ga0182075_1051371_pt1 | contig 10119 bp, 6 predicted proteins | sample 071ome_FD_136017 | JGI IMG/M metagenome (GOLD analysis project Ga0182075, IMG submission 136017) | Metatranscriptome of coastal salt marsh microbial communities from the Groves Creek Marsh, Georgia, USA - 071407BT (Metagenome... | ecosystem: Environmental > Aquatic > Marine > Intertidal zone >... | reverse complement strand
GCAGTTACGATCTGACCAGCTTTGATGTGTTCTGAGTCACCAGCATCTTCTACAACTTTCTTTCCATAGATCTCATCGTTTTCTTTGATGAAATCACTCTTATGAGCTAATTGTCCTTCTAAGAAAATTGTGTCTCCTGGATCTTGAATTCTCACCTTACGCATCATTTGTCTTACGACAACTTCAAAGTGCTTATCGTTAATTTTCACCCCTTGTAAACGGTAAACTTCTTGTACTTCGTTAACTAAGTACTGTTGTACAGCAGAAGGTCCTTTAATTGCTAAGATATCTTCTGGAGTAATAGAACCATCAGAAAGTGGCATACCCGCACGGATATAGTCATTTTCTTGAACAAGGATCTGATTCGATAATTTAACTAAGTATTTTTTAACATCACCAGTCTTAGACTCAACGATGATTTCACGGTTACCTCTCTTGATTTTACCGAAAGAAATAACTCCATCAATCTCAGATACTACTGCTGGGTTCGAAGGGTTACGAGCTTCAAATAACTCGGTAACTCTTGGAAGACCTCCAGTAATATCCCCTGCCTTAGCAGATTTACGAGGAATCTTAACAAGGATCTTACCTTCAGAAATCTTCTCTCCTTCTTCTACCATAAGGTGTGCACCAACTGGTAAGTTGTATGAACGAAGTGTTTCTCCCTTAGTATTTACAATATGTAAGGTTGGGATTAACTTTTTATTTCTAGATTCGATCATTACCTTTTCTTGGAATCCTGTTTGCTCATCGATCTCAACTTGATAAGTAACTCCTTGTTCGATATTTTCAAACGAGATTTTACCTGTAAATTCAGATACGATTACACCGTTATATGGATCCCATTGACAGATCACATCATCCTTCTTAATCTTAGAACCGTTCTTAACGAAGATTTGAGATCCATAAGGAATGTTATTAGTACTTAATGTAAGACCTGTTTTAGCATCTACTAATTTAATTTCTGATGATCTAGAGATTACAATATCTACAGCTTCACCATCATTGTTTTCGCCTTTAACAGTTCTAAGGTCTTCGATTTCAGCAACTCCATCAAATTTAGCGTGAAGTTTGTTTTCTTCTGAAATGTTACCTGCAATACCCCCTACGTGGAAGGTTCTCAATGTTAACTGAGTACCTGGCTCTCCAATTGACTGTGCAGCAACAACTCCAACAGCTTCTCCTTTTTGAACCATTTTATTAGTAGAAAGGTTACGTCCGTAACACTTAGCACAGATTCCTTTTTCAGCCTCACAAGTAAGTGGTGAACGCACTTCTACTTTTTCAACTGCAGAAGCTTCAACACGTTTTACATCAGCTTCATTGATTTCTTGACCTGCTTGTAAGATGACTTCTTCAGAAATCGGGTCGTATACATCGTTAAGAGAAACACGTCCTAAGATACGCTCTCCTAAAGATTCAACGATTTCTTCGTTTTTCTTAAGTGCTTCTACTTCTACTCCTCTAAGTGTACCACAATCCACAGAATTGATGATCACATCTTGAGAAACGTCTACAAGACGTCTTGTTAAGTATCCAGCATCCGCTGTTTTAAGAGCCGTATCGGCAAGACCTTTACGAGCACCGTGAGTAGAGATAAAGTATTCCAAAATTGAAAGACCTTCCTTAAAGTTAGAAAGAATAGGGTTTTCAATAATCTCTCCACCACCTGCGTTAGATTTTTTAGGTTTCGCCATCAGACCACGCATACCAGTTAACTGACGAATCTGCTCTTTAGACCCCCTCGCACCAGAATCTAACATCATAAATACAGAGTTAAATCCTTGTTGGTCCTCACGGATACGCTTCATCGCAAGTTCAGTAAGCATTGCGTTGGTAGATGTCCAAACATCAATTACCTGGTTGTAACGTTCGTTGTTAGTGATCAGACCCATGTTGTAGTTTCCGATAATACCTTCAACTTGTAAGTTTGCTTCTTCGATCATTTTAACTTTCTCAGCAGGAATAATAATATCTCCTAATGAGAATGACAATCCACCTCTAAATGCAAAATCGTAACCCATCGCTTTGATACGGTCTAAGAATTCTGCAGTTTCAGGAACAGAAGTAACTGATAAGATGTTTCCAATGATATCTCTAAGGGCTTTCTTGTTCAATACTTGGTTGATATAACCCGCTTGTTCTGGAACAACAGTATTAAACAAAACTCTACCTACAGTAGTTTCAATGATTTGATAAGTAAGTTCTCCATTTTCATTGAAGTCTTTCGCTCTAACTTTGATACCAGCGTTCAAATCAACGCGTTTCTCGTTTAAAGCAATCGTAACTTCTTCAGAAGAATAGAACGTCATTCCCTCCCCTTTAACAGGAAGTTCTGGAGTTGACTTTCGTTCTTTAGTCATATAATAAAGACCCAATACCATATCCTGAGATGGTACCGTAATCGGAGAACCATTTGCAGGGTTTAAGATATTGTGAGAAGCCAACATTAAAAGTTGTGTCTCTAAAATAGCTTCTGGTCCTAATGGTAAGTGAACCGCCATCTGATCCCCATCGAAATCCGCGTTAAATGCGGTACATGCTAATGGGTGAAGACGAATCGCTTTACCTTCGATCAATTTTGGCTGGAACGCTTGAATTCCTAAACGGTGAAGCGTTGGAGCACGGTTGAGCAGTACTGGGTGTCCTTTGATGACATTTTCTAAGATATCCCAAACTACTGGCTCTTTTTTATCGATAATTTTCTTAGCTGACTTAACTGTTTTTACAATACCTCTTTCGATTAATTTACGAATCACAAAAGGTTTGTAAAGCTCAGCAGCCATATCTTTTGGTAAACCACATTCGTAGAGTTTTAATTCAGGTCCTACAACAATTACAGAACGAGCTGAATAATCCACACGTTTACCTAATAAGTTTTGACGGAAACGACCTTGTTTACCTTTTAAAGAATCAGAAAGTGATTTTAATGGACGGTTTGATTCAGTCTTAACCGCTGATGATTTACGAGTATTGTCAAAAAGTGAATCAACAGCCTCTTGTAACATACGCTTTTCGTTACGTAAGATTACTTCTGGAGCTTTGATTTCAACCAATCGCTTTAAACGGTTGTTTCTGATAATGACTCTACGGTATAAATCGTTTAAGTCAGAAGTCGCAAAACGACCTCCATCTAGAGGAACAAGAGGTCTTAATTCCGGTGGAATCACAGGGATTACCTTAAGAATCATCCACTCTGGATTATTCTCTCTATTTTCTTGAGACTCTCTAAATGACTCAACAACTTGAAGTCTCTTTAAAGCTTCCGTTTTACGTTGTTTCGAGGTCTCTGTATTTGCTTTGTGTCTGAGCTCGTAAGACAACTCATCGAGATCCAATCTCTTTAAGATGTCAATCAAGCACTCAGCACCCATCTTAGCGATGAATTTATTTGGATCTGTATCCTCTAAGTATTGATTTTCAACTGGAATTGATTCCATGATATTCAAATACTCTTCCTCAGTTAAGAAATCCATTTTTTGGAGTTCTTCCCCATCAACATTCTTAGCGATACCTGGTTGAATTACTACATAACGTTCGTAGTAAATAATCATATCTAATTTCTTAGATGGTAAACCGAGTAAGTAACCAATTTTGTTAGGAAGTGAACGGAAGTACCAGATGTGAGCAACAGGAACCACAAGGTTGATATGACCTACGCGATCTCTACGTACTTTCTTCTCAGTAACTTCTACCCCACAACGATCACAAACGATTCCACGGTAACGGATTCTCTTGTATTTTCCACAAGCACATTCGTAATCCTTTACGGGACCGAAAATACGCTCACAGAACAATCCATCACGCTCAGGCTTGTGCGTTCTATAATTGATGGTTTCAGGTTTTAAAACCTCTCCTTTAGATGCAGCTAAAATAGATTCTGGCGATGCTAATCCTATTGAGATTTTATCGAACTTTTTTACTGCGTTATTATCTTTTTGTCTTGCCATAACACTATGGTGATCTAAGTTAATTCTTAATTAATACAATACTTCAAGCTACTGCTTGTTACTCTTCTAAACGGATATCTAATCCTAAACCTTTTAATTCGTGCATTAACACGTTAAATGATTCAGGTAATCCTGGTTCAGGCATGGTCTCTCCTTTGACAATTGATTCGTAAGTTTTAGCTCTACCAATCACATCATCAGATTTAACCGTTAAGATTTCTCTTAGGGTTGCAGAAGCACCGTATGCTTCAAGTGCCCAAACCTCCATCTCTCCAAAACGTTGACCTCCAAATTGAGCTTTACCTCCAAGTGGTTGTTGCGTAATAAGTGAGTAAGGTCCAATAGAACGAGCGTGCATTTTGTCGTCAACCATATGTCCTAATTTCAACATATAGATAACTCCAACAGTTGCAGCTTGATCGAATCGCTCTCCAGTTCCACCATCGTATAGGTAAGTGTGTCCAAATCTTGGAACATTAGCCTCATCAGTGTAACTGTTAATTTGATCTAAAGTAGCTCCATCAAAAATTGGTGTAGCAAACTTCTTACCTAGATTTTGTCCAGCCCATCCAAGAACGGTCTCATAAATCTGACCGATGTTCATACGCGATGGTACCCCTAATGGGTTCAGTACAATATCTACTGGCGTTCCGTCCTCTAAGAAAGGCATGTCCTCGTGTCTAACAATACGAGCAACAATACCCTTGTTTCCGTGACGTCCAGCCATTTTATCACCCACTTTAAGTTTACGTTTCTTAGCGATGTAAACCTTAGCGAGTTTCATAATACCTGCAGGAAGTTCATCTCCGACAGAGATTGTAAACTTATCTCTTCTAAGATTTCCTTGTAGGTCGTTTAATTTAATCTTGTAATTGTGAAGTAAATCAGTGATTACATTGTTTAAATCAGCATCCGTAGTCCAAGATCCTCCAACAAGGTGAGCGAAGTCATCCACTGCATTAAGCATTTTCATGGTGTACTTCTTACCTTTTGGTAAGATTTCTTCTCCTAAGTCATTTAATACTCCTTGAGAAGTTTTTCCAGTAACCAAAGAGAATAGCTTTTCAACTAATACGTCTTTTAGTTCTTGGAATTTTACTTCGTATTCTAATTCAAGCTTGTTAATCGCATCTTTATCTTCAGAACGCTTGCGCTTATCTTTTATAGATCTAGAGAATAACTTCTTGTCAATCACAACTCCTCTAAGTGAAGGAGAAGCTTTTAACGAAGCGTCTTTAACATCACCAGCTTTATCTCCAAAGATCGCTCTAAGAAGCTTTTCTTCAGGTGTAGGATCTGATTCTCCTTTTGGAGTAATCTTACCTATTAAGATATCACCAGGTTTAACTTCAGCACCAACTCTGATCATTCCGTTTTCATCCAAGTCTTTAGTAGCCTCTTCAGAAACGTTTGGAATATCATTAGTCAATTCTTCAGCACCTAATTTCGTATCTCTAACCTCTAGTGAGTATTCATCAACGTGAATTGATGTAAAGATATCTTCACGAACAACTTTTTCAGAAATTACAATCGCATCCTCGAAGTTGTATCCTTTCCAAGGCATGAAGGCAACTTTTAAGTTTCTACCAAGAGCTAGTTCCCCTTGTTGTGTAGCGTATCCTTCACATAAAACTTGACCTTTTTGAACTTTATCACCTTTTCTAACAATCGGTTTCAAGTTGATCGAAGTCCCTTGGTTCGTCTTTCTAAATTTTATAAGATTGTAAGTTTTTGAATCAGAATCAAAAGAAACTAATTGTTCTGTTTCAGATCTGTCATATTTAACGGTTACTTTTTCAGCATCAACGTATTCAACAACTCCATTTCCTTCAGCATTGATCAATACTCTTGAGTCAGCAGCAACTTGTTTTTCCAATCCAGTACCTACGATAGGAGATTCTGGACGCAACAATGGAACTGCCTGACGCATCATGTTTGATCCCATCAGTGCACGGTTTGCATCATCGTGCTCTAAGAATGGAATCAACGATGCAGAAATAGATGCAATCTGGTTTGGAGAAACGTCTGTGTATTGAACCTCAGATGGATCAACAACTGGGAAATCTCCTTCCTCTCTTGCAATAACTTTTTCACGATCAATCGTACCGTCTTCTAAAAGAGGAATGTTCGCCTGAGCGATTTTCTTTCCTTCTTCTTCTTCAGCACTTAAGTATTGGAAATCACCTAAGTCAACCTTACCGTTTTCTACTTTTCTATATGGAGTTTCTAAGAATCCCATTGGGTTCACCTTAGCAAACACAGAAAGTGATGAAATAAGACCGATGTTCGGTCCTTCAGGTGTTTCAATAGGACAAAGTCTTCCGTAGTGTGTATAGTGAACGTCACGAACCTCGAATCCTGCTCTTTCTCTAGATAAACCTCCAGGTCCAAGTGCAGATAAACGACGCTTGTGAGTAATCTCAGCAAGTGGATTGGTTTGATCCATGAACTGAGATAACTGGTTCGTTCCAAAGAATGAGTTAATAACAGAAGACAAGGTCTTTGCATTAATCAAATCAATTGGAGTAAACACCTCGTTATCACGAACGTTCATACGCTCTCTAATGGTACGAGCCATACGAGCTAGACCAACTCCAAACTGTTGAGATAATTGTTCACCAACAGTTCTAACACGACGGTTAGACAAGTGATCGATATCATCGATCTCAGCCTTAGAGTTAATCAAGTTGATTAAGAACTTGATAATAGTAATGATATCTTCTTTGGTAAGCACTTGCTCATCCATAGCGATATCAAGACCTAATTTTTTGTTCATTCTATAACGACCAACTTCACCTAAGTTGTAACGTTGATCAGAGAAGAATAATTTATCAATAATCCCTCTTGCAGTCTCCTCATCGGGTGGTTCAGCATTTCTAAGTTGTCTATAGATGTGCTCCACAGCCTCTTTTTCAGAATTTGTTGGATCCTTTTGTAGGGTATTGTGAATAATTGCATAGTCAGACTGTGCTTGATTCTCTTTGTGTAAAAGAATCGTTTTCACATCAGTCTCAAGTATTTCTTCGATATGATCTTTTTCAAGAATCGTATCACGATCTAAAACGATCTCATTACGTTCTATCGATACTACTTCACCAGTATCTTCATCAACGAAATCCTCGTGCCAAGTATTGAGAACACGAGCAGCTAATTTTCTACCTAAGTATTTTTTAAGTCCTGTTTTAGATACTTTAACTTCTTCAGAAAGGTCGAAGATTTCAAGGATATCCTTATCTCTTTCAAACCAATTGCTCTAAAAAGTGTAGTAACAGGTAATTTTTTCTTACGATCGATATAAGCGTACATAACGCCGTTGATATCGGTAGCAAATTCTATCCATGATCCTTTAAAAGGAATCACACGAGCTGAATATAATTTAGTTCCATTTGCGTGGAAGGACTGTCCGAAGAAAACCCCAGGTGAACGGTGTAATTGAGAAACTACAACACGCTCAGCTCCGTTGATAACGAAAGTTCCTGAAGGTGTCATATAAGGAATAGTTCCTAAATAAACATCCTGAACGATTGTTTCAAAGTCTTCATGCTCTGGATCGGTACAGTAAAGTTTTAAACGTGCCTTTAAAGGAACGCTATAAGTAAGACCTCTTTCGATGCACTCTTGTATAGAGTATCTAGGTGGGTCAACAAAATAATCAAGAAATTCTAATACGAATTGATTTCGTGTATCTGTGATTGGAAAGTTTTCCATGAAGGTGTTGTATAAACCTTCATTGCCTCTCTCGTCAGATTTGGTTTCTAATTGGAAAAAATCCTGAAACGATTTTATCTGAATGTCCAAGAAATCCGGGTAGTTCGGTATGTTCTTAGCGGATGCAAAATTGATTCTTTCAGTCTGATTTGTGAACATCAATGGACAATTTTTAGATTAAAAATACTATGCAAAGGTGGTATACATCTTCATATACCATTATAAAAAGGCTTAGGTCTAGCCGTAATATACGGAAAGACCTAAACCAATTATGAAGTATGTGTTAGCTTACTTAAGCTCAACTTCAGCTCCAGCTTCTTCTAAAGAACTTTTAATTCCTTCAGCTTCATCCTTAGATATACCTTCTTTAACAGCTTTAGGTGCGCTATCTACGATGTCTTTAGCTTCTTTAAGTCCTAATCCAGTTAATTCTTTAACTAATTTAACTACAGCTAATTTAGAAGCTCCAGCAGCTTTAAGGATTACATCAAATTCTGATTTTTCCTCAGCAGCACCAGCGTCTCCACCAGCACCTGGTCCAGCAGCAACAGCAACAGCTGCAGCAGCAGGCTCAATACCGTACTCTTCTTTTAAAATGTTAGCTAATTCGTTAACTTCTTTCACTGAAAGGTTAACTAGTTGTTCTGCGAAATCTTTTAATTCTGCCATTTTTCTATCGTTTAATAAAATTTTTAAAATATAATTGTTTTAAGTGCGTACTTATTCTCTTTCAGATAAAGTTTGTAAGATACCTGCCAATTTTCCACCACCTGATTTAAGTCCAGAAATAACGTTCTTAGCAGGAGATTGCAATAATGCAATAACATCTCCGATAAGCTCTTCTTTAGACTTGATTGCAACAAGTGCATCTAATTGTTCGTCTCCGATATAAACTTCCTCTTCTATATAAGCTCCTTTTAATAAAGGCTTGTCAGATTTTTTTCTAAAGTTCTTGATCAACTTTGCAGGAGCATTACTCTCCTCAGCGATCATAATTGAAGTGTTACCCTTCAATACAGTAGAAAGATCTCCAAAATCTTTATCAGAAGCTTCCATTGCTTTTGCAAGCAAAGTGTTCTTAACTACGTTTAACTTTACATTCGCTTTAAATGCAGCTCTTCTTAAATCAGAAGTAGTTTGTGCATTTAAACCAGAAATATCAGCTAAATAAATAGTAGCATTTTCTGCTAACTGAGTAGTTAATTCTTGTATAACTTGTGCTTTTTCTTCTCTTGTCATCTCTTAAATATTAACTACTAGTTAAACTACTTTTGTATCTAATTGAATACTTGGACTCATGGTTGAAGACATATAAATACTCTTCATATAAACACCTTTAGCAGCTGTTGGTTTCATCTTCTTAAGTGTTTCTAAAAGCTCCAATGCATTGTCAGCGATCTTGTCTGCAGAGAAAGAAACTTTCCCAATTGCAGCGTGAACGATACCAGTCTTATCAACTTTAAAGTCAATTTTACCAGCTTTTACATCAGAAACCGCTTTTGCGATGTCCATAGTTACAGTACCAGTCTTTGGGTTTGGCATAAGACCTCTTGGCCCTAATACACGTCCTAAAGGACCTAATTTACCCATAACGCTTGGCATTGTTACAATTACATCAACGTCGGTCCAACCTCCTTTGATTTTTTCTAAGTATTCGTCTAATCCAACATAATCAGCTCCTGCTTCTTTAGCTTCTGCTTCTTTATCTGGAGTTACTAATGCTAATACTTTAACGTCTTTACCTGTTCCGTGTGGAAGTGTTACAACTCCACGTACCATTTGGTTAGCTTTTCTTGGATCAACCCCTAAACGAACTGCGATATCAACTGATGCATCAAACTTAGCCTTAGTAATATCTTTAACTAATGCAGATGCTTCTTGAAGTGAATACAATTTGTTTCTATCAATCTTAGAAAGCGCTTCTTTTTGGTTTTTTGTCAATTTTGCCATAATAAAATGCTATTAAGATTAAAAAGGTTTTTTTCCAGTTACTTTAAGACCCATAGATCTCGCTGTACCTGCCATCATCATCATTGCAGATTCAACAGTAAACGCATTTAAGTCTACCATTTTGTCTTCCGCAATCGTTTTGATTTGATCCCAACTAACTGAAGCAACTTTAACTCTGTTTGGTTCACCAGAACCTTTTTTAACTTTTGCCGCTTCCATCAATTGAACTGCCGCAGGAGGTGTTTTAACAACAAAGTCGAACGACTTGTCCTTGTATACCGAGATAACAACAGGTAATACTTTACCCGCTTTGTCCTGTGTTCTAGCATTAAACTGCTTACAGAACTCCATAATGTTAACTCCGGCAGCACCTAAAGCGGGTCCAACCGGTGGCGATGGGTTCGCTGCACCTCCCCTAACTTGTAGTTTAACTACTTTACTTAATTCTTTTGCCATTGTTCTTAATTAATGTTTAAAGGCGACATTGGAAGCTGACACCTTTTGTTTATAG
>Ga0182075_1049039_pt1 | contig 10224 bp, 6 predicted proteins | sample 071ome_FD_136017 | JGI IMG/M metagenome (GOLD analysis project Ga0182075, IMG submission 136017) | Metatranscriptome of coastal salt marsh microbial communities from the Groves Creek Marsh, Georgia, USA - 071407BT (Metagenome... | ecosystem: Environmental > Aquatic > Marine > Intertidal zone >... | reverse complement strand
TGAAATTTGAAGGAGACAAAGCGTCAGTTCAAGGATCGATCTTAGCACAAAACATGTTTATAAGATCCTTCGATCGCGGCTTTTAATTAACGTAATGATAAATAGTAACATCGGAGCAAAAAATGGCAGAATTTAAACTTGGTAGAATTAGATTTGTATGGAAGGGTGACTGGACAACAGCCACTACTTACTACAAAGATGACGTCATAAGATATGGCGGACGAACATATATCTGTGCTGTAGGACACACAGCAGCAGCATCTTTTGATACGGACTTAACTTACTCTCCTACAAAGTGGAACCAGATGTCCGATGGTCTGGATTGGAAGGGAGATTGGACTACTGCAACCGTTTACAAAGTAAGAGATATTGTCAAATACGGTGGAAATTTATATGTTGCTGCCGCTGGTCATACAGCAGCATCAGCATTTGAAACTGACTTAACAGCATCAAGATGGGATTTATTTGCAGAAGGGTTTGATTGGAAAGGAAACTGGACAACAGCCACTTCATACAAAATTGGTGACATCGTAAGATACGGTGGTAACACATATCGTGCAAAAGCAACACATACTTCTGGAACATTTTCTTCAGACCTATCTGCCAACTGGGAAGTGTTTAACACAGGTATTGAATACAAAGGTACTTGGGCAACTGCTACTGCTTACAAGGTAAATGATGTTGTTTTATCAGGCGGCGGTCTTTGGATCACTGCACAGGATCATACATCCGATGCCACAAGTTTTGAAAATGATCAATCAACATACTGGACACAGTTTGTAAAAGGTTTTGAATACGAAGGTGACTGGAGCGGAGCAACTTCATATCAACCAGGAGACATTGTTAAGTATGGTGGTAATCAGTACATTGCCAAAACAACACATACGAATTCAACTCCAACACCAGGATCTGATTGGGATCTATTCACAGAAGGATTTAATTTTGTTTCTGACTGGAGCGGAGTAACAGCATACAAGGTAGGTGACGTAGTTAGATTAAATGGTTACACTTATCTTGCTACAGCAACAAGCACAAACCAAGAACCACCTAATGCTTCATACTGGGAAAGACTAAATGCTGGTATATCATGGCAGGGAGAGTGGCAAAACTCAACAGATTACAAACTTGGTGACGCAGTGGTCTATAACGGAAACTCTTATATCGTTGTTCACGCACACACATCAGCAGACGATGACTCAACAACACTTGGTGATGTTGGAAGATCTCCAGCAACTGATACAACAGGAACATATTATAACGTATTAGCACTTGGTTCAGAGGTTGCAGTATTAACAACAACTGGTGACCTTGTTTACTACGGCGGTAATGGTCCAACAAGATTACCTGTAGGAACTGAAGGACAAATTTTAACAGCAGGTGCTACTTACCCAGAGTGGGCAACACTTGGTGATGTTGATCATGTTTATTATGTTTCACCAACTGGTGAAGATAGACCTTATCCGTTATCAGGATATTCGATAGACAAACCATGGAAAACAATTCGTTATGCTGCGGAACAAGTTGAAAAAGGACCAAGAAATCCTGGCGCACAGAGATTGCTTGAACTTAACAGAGTATTCCTTCAAAGAGAAGTTACGGCATACATTGATTATCAGGTAAACTATTTTACAAACACTGCTCCTGACGTTTCAAGCATTTGGTATAACTTTGATTATGATGAATACAAGTGTGAAAGAGACGTTGGATTCATAGTTGACGCATTAATCTATGACTTGGGTCATGGTGGAAATGTTAAATCAAGAGGAGCAGCAAATTCATACGTTCAAGCATTGTATGAATCAGAGCGTGAGCCATACTTAAATTTAAGTGCTGAAAAAGAACAAGACATTGAAAGTTTCACTCACATGCTAACTGTTGTGCAGGCAGTCCTAAATCAAGAGGCTCCTGGTACAGTTTATCAAAATGTTAGCGATGACAGTACTGCAATTGCTGCACAGGTTTTTGATTCAGATGTTACTGCTGAATCAGGAACATATACAACCGTTGCGAGTCTTGTAGAAATTATTACAAATGCACTTGAGGATGAAGATGCTTCAAGAGTTCCAGCAAGATATTCTCCAAGCAATCTTATTAAAATAGCAACAGGTACCTACAGAGAAGTTCTTCCAATCATTGTTCCAGAACAGACTTGTATACTTGGAGATGAATTAAGAAGTACTAATATTCGTCCAGCAGCAGTATCGGATAGAAATCTTGACATTACTGATGCAAAATACAGCATTGGTTCTTTGGGAAGAATGGAAACTATTTTACCTTTGATTGCACAGGGTTCAACAGTTACACCTACTTCAGGAAACTCAGAAACACAAAGCAAGGTTTGGCCTTATTCGGATAACGATACTGGTGAAAGCATTGCAAGATTAGCAAGATCCACAGCACACAACATTGACTGGAGACTTGGCAGCACAGCATTGAGATCAATTCCTGATGCAACAGGTTATAACAGTTCATTCCTAAGTGGTTATGGAGATGCGGAAAGAACATTATACAATAAAAAATTCTTTGCTGAACAGGTTAAGAAATTTATTGACACAAACTATTCATCTGTAAAATACAGCAGAACAAAATGTTTACAGGATGTTGGATACATTGTTGATGCAATGGTATACGACTTAACCTATGGTGGTTATTCAGAATCATTAAATGCTGGTCTTGCTTATTTTGATGGACCTGGCGGAGCACTTGCTTTTGATTCTACTGAAAAAACAGCAACGCTTGCTTCATACAATTACCTAAAAGGTATGATGTCAACAGCGGCATTGGCTAATACAGTAACATCCAATCAAAGTGTAATTGCACAATTTAAGGATACTGCTGGTAGTGCAGGTTCTGCAACATTCATTGAAGACAACATGGATATTATCTATAACATCATCAATGGTGGAACTACATCTGCTCCAACCGTAAGAATCACAACCATCGCAACTAATACTTGTACAACTTCTGCAAACCATGGTCTTGGTGTTGGTGATGCAATTACAATTATTGACGCAGGAAATGGATTAACGGAAGGTGTTAAATATTGGATTAAAACTGTACCGGCTGCAAATCAATTTACACTTTCAGCAACCTACGACGGTACAACTGCAACACTAACTAACGGCACTTCTTTGACACTTGATGCTTATGCAATTGATTATCCAAGTGCTGCTGACGCAAGCGTATCAGGAACATTTACAGCGGCTTTTGCTGCCCTTGACGGACAGCAGGAAACATTGGTATCTGCGGCAACTTCATTTATTTCCGCAACTTATCCAAGTTTATCATACAATGTTGCCAAGTGTGAAAGAGACACAAGATTAATTCTTGAAGCGATCGGTTTTGACGCAATGTTTAATTCAAACTGGAAAACAGTCAAGGCTGCACACGCATATCTAAGATCAACTGCTTCTGATGTTTACGATGGTGGTCAGAAGGCTGCAACTATTGCAACCTATAACAATGTAAAATCAACGATTGCAGGAGATACTGCAACATACGTAAACGGAGATTCAACATATGCTGCAAGAGTAGAAGCATTATTTGAAACTCTTGAAGCAATCATATTCAGTGGTAGCATTGATGGATCAATCTGTCAAACTAATGATAGAATGAGAGATTATGCTGTTCTTCAAATTGAAGAAACAGAGACTTTATCAAGGCTGAAGTTGATGCATGGATTGCTTCAACATACACTGACACTGTAACGGCAACTTCTGGTTCAGGAAATATAGTTACTATTTCAGACACAAGTTGGTTACAGAGAAACACCGCTATTAGATTTAGTGGAAGTGTTGGTGGCGGATTAGCAACAGGCACAACTTACTATGTACAAAATGTTGAAAGTTCAACAACATTTACGGTTGCGCTAACAAGAAATGCAACAACTGCTATCACTCTTACAAATTATACAACATCATTTACTGTTGATTTATACTACGATTCAACACTATGTCAAAGAGACGTTGACAGATATATCGATGCATTCAAATACGATACAAGATTTGTTGGAAACTATAAATCAATTTATGCAGGAAGATACTATGCTAATGCAGTAACAGGATCTCTTGAAGAGGATATGTTCTATCTAAGAGATGCTACAGGTTTAAGAGATTGTACACTACAGGGACTAACCGGAGACTTATTAGCAGTAAATTCAAATGGTACTTCAAGGGTATCAGCGGGTGCTTATGCATCGCTTGATCCAGGTTGGGGTCCAGACGACTACAGAGTTTGGATCATTGATCGTTCACCATACATCCAAGGTGTAACAACAATTGGTACCGCGTGTATTGGTCAGAAGATTGATGGTGCTCTACACAACGGTGGAAATGACTCAATGGTATCAAACGACTTTACTCAGGTATTGAGTGATGGTATTGGTGCTTGGGTTGATAACAACGGAAGAGCAGAACTTGTTTCGGTGTTCACGTATTACAATCACATTGGATATCTATCAACAAACGGTGGTAGAATCAGAGGTACCAACGGTAACAACTCATACGGTGACTTTGGTTCAGTAGCAGAAGGCTTTGATGCCACAGAAACTCCAAATACAGCGGTTGTGGATAACATTTTCCAATTTAAAGCAACAGCAGGATCAGTATTAACCAACAACTCAAATATATTACAGTTTGAATATGACCATGCAGGTCAGGATTATACAGAGGCTGCTTGGACTATAACGGGTGGTGGTATTAACGCAGACGTTGATCAGGACGAATTCCGTGATGGTGCTGTGTCTCAGGTAAGATTACTTGATCTTGGAGATGATTCTTCCGGACAGCTCGGAGGTGATGGATTCTTAACAGTGACTGGAGGTGTATCGGGTGGCGGTACAACAACCACTCTACAACTTACTGCAACTGATGATCAGTTAACTAATGGTTATGCAGGAATGAGAATTACAATTACTACTGGTACTGGTTCGGGACAATATGGTATCATACAATCCAATGATGCTGCAACAAAAACAGCAAACATCATTAGAGAATCAGACGGTCAAGCAGGTTTTGATACTATAATTCCAGGTACAACGGTAGTTGCTCCAGATGCTTCGTCAATTTATACAATTGAACCAGCAATTTCATTTACTGCACCTCCTACTTCAAGCACAACTGGTGCTATGCACACTTCAGCAACTTGGACGAGAGCCGTTTATGGTGAGACTGTGGGTGTTTACACACCAGCATACACATACAGTGGTTCAGGAACAGGAGCAATATTTACAGTTACAAGAAATGGTTGGAAATATGATGTAACAATTACATCTGGTGGTACTGGATACACAAGACTTGAAACTATTACTATAGCAGGAAACAATCTTGGTGGTACAACCACAGAAAATGACTTAGTATTAACAATAACTTCAGTTGATTCAAATGGTGTCATCCAAGCATTTGATCAAACAGGTTCTGGTAAGGGTGGTGTTTACATTGCTGTTACTAATTCAGGAACAACATCTTCAATCAGTTCCGATGGATCAAATTGGTCAGCAGGTGGCTCATTACCAAGTTCAGGTAACTGGACAGGTATCACACATGGTTTGATAGATGATGGTTCAACCATTGCTAAGGTATCCAGATTTGTTGCGGTACAATCAGGTGCGGACATTGCTGCTTACTCAGACGATGGTGGAGCAACATGGACACAGACCGCATTGCCTGCTTCAGCAAACTGGAGTTCAGTAGTTTACGGTAACGGCAAATATGTTGCAATTGCTTCAAACAGCACAACAACTGCTGTATCAAATGACGGTGTGATTTGGGATCAAAACGGTACGTTACAGTCAACAGGATTCGTTGACATTGCATACGGTGCAGGTTATTATGTTGCAGTTAAACCAAGTGCTTCAACAGGTGCAATCAATAGAAGTCTTGATGGCGTAAGTTGGACAGCAGAAGATCTAAATGCATCGCACACATGGAACAGCATTGCATATGGTGACAACGCATTTGTTGTAGTAGCAACTGATAGCAACGCCGGCGAAGTCAGTGGTGATGCTGGTGCAAACTGGACAGCAACTACAATGGGTTCGCCAGATTCAACAGATCCAGCAGGATATCAACAGGTAAGATATGGTCAGGGTGTGTTTATCGCAACCACATATCTTGCATCAGTAACTGGATATTCTACTGTGATGAAATCAGAAAATGGAATATACTGGGAAGCAGTTGATTTACCAAGTCCAGGCACATTCAGCGGTTACAATGCAGTTGCATTTGGTAATCCAAACAGAGTGGGACACTGGGCAATTATTTCATATGCTTCTGGAACACACGTTGCAAATCTAAAAACTGGTGCAAAAGCAAGAGCAAGAGCATTTGTTTCAACAGAAAAAATCTTTGCTATTAGATTAACTGAGCCAGGTTCAGGATATGTTACAGCACCAACAATGACTGTAACTGATCCAGGTAACACATATGATCCACCTCACACAGTAAGAATTAGTGACGGTGCTGTTGGACAGCCAAGTTTTGTAAACAGAGGTGTTCAATACACGACTGGTTCGGCAGCAATTGGAGACGGTGACGGTGACGGTTATGCTGATATATTCCAGGATGGTGCATACGTTGCTGTAAGAAGAATCACAAACGTTCCTGTAGCAGGTTCTAACGTTGTATTCAGTCACTTGCCAGACAGGACATTTAAACTTGTTAGCATTCTAACACTTAGAGGATCTTATGATGGTGCATACACTGCATTCTATCAAGTAAGTCCAGAAATATTAAGTACTGAGGCTGCTGATCATCTAACAGGTGTTGAAACAAGAATTAGATACTCACAGGTTAGATTGACTGGTCATGACTTCCTTGATGTTGGTACTGGTAACCTTGCAGAAACTAATTATCCAGGAACACCTACACAGGATCCAGTACAGGCCAACGAAACCTACGAAGCGGATGGCGGACGAGTATTCTATGCTTCAACTGACCAAGACGGTAACTTTAGAGTTGGTGACTTGTTCAGCGTTGAACAGAGTACGGGTGTTGCTACGTTGAATGCGGATGCATTTAACATTTCCGGACTACAGGAAATTTCATTAGGTGAAGTTACACTTGGTGGCGGATCGGCAACAATCACTGAATTCTCAACAGATCCATTCTTTACAGCGGATTCAGACAGTGTCATTCCGACACAGAGAGCAATTAAGGCTTACATCGCTTCACAAATTGGAGGTGGTGGTGCAGCATTGAACGTAGGAAGCGTAACTGCTGGTAACATTTTTGTAAGTGGAAACACTATTACAACTGTTGGCGGTGCGACAACTATTACAATGAATGCTAAATTTAACTTTACTGGCGGCATAACTGGTTATCCGCTGGCAATGAACTACTTTTTAGTATAACATATGGAGGTAAACTAAAATGGCAACAGGAAGACTTGGAGCATCCAACTTATCAGCAACGACTGATACCGTGGTGTACACATGCCCAGCCAGCAATTTTGCAGTTGCAACAGTTTCTATTTGTAACAGAAACGCATCAGCAATTACGGTTAGAGTGGCGGTAGCATCTACAGCATCACCAGGAAATGATGAATACATTGAATATGATACTTCGTTATCAGGAAACGGTGTACTTGAAAGAACTGGTTTGGTACTTGACGCAGGTAAGAATATTGTTGTTTACTCAAGCTCAACAAACGTAAGTGTTGTTGTGATGGGTATTGAAACATCTACTGCTTAATAAAAGAGGAATTGATTAATGCCACGTAACATACACCCCGGATTCGTAGCAAAGAACGTAGGTAATCTGGCCATTGGTTCAAACAAAATTGCTCCATTAGCCGATAACGATGACGTTATTTTGGACGTTGACGGAACAGGAATTATCACATCTCCCGACAGGGTTACTATCACTAATGGCACCGCTTCAAACAGTTCAGGAACAGGTGCAATGGTGGTAACTGGAGGAATGGGAGTTGGTGGAGACTTGTTCGTTGGTGGAGACATCAGCGTTGGTGGAGTTTCCGGTTTTAACGGTGTGGCAATTGGTGGAACTTCAGTAGGAACATTTACTGATCTAACAGCAACTGGAACATCCACATTTTCTGAGACTGTTAACGTTGCAGAAGCAATTACAGGAGCAACAGGAACTGTTGTTCATGATACTGCGTTGACGAATAATTGGGTTCATACCTCCATAGCATCCAATTTTACGGTAAATTTTACCAATCTTGCAACAACAAACAATAGATCATACACACTGAACTTATTCTTATACCAAGGGGGAGCAGCATATCTTGGAAATGCTGTGCAAATTAATGGAGTCCCGGAAAGTATTAGATGGGCGGCATACGGTACACCAACCGTTAATGCCAATAGATTTGAAATATTAACATTCGTTATCTATCGTGTTGGTAGCACGTGGGACGTATGGGGCAACCTTACATCTCATGGATAATGGCATAAATACGTAGAGGAAAACAATTATGGGAAGAAAAGTTTATCAAAGTGGAGGAACAGTAGCAGGTGATATCCAACTTACCACAAACCGTGTCTCTACAAAAGCAATCAACCAGGATCTTGTGTTAGATGCACGAGGAACTGGAATTATTACCACAGACGATAGATTTACAATTACGAATACTACCGCAAGTACAAATTCAACATCAGGTGCAGCAGTAGTTACAGGCGGACTTGGTGTTGGTGGAGACTTATATATCGGTGGTGGTTTTAATGGCGGCCAACTTGACAACTTAACAATTGGTGCTTCGGTACCTGCCGCTGCTACATTTACAAATTTAACAGCAACTGGCACAACAACACTGGCCGAAATTGCAGAAACTGTTGCTGCCAAAACTGGAGCAACTGGTGTTGTAACTCACGATTTTACTGAATCTAATCTTTGGCACCACAGTTCAATGAGTGCAAACTTTACAATGAATTTAACAAATGTTCCAACCACAAATAACAGAATTATTACTGTTGGATTGGTTTTGATACAGGGCGGCACAGCAAGATATGCCAGTGCATTCCAAGTTGATGGTGTTTCTCAGACCATTAGATGGGCTGGTTATACTGCACCAACGCCACAAGCCAGCAGATATGAATTACAAACCTTTACATTGGTCAGAACCGCAAGTTCATGGACAGTGTTTGGATCATTAGCATCATTTGGATAGGAGTAGTTAATGCCACGATTTCAGGACATAGCAAAACCATTAGTAGGAAGATATCTGTTAGGAGCAGGTCCAGAATTTGGAGGTTCATCTCCCGCTGACGGAGGAACTGCTAACATTTCAGCAACTGGCGGATTTACTACGGTATTTGACGCTGATGCAATTAATACAAAAAACTACGGATCAGTAACATTTTCCGCGAGTGGCGCTCTGCCTGCAGGATTTTCTTTTGATGCGAATACTGGTGTATTGAGTGGTTCATACACTCTACAGGCACTTAACATTAACGGTGGTTTTGCCTTCCAGATTGTTGCAACTGAAGCAAATCCAACTCTTCCAATTTCGTCAGTGGCAACAAGAAACTTTACAATTTTCCTTTCTGTTCCTTTCAAGGTAAGACAGGTTGTTACGACTGGTTACATGATGGGCGGCTATCAAAATGGTCAGTTGTGGAGCAACGTTAACAGAGTTACACATTCAAACGATTCGACAACCAACCTTGGTAACGGTAGGATTCAAAACTACCACTACAAGTCAGGAGCAACTGATTTGAATAGAACCATGATATGGAATGGTGGATTCGTTACTGCGTTTAACATGAGAACGGAAGTAAGAAATGACACTGGCTCAATCAACTTCAATGGTGGTAATACCAGTTTTGTTTGGGATCCGGACAGAAACTACGGTTGGGTAAATGGTGAAGGAAGCGGCCAAGTAAGAAGATGGGATTTCTCAACACTTACCATCACTTCAAATAGAGGAAGTGGATGGAACGATCACTCTGCCTCCATATCAGGAGAGGACAGAGGTATTTACTGGGGTAACTCAGGACAGACTCAGCGTATCATATATTCAACAGAATCAATCGCAGGTGTCGGAACATCAGCAGGCGCACACGGTCAGCAGAAGGGATTAAGTTCCAAGGATGGCAAGGGCTATGGTGGCGAACAAGGCGGTTATAAGGGCGGATACCAATTCCGTGTAACCAGCACGGTAAATGAAGGAAGAATTACCAACGTAGGAAAACCATTCGGAAACATGGGCGAGGAAAACTACGGACATGGTCAGGACAAGGGTTACTGCATTGGTACATATGACGGT
>Ga0182075_1142240_pt1 | contig 10356 bp, 9 predicted proteins | sample 071ome_FD_136017 | JGI IMG/M metagenome (GOLD analysis project Ga0182075, IMG submission 136017) | Metatranscriptome of coastal salt marsh microbial communities from the Groves Creek Marsh, Georgia, USA - 071407BT (Metagenome... | ecosystem: Environmental > Aquatic > Marine > Intertidal zone >... | reverse complement strand
TCTCAATGTGCCCCTTGCCTATGTCATGGTGTTCGGCCATTTCGGCTTTCCCGCCCTGGGGATTGTCGGGGCTGGCATCAGCACCATGGTTGCCACTATTTTCTCATTTCTTTTATTTCTGGGTTTTTTCCTCGAGCGGACTCATCGTGAGGAGTTTGCGGTTATCGAAGCTTTTTCGCTGGAGACAGGCATTCTCAAGCGGTTTCTGCGGCTGGGGTTTCCGTCGGGTGTTGAGTTGTTTCTCAACGTTGCTGCCTTCAATTTGTTCCTGTTGATGTTTCAGTCTTATGGCGTGGTAGAGGGTGCTTCAGCGGCGATTGTGTTCAACTGGGATCTTCTCTCCTTTGTGCCGTTGATTGGACTCAACATCGGTATGATCAGCCTGATTGGCCGATTTGTCGGTGCGCGCGATCTGCAGCGCGCTGACGAAGTCGTTACGGCGGGATTTGTCATCGGACTGACTTACTCCGCCGTGCTGGCTGGCCTTTATATTGTCTTCCGCTTTCCTCTGGTTGAAATCTTTGCGCCACCGGAAGGCGATTTTACTGAGATTCGAAATCTGGCCGGCTTTATGATGGTGGGCCTGTCGAGTTATGCGATGGCGGATGCAGTCATTCAGGTCACCGGGGGAGTTCTGCGCGGCGCCGGTGATACGCGGTGGTTAATGGTGGCCTCGGTCAGTCTCCACTGGGCTATGCTGGTAGCGCAATATTTCATTATCAGGGTATTCGAACTGGGTCCCAAAGTGGCCTGGCTGGCGTTTGTTGCGCTGATTTTTGCGATCGCGGTCGTGTTCGTCATCCGCCTGCGAGGCGAGCGGTGGCGGGATGAAGAAGCGCTGGCGCGGGTCATGGCGGAATAGCGGGTTCTGCTTGCGGCCGTCGACTCCTCTTGACTTGCAGCTAACGGGATTAGCAGTTAGCCTCGTAAGTCCTGCGTAGTAAACGCTCCATCAAGAGAGTTGCCCATGCGAATATCCCTGTCTCATCTTGTGGGACTGACCGTTATTGCCGCTACCGCCTTGAGTGCCGGGGTTGGTTTAAGTCAGTCTCAGTATCCGGCCAATCTGTTGAACCAGAAAGGCAACTTTTCCCGCGGTACGGCTGCAGCCATGGGCGAGCCCTTTGTCGGTGTCACGACTTCCGCAGGCAAGATTGGCGGACTCTTTCCCGTTCGCAGCACGGGAGTGAGCACTGAAGCAATTCTTTCTGCAGCGGAAGCTTTTTTGGCGACCCTGAATACCATCGATCTGAGTCGTACCCACTTTGCGATTGACGACCCCGAATGGCGGGACTGGTCAAATGTGGATGTGGGAATCTTTCCCCGCCGGGGCGTAAGTCTCGAAGAGATGAATCCCGAGCAGAAAGCTGCTGCCTGGAATCTGCTTGAACAATCGCTCAGTGCCAAGGGGCTTGAGCAGACGCGCGCGATCATGCGAACGGAACAAACGCTGTTCGAACTGAACGGTGAACCGATTCGGTATGGCGAGGAAAAGTACTACCTCACCATGATGGGGATTCCAACGGCTGACGGGCCTTGGGGATGGCAGTTGGACGGGCATCATCTGGTCATTAATTTTTTCGTGCTGGGTGATCAGGTGGTCATGACACCTGCCTTCTGGGGCGGCGAGCCGGTGACTGCGCAGTCCGGTAAATATGCCGGCAATACCATCATGCAGCCCGAGCAGAACCTTGGTCTGGCGCTGATGCAGTCGCTGGACAGGGACCAGCAGGGCCGAGCAACACTGAGCTCGGAGAAGACCCGCAATTATCCGATGGCGGCTGCCAATGCGGACAACAAAGTGCAGGATTATGAAGGCATTCCCGGTGCTGATCTGACGAGCTCCCAGCGCCTCGCTCTGTTAGAAGTGATTCGCGCCTACATCGGCAATCTCCGGGACCCCCATGCCGCCGTCACCATGGAGGAAATCGCGGCTCATCTGGACGATACCTTCTTTGCCTGGATCGGTGCCACCGAGGATGACGCCGTATTCTATTACCGGATTCACAGCCCTGTAATCATGATTGAGTTCGATCACCAGAATCCTGTCGGCACGCTCATGCTGAATGAGCGGGGCGTCCCCACCAGAGACCATATTCATACGGTGGTTCGAACGCCGAACGGCAACGATTACGGCAAGGATTTGCTGGCGCAGCACCTTGCCTCCCAGGCTCATTGAACAGTAAAGACGACTTTTATGATGTTAAACCACCCTATGATTAAATCGCTGGTTCTGGCTGCGGCCGGGGCTGTCATGCCAGGTGCCTTCGGCCAATCTGACAACGCGTTTGGTATTCCCTCAGAAAAAGTGCGCAACCCCGCGGCCAATATCGTGGCGGCGCCCGGTTCCCGAGGACAGGGGTGGCTTGCCCAGGGCCGCTCTGAAGTGATTGCGCGTCACGGGATTGTGGCGACCAGCGATCCACTGGCGGCACAGGCCGGTCTGGAAATTCTTCAGCAGGGAGGCAATGCGATTGATGCGGCGGTCGCCGCTGCGGCCGTGCTTGATGTGACTTCACAGAACGACACCGGGCTGGCGGGAGATCTGTTCGCGCTGGTCTGGAGTGCTGAGGATCAAAAGCTCTATGCGCTGAATTCTGCTGGATTTGCGCCAGCCGGCTGGACCCCTGAGTTTTTCAAGGAGGAGCTGGGACTGAATCAGGTTCCGGGTCGTGGCGTAAACGCAGCAACGGTTCCGGGTGCCGTCTCCGGTTATGACGCGCTGCTGGAACGGTTTGGCACAATGGGGTTTGCCGAAACCTTTGAACGGGCTGCCCGCATCGCTGAGCAGGGCTGGGGGCAATCAGAGCGCCGGCATGATGATCTGGTCAGTCAGCAAAGCAAACTGCTTCAGGATGCCGATTCCGCCGCTGTATTTCTGGATGAGGGCGAAGTGCCTGCGCTGTACAGCATCATCCGAAATCCCGGCCTGGCTGATGCCCTGCGTCTGATTCAGCGGGAAGGGCGGGAGGCGTTTTACTCTGGCGACATCGCCGACGCCCTGATTACGAAAATCCAGTCAGAGGGCGGTGTCATGACCCATGAGGATCTCGCTGCCTTTCAGTCGGAGTGGATTGAGCCTATTTCGACCAGCTATCACGGTTATGACATTTTTCAGCTGCCTCCACCCGGACAGGGTTGGGCAGCGCTGGAGATGCTGAATATCCTGGAAGTGTGCGCGCCTGTCCACAATCTGGAACTGGCAGCCCTTGGCCCTTCAAATCCCGACTACTGGCACTTCATGGTAGAGGCAAAGAAGCTGGCCTACTCCGACCTGCAGGCCTATAACGCGGATCCTCTGTTTTCTGAGGTACCACTGGATCGCCTGCTGTCAAAAGAGTATGCCCTTGGTTTGTGTGACCGGATTGACATGGACCTGGCTTCAGAACCTTCCGTCAAGGGCGGGCTCGATGGCGGTACCATTTATCTGACAACAGCGGATCGCTGGGGCAACATGGTGAGCTTCATTCACAGTATTTTTTCAGTCTACGGTAGCGGTATCACTATCCCGCCTTACGGCATGATTCTGCACAATCGCGGCGTCGCGTTCTCGGTCGATGAAGCGCATCCGAATGTCGTGGCTCCCCGCAAAAGGCCGTTCCATTCAATCATTGCCGGGATGGTGATGCAGGACGGACAGCCGCTAATGACATTCGGCAATATGGGAGGTGCGGTGCAGCCAGAGACGCATGCTCAGCACATGGTCAACGTGATCGATCATGGCATGAACGTGCAGATGACAACTGACGCGGCTCGCTTTACGCACAGTCAGAGCAGCAATATTTTGTCGCTGGAACACGATCTCTTCAGTCTGGTGGGAAGATCGCTAGAGGCCAAAGGACACGAGGTGCGTTCCGTGAATGGCGGCCGGGTGGGCGGTTATCAGGGGATTCTTTTCACCCGTGACCCCTCGCTGCCTTTACCCGAAATGACACCGGAAAGCATCAGCGAGGACCACCCGGTCAACGGCATTTACCGGGCCGGATCGGATCACCGTAAAGATGGTCAGGCGGTTGGCTGGTAGTGTGCTTGCCAGTGGGCAGATCAGACAGGTTTATTGAGTTCGGGGACGCGGCATGGAGATGATCTCAGAGCAGTTGATTGAAGCTTCGCGGGAGTCGGTGTGGCTGGCTCTGAACGATACCGCCATCCTGCAGCAAGCCATGCCCGGCTGTGAAAGCTTTGAAGAAACAGGAGAAAATACATTTGAAGCCAGGCTGGTTACCAAAATTGGGCCGGTCAAAGCCCGGTTCAAATTTGACGTCTCACTCAGCGATCTTGACCCACCCAGGGGTTACACCATCAGCGGTGCAGGTCAGGGGGGTGCTGCAGGGTTTGCCAAGGGGGCGGCGACAGTCACTCTGTCTGAACAAGAAGGTGCAACAATGCTGGCCTATCATGTGCAGGCCAATGTGGGTGGAAAGCTGGCTCAGCTGGGGGCCCGGTTGATTGACGGGGTCGCGAAAAAAATGGCCGATGAATTTTTTGAGAATTTTAAACAACTGGTGGGCGCCGAAGCCGAACCGGCTCCGGACGCGCCAGAGTAGGTGGAGGGACAAATCATGAGTACAGTCAGCATGACAGTTAACGGGGAAGCCGTGTGCGGAGAGGTCGAAAGTCGCACGCTGCTGGTGCAATTTCTGAGAGAAAATCTCGGTCTCACTGGCACCCATGTCGGATGTGACACCAGCCAGTGCGGTGCCTGTGTGATTCACGTGAATGGCAAATCCGTCAAGTCGTGCACGATGCTGGCCATTCAGGCCGATGGTGCCGACGTCACCACGATAGAAGGGCTGGCGAATGAGGCGGGATTACATCCGATGCAGCAGGCATTCATGGACAATCATGGATTGCAGTGCGGGTTCTGCACACCGGGAATGGTGATGAGCGCACTGGATATCGTGAACCGCAATGGTCATGAGCTCGATGAATCTACCGTGCGAAAGGAATTGGAAGGCAACATCTGCCGGTGTACCGGGTATCACAACATTGTGAAAGCCGTACAGGCCGGTGCAAAAGCGATGGGAGGGTCCTGAAATGAATGAGAACGGCATTGGCGCAAGTGTGCGCCGGAAGGAGGATCAGCGTTTTCTGATCGGTAAAGGTAACTACACCGATGACATTAATGTGGCAGGTCAGACCCATGCGGTATTCGTGCGCTCGCCCCATGCGCACGCAGAGATAAAAGGAATCGACTGTAGCGGTGCGCTTGCCGCGCCCGGTGTTGTCGCAGTGCTGACCGGGGACGATCTGGCAGCTGACGGCATCGGCCCCCTGATCTGTGGTGTGACGGTGACCAGTGATGACGGAGAGCCCCATCGGGCGCCTGCTCATCCCGCGCTGGCTCAGGGCAAAGTCAATTATGTCGGGGATCATGTCGCGATCGTCATTGCTGAAACGCGCGCTCAGGCTCGTGATGCGGCTGAGTTGGTGGATGTGGATTACAACGTCCTGCCGGCCGTGATCGATACCGGTAGCGCAGCAGACTCCGGGCAACAGCAAATCCATGAGGTCGCCCCTGATAACGTCTGTTATAACTGGCCATTCGGGGATAAGGACGGGGTAGAGGCGGCATTCGCAGGTGCACACAAGGTGTCCAAGCTGGATCTGGTTAACAATCGCATGGTTACCAATCCCATGGAGCCCAGAGCGGCACTGGGCGAGTACAACCCGGGTACGGACGAGATCACCCTTCATCTGACAACTCAGAATCCGCACGTTCACCGACTGGTGCTGTCGGCGTTCAATCAACTGGCCCCTGAACACAAACTGCGTGTGGTCGGGCCGGATGTGGGCGGCGGGTTCGGCGCCAAGATCTTCGTCTATGCAGAGGAACTGGTGGTCGGCTGGGCCTGCAGGAAAATCAAGCGTCCCGTGAAGTGGAACGGCGATCGAACCGAGGCTTTTCTGGCAGACGCGCACGGTCGTGATCATGTATCGACTGCGGAAATGGCGATGGACGAAAACGGCAAATTTCTGGCGATGCGGGTGCAGACGCAGGCCAATCTGGGTGCGTATCTGTCGACTTTCAGCACCATGGTGCCCAGCTACCTGTACGCTTTCTTGCTGGCCGGGCAATACTCGACTCCTCTGATTTACTCTGAGGTCAAAGCGGTATTTACCAACACAGCACCGGTTGATGCCTGCCGCGGTGCCGGCCGACCGGAAGCCACCTATTTGGTGGAGCGTCTGGTTGATATTTGTGCGGCGGATATGGGGCTGGATCCGGCAGAAATTCGCCGGCGTAATTTCATACCCGTTGATGCGTTTCCCTATCAGACTCCGGTCGTTCAGTGCTACGACAGCGGAGACTATCCTGCGGCGCTGGACAAGGCCATGGAACTGGCTGACTACAGCGGGTTTTCGGCACGGGCCGAAGAAGCCAGGTCGCGAGGCAAACTGCGCGGCATTGGTCTGTCTTCCTACGTCGAAGCCTGCGGTATTGCGCCCTCCGCGGCGGTGGGTCAGCTGGGTGCCGGAGTCGGTCTGTGGGAAAGTGCGCAGGTGCGCTTTAACCCGACAGGCAATGTGCAGGTTTTTACCGGTACACACTCCCATGGACAGGGTCATGAGACGACATTTGCGCAGCTGGTCTGCGATCAGCTGGGCGTGCCTATCGAGAATATCGAAGTGATCCATGGCGATACCGCGAAAACCCAGTTTGGAATGGGCACTTATGGCTCCCGTTCGCTGGCGGTAGGGGGGGTGGCAATCGCCCGGGCCTGTGACAAGCTGATTGCCAAGGGCAAAAAAATCGCCGCGCACGCCTTGGAGGCAGCCGAAGATGATATCGAGTTTGCCGATGGAAATTTCAGCGTGGCCGGCACCGACAAGGCGATGAATATTGCGGAAGTCGCTTTCACGGCGTACGTGCCGCACTCCTACCCTGAAGGTGTAGAGCCCGGTTTCGATGAAAATGCGTTTTTTGATCCCACGAACTTCTCTTTTCCGGCAGGAACACATATCTGTGAAGTGGAAGTTGACCCTGACACCGGGGTGGTAGAAGTCGTGAAATATTCAGCCGTCGATGACTTCGGCAGATTGATCAATCCGATGATTGTCGAAGGCCAGGTTCATGGGGGCATCGCGCACGGAGTGGGGCAGGCTCTGCTGGAAGGCTGCTCATATGACAGCGAAGGTCAGTTGATCACCGCCTCTTACATGGACTATGCCATGCCGCGCGCCGACAACCTTCCCAGTTTCGATATCGACTATGCGCCGACCAATCCGCCGGACAATCCGCTGGGCGTCAAAGGCTGCGGCGAGGCCGGCGCGATCGGCGCGCCACCGGCTGTGATAAACGCGATTTCGAATGCGCTTGGTGTGAGACACATAGATATGCCGGCAACACCGGAAACCGTTTGGCGTGCGGCCCAGCAAGCGGCTGCGGTCAGTGCCTAGGAGAAGCGATCATGTACGAATTTAACTACAGGAAAGTTGACAGCGTTGCGGCAGCCGTAGAGGCGATGCAGCAGGCAGAAGACGGCAAATTTGTGGCGGGTGGTTAAACCATGTTGCCGACCATGAAGCATCGCCTGGCCAGCCCCTCTGATCTGATTGATCTGGGCGGCGTCGCAGAACTGACCGGGATCAGTGTGGAGAATGAAAATCTGATTGTCGGCGCCATGACGACCCATGCTGCGGTGGCAGCGTCGGCAGAGGTGCAGCAGGCCATTCCTGCGCTGGCCAGGCTGGCGGGCAATATTGGCGATCCGGCCGTGCGGAATCGGGGAACTCTTGGTGGCTCCATTGCCAACCATGATCCGGCTGCCGATTATCCGGCGGCTGTAATCGCTCTTGGTGCGACGGTGCAGACATCCAAACGGGCGATTCCGGCAGAGGAGTTTTTTACCGGGATGTTCGAAACCGCTCTGAAAGACGATGAAATTGTCACGTCCGTGAGTTTTCCCTTGCCCGAAGCGGCTGCCTACATGAAGTTTGAAAATCCTGCGTCCCGCTACGCCATCGTCGGTGTTTTTGTTGCAAAGACAGGCGGTGAGGTGCGCGTCGGCGTCACGGGCGCTACGGCTTGTGCCCATCGGGGGTTTCGACTTGAAGCGGCTCTGGGCGGTGAGCTTGATGCAGGCGGTATTGATGCGGTTGAGCTGCCCGTCGAGCAGATGAACAGCGATATTCATGCCAGTGCAGAGTATCGGGCACACCTGGTTAAAGTCATGACCAAGCGCGCTGTGGAGGCCTGCCAGTAAGGCTTTTTATGAGTCGTGAACCGGCCTCTATAGAGCAAACGCAGGCACTGCTTGAGCAGGCAAACTATGTCGCTGACCGGGCTTTATCCACCACGCTGTATCTCGCACTGAAGATGCAGCGGCCGCTCTTCCTTGAAGGCGAGGCCGGTGTCGGTAAAACAGAAATTGCCAAAGTGCTCTCCCAGACCCTCGATCGTCGACTGGTGCGGCTGCAGTGCTACGAAGGTCTGGACATCGGCTCTGCTGTCTACGAGTGGAATTACTCAAGACAGATGCTGGAAATCCGGCTGGCCGAAGCCGCGGGCTCCGTTGATAAAGCCGGGCTAGCCAGAGACGTCTTCTCGGAAGAGTTTCTTATCGAGCGTCCTTTGCTGCAGGCGCTTCGCTCGGATGATAGGGGAGCGCCGGTTTTGCTCATTGATGAGCTCGACCGGACAGATGAACCGTTCGAGGCTTTCCTGCTGGAGCTGCTGTCCGAAAACCAGATTTCGATTCCTGAAATCGGTACAGTGCGGGCGACGGAACCCCCGCTGGTGATTATCACCTCCAATCGCACCCGGGAAATTCACGATGCCCTCAAGCGACGATGCCTGTATCACTGGGTCGACTTCCCGGCGGCTGAGCGTGAGCTGGAAATTGTGCAGAGAAAGATGCCCGGAATCGATCAGCAACTCAGTCAGTTGCTGGTGAATTTTGTTCAACGTCTGCGCCAGGAAGATTTGTTCAAACTGCCCGGGATTGCAGAGACGCTGGACTGGGCCGATGCTCTGGTTCAGCTGGACCAGGTAGCACTGGACCCAACCACCATCGATGGCACCCTCGGAACCCTGCTGAAATATCAGGATGACATTGCCAAGATCAGAGGCAGTGAAGCTGCCCGCATTCTGGAAGAGGTGAAGCTTCATATTTCCGTGTCTCAGCCTCGCCGTGGCTGAACTGTCGGGGGCAAGTGCCGCGCCTTTGCTACAGGGAAGCCTGGCCGAAAACATCATGCTGTTTGCCAGACTGCTACGCGCCACAGGTATGCCTGTCGGTACGGGTAATGTGTTGAACGCGATTCGGGCGGTAAGCCTTGTCGGCATTGAATCACAGCAGGACTTGCACACCGTCCTGCTTTCCCAGTTCGTGACCCGTCGTGAGCAAATCCCTGTTTTTGATCAGACATTTGCCCTGTTCTGGCGTAACCCGAAACTCATGGAAAAACTGATGGGTGCCATGTTACCTACTTTGCGCTCCGACCAGAATCAGCAGCCGCTGATCCGTCGTCTCGGGGAGGCGCTCTCCAGCGGTAACACTGAGTCATCCGGCCGGGATGAGGAGCAAGTAGAGCTGCAGGCCAATCTGTCCGCTTCAGAGTCGGAAATACTGCAAAGCAGAGACTTTGAGCAGATGTCTGAGTCGGAGCTACAGGTGGCTAAAAAGATGCTTCAGAACCTCAGGTTGCCCGTGAAGCCGATCCAGACCCGTCGTCACCGGGCTTGTGTCAGCCGTGCGCAGATCGACATGCGTCGCACCATGCAGCACCTGCTGCGCAACAGCGAGTTAATTCCACTGCAGTTCAAACGCAGGATCACCCGCCCCCCTGAAATTGTTGTGTTGTGTGATATCTCTGGCTCTATGGCCCAGTATTCGAGGATGTTCCTGCATTTCATGCACGCCATGACCAACAACGGTGATCGGGTCCGCAGCTTTGTGTTCGGGACTCGCCTGACGAATATCAGCCGGTATTTACGGAACAAGGACGTCGACCTTGCTCTCGAAGAAACCGCAAAAGCGGTGGAAGACTGGTCAGGAGGTACCCGTATCGGCTTCTGTCTTGAGCAATTCAACCGGCACTGGTCCCGTCGGGTGCTGGGTCAGGGAGCAGTGGTCATACTTCTGACTGACGGGCTTGATCGGGGGGAGGGCCCTAAGCTCGGCAAGCAGATGGAGCGACTGTCTAAATCCTGCCGTCAACTCGTTTGGCTGAATCCACTGCTTCGCTACGAGAAATTTGAACCCAGAGCCCAGGGAGTTCGCACCATGTTGCCCTATGTTGATGTTTTCCGCTCCGCGCATAACATCAATAGCCTCACTGAACTGCCTGCTCTGTTGAACCCTTCCACAGCGCAGGTCGCATGACTGCTGCCCTGTTGAATCCACAGTGCAG
>Ga0182075_1108142_pt1 | contig 10968 bp, 19 predicted proteins | sample 071ome_FD_136017 | JGI IMG/M metagenome (GOLD analysis project Ga0182075, IMG submission 136017) | Metatranscriptome of coastal salt marsh microbial communities from the Groves Creek Marsh, Georgia, USA - 071407BT (Metagenome... | ecosystem: Environmental > Aquatic > Marine > Intertidal zone >... | reverse complement strand
TATGTCTCAATAGCAAATAGACCAAGCTTCTATGTAACTAGGTCTCATGCTGAAGCATGACCATAACAAACTGGGCCCGCTGATGCCCCTCAAACATCCTTCTTAGCTTTTGGAGCCAGGCAATGATACCGAAGGCCCGGTCTATTAAAAGCCGATCGACCTTGTCGCCCCGTGGGCACCATTCCGTGCTGGGGACGGCTACAAGGGAGCACAAGATTTTTGTGTCCACCTCTCCATAGCTGAGGCGTTCTCATGGATTGAGTGCAAGTTCGGGTTACGATGCCCTTTTGAACCCTACGCCTCCCTCATACACGGACGCATCACCATCACCGAATTCGTCAATAAGATGTCAGATAATGTGGGCGATGCTTTCGATGTGTTCAAATCAATCCTTCGCAAAACACCATACTCCCGCCATGTTTCCATTTCCATGAACACAAAAGCTCGTGTTCCCCACCTCGGACTTGATTACACCGCACAAGGAAACTATGGGCATTGGAATTTCCGAACTCAGGGTGAGACCAACCACCCCATTAGCGTCAAATTTGGAAAGTGCCACATCAAAAGGGGCCAGAACAACACAGCCAAGACATGGTGGCATCACGCCCATCGCACTGCACAACTCCCGGATGAGCAAGTGGAATGGTTTATCGATGAATAAGGTGTATTTTGCCAGAATGGAAAATCTAAGAACCCGTTACCGAACACCGCTAAATGCTGCAAGTGCAACACCGTCTTCGATGTACCCGTTGACCTTTTCATGGCCGTTAACTATTTTCATGCACCTACAGCCATCACTTCCATATCAGAGGAAATCCGAACCTGGGCCATCCGGTTGGCTGATGAACATCAACAATCCTACGGTTTGAAACGCGCCAAAGTTACCACCCTCGAACCTATTGTCGACGACTCGGAGGCAGGGACTTATAATATCGACAACGGAGCCCCAGTGACCACCAGCAAGAAGCGCAAGAAATCGGCGAAAAAGAACCCGCATCTCCTTAACTACCCTTGTTACGGCACCACCTTAACCAAAGATTACGTGCCTGTAAATAACGGTTAGTCAACCTCAAATTCGCCAGATGATTGCCAACAACCAACTCGCCAGCAAAGCCCCTCACCTCAACCAAGGGCACAGAAGCAAGCCTTCCAAGGGAGCACATCTCCAGGCTAGGAGGCCTCAGTTAATTAAACTCGACCCCCTCTCGCACCTGCTCCTACTTCTCAGCAGGTGTAGACCACCTCCTAAGTAATCCCAAATGCCCAATACTAGTTATATTAGGCAAGAGTCTGTAGGATTGGGGGCTAACCCTCACGTGACATGGGCAATTCTTCTGCCCAACCTGTCCTTGCAGCTCAGGTCACTTCAGAATCCCAAGCGCCAGAGGCTTCACACGCTCTACCAGAAACCGCCTAAGACCCCAATGGAGCTACCTCCCCAAACATGAACATCACGGCTGGTGACTAGGGTAACTAGGGAAAACCCGAACCTGACGGTGCCTCTGACCGCACTCTTTCCACCTAACTTAACCAGTTTCCCAAGCATATCGTTCATGCCACCCCTCCGATCACCGTGGCGGGTAAATTAGAGGCACACTGCTAGACCTCCCTTCTAAATGCCTCGGTAGGTAAACCCACAAAATTGGAAGCAGACGCTCATGCTACCGCTTTTAAGAATGCCGTTCTTAAGTGGCTAAAGGCCGCAGAACTCCCCGGAGGCAACCCAAAGTTCAAGGAGTTAGAAGGCTTTTTCTTCCTCAATTCTAAAGACCGCGTTAAGAAACTATCCCGCGACGCGGACAGACGCATTGCCTTGTTCATGTTCGCTGAAGAATTTAAGGACATGTAACACATCTCAAAGCAGTTTAAATCAATAACTGGTATGAGGCAGCGTTAATATCAACAAGGCAAAGTGAGAGGTGATCCTAAGGCCTTAACCCATGAATTATAGGCCGCCCAAGAAGAATACTTGAGGCATGTTACCATGGAATTCTTCGATGATCTGGGGCTTAACAAGCCTAACACTTGCAGGCTGAAAGCATCAGACGTGGGAGCCGGTCCTAACGTCATCGACCATCTCGCTTGCGCGGAGGCCCGCAGAATGTTATAAAGAGCGGTTGGCAACGACAAGAATGAGTGTGATTTCCTCATAATGATTGGGCCTGATTGTCTCAGAGAGATACATACGAAATTTGTCGGTTCAAAGTTCCCACCAGACCATGTGTACACAATTCACGCTTCACCAACCACTCTTGACACGCTAGCCATCAAGCGATCCATAGCTTTGGGTTATAATGCGTTCTGTGGCCCTTTATCTGAGTTCGGGCCCCCAACAGGAGGCAAAAGAATATGGCTGCTCTCCAACTCCATCTACTACGTCTCCCGGGACTTACTGGAGCTTGTTCAAGTGGGAGACGAGATCATCTCAATCGCTCATGTTTATAATCCTCACATGTCATTCCAATCTATTGGTCACTAGTTCCGCGCCAAATCACGGTTCACTGAGTACACTGTGAGCATCAAAACGGTTAACACCGTAGAAGAATACTCCCACTGCAACATTTCCCTCCAGAATTTCGAAAGCATTCTCACTAATAGAGTCTGGGTGAAACGCGTTCAGTACGCTGCTGAGTTAGAGCACCACACTTTGTCCATGGCCCGATTTGAAGTTTGCGAGATAGTACCTCACGCGTCTAACTTATTGCTTCCACCTGCAGAAGCCGATTACGCACCACTGCTTCGCATTGCTGATACAGTCACCATTCAGCATCGACTTACTGAGAAGTCCGCATGCATCAATGCTTAGGCTATAGGCATTTACCCCACTGAATTTTCGCCACAGCTGCTAGCAGCTTATGCAAGCCTTAAGTAAAATCTTCGCAAGCAAAATGCTCAAACTTATGGGGTGACTGACTCCGACTCAGTATCACGCGTTTCCGAATTCCCCAGGTCAGCGAAAGTCTAGGTGATTATCGACTATCCCGAATATGAGATTAAACTTATCTTCGACCAAGTTGCTTCTCTCACCAGGGAGGGCAGATCGTTCAGAGCCCAGTGTGCTGCCTACCAGAGTGAGTATCATGCTGTAACAGGTCTCATGGTCGAGCGCAGGAGATAACTCTTCTCCAGATCAAGGAGGGCCCTTGGACTCCGTGGGTCATTGACTGATTTCCTTGTCGAAAGTGTCACTGGAATATCTGATGCTTGGAAAGATGTAGGGTTCAACATGGGTATTGTGTCAGCCCGACGCGCAGCGGCAGGTGATGGTCTTTTCTCAACGCCATCTAAACCGACACCGAGGTAGGTTACGTACTTGCTTTGGTCCGAACTCATTTTTGCCCGCCATTTAATTGAACCTGACTGGTATTGCCATCCCGAACATAGGCTATTGGCTTACAACGCCTGTGTCGAAGCAGCATTTGACGAATCCTACATTTTCAATGGCCCTGAATCCTTCTTTGTCTCAATTCACCCCATTCAACTCGACCAGATTGCTAATCTTCTAGTCGCTCCTTGGTGGGAGAAGGCAAAACGACTTGACAAGTACTTCAAATCGCCTTACCCCGAATACAAACTAGAGCCAGTCGACGGAGTACAGGAAGGGTACAGAGACAACTATAGAAGTTCAGGAAATCTACTTTCCCTGTTCGATGATGAGATTGAACCATTCGGCCTCTCTGCCTGCTCTGACCCCAACTCTTGTCCCATTCCGGAACCACGTCGATCAGATTTCTCGACTCGCACTCCACAGAAATCATGCCCAAACCCACAGGGGCACAACATCACAACAGACTTCGTTGGCCACCCGAACTATACACTACCCGGCTATGACCCCAAGCCGGAAAAACCCGTCAAACCGCCCCTTCCCGATGTGTCCCAGAACGATGAAAGCAGCGACAACTCTGGCTAGGTTACACCCGCAGTAGGGGAAACTGTGGAGCGCTGCAGCGATGAGCAGCCTTAACCAGATACGCACACCAAGGAAGAGAATGAGATCGAAGTGCTTGCCCCACGTGAGCCATCTTGGCCTGACAATGATACTCTCGGGTTTGGACTTACCGTTTTCCAGCCTGGAATTGATTGTTGCCCCTCAAAATGGGGTTCAATAGATACCGACGCGATTAGACGTCTCATGTCAAAACGGCAATCAATTGTTGAGGAGGTACATCGAATTGTGAACCAGCAAGACTCACCCAACTCACCAAAACTCGGGGACACCACACGTCCGTCTGGTGAAACAGAGATGTTCCCAGCAGTGGTTTTACCACCACTAAACCCTGTTGGAGTCACTGTCGATGTCTTAGACGCATAAGAAACATCTCCCGCCCCAAAACCAGCGGTTGACGCCCACAGCAACGATCTGGATGAGAACACATAAACATCATGGATAACGCCCCGTAGTAACTAATCATCGCCTTACGGATCGCAGGATGGCGACAACTTCAACAAGGCTGAAGACGTCTCTCCCCCTATTCATCTACCCCTCGTTGAGAGAAGAGCCACCCGTCGAGAGAACACTACTCAACCATCCATTTGGCAAAAGCTCCTGACATATTTCCACAAGTCCGTTGCCAAAGACAATCGTAGCCGTGAGATTCATTACCCGCCTCATCCCGCCGTCAGCCCGACTGGTCTGCCCAGAAGCGTTCATTTCATCCAAAAGACATTGGAAGATGCCCGAACCAGCGTAATTACTAAAAGGACTTCTGAAAACAATGTCACCCCTGCCTATGATATTGAACATTTTGACGACTGTTAAGTAGACTTGCACTCTCTCGAGGACTTTAGTGACCGTCATTAAGAGGTACTTCAAGTACCTAGGCCTCAACTGCTGGATGACATTCATGGTCGGGCGCCCGAATTCGTTCCTATCGGTGAACCAAGAAAAGACGAGGAGTACTCCGCTTCGATTAATTGTGAAGATCTCAACTACAGTTGTGATGACGACAGCGATCAGGAAATCAACAACGACCATGTTACTCTCCCTGAGCTTAATTCAGCGTAACTTAATGTTGCCCCCGGTCCTTCTGCAGCATTTGACTCCATGGCTAACATCGCCGGCACGAACAACTACGCTGAGCTCAGCAAGGCAGCTGCTCAGCACCTGTACTATGACTAAAAGGTCAATAAAGTGCCACGTTACTTGAAGCCTGTTATTCACGAGCCAAACACCTCCCACTTAGACATGGATAAAGGCATTCATGTAACCATAACTACGGAGATCAATGACGCCAACCAGTACATCACGTCCAATTTGTCATCTATTGCTATTGTTAATAACTAGGCAGAGAACGGTATAATCAACGCCATGGCCATTTGGTTCATCCCTACGAAAACTGTCCTGCTGTTCCATGGGCCTAGAGTATATTTGGACTAGTTTTCTATCTATCAGAGGCTTCGGCAACGAGGAGTGAAATGCTACTGCTGGGGTAAGCAGGAAGCATAGGAACTAAATGAGCCCTATGAATCCAATTACCCAAATCTAGTGGATCTTCAAGTTGTTTATGCTTCCCTGTCAGGATCTTACACTTGTCGACCTGTGTCATTACGCAATGCTGCCAAGGACTATGGAGTAGACGCCAACGACGTCCCTCTTGAAGACCACTCTATATTCACTCAGGTAAAACTTCCGTACCAAGCTATACATCACGCTGTCAACGACGTACTTTGCCTTGGGGGAATTTTTGAGAAGAAACATCCAATCGGTGGTTTCGCTAAAGCAATCCAAGTAGGCATGATGTTGTACCGCTTGAGCAGCTCTGAACTTGAAATGCACCGCGAGTTCGAGCAACCCAACTGCCCACGGTTCCAAATTTTGGCTTTTAAAGAACTCGAGAAACTCATTAGCAGGAGGATGAAGGCACCTCATGTCATTGTTGACATGGGTTCCGCTGCAGATCCATTTGAAGCTTCTCGTGCCGGTTCTTTCTGTGCCGCTCAAGCTGCCTGCTGGGGCCTCTGGTCCATTGAATACGCTGATCAACCTTCTTAATTTAACCCCGACACGGATCTCAAGCGCGAGTCTGCCCTCTAAAGAATCATGGTAGCCCATGGTTATGACCATTATGAGTTCTGCAAGATTGTTAAGAAGAGCGGCGTTCCTTTAGCTCGCATTCCAGACTTCTTGACTAGTCTTGACGCGCACAACCATTTGGACGTCACTATTTGGTCTCCCGAAGTAATTGATGGAGAAGTCGTCCTCGGTTGTGTGGTTCCGGATGGCAAAATCAACATTGTCGTGAATGGCGGCCACGCCTATGCTGTCGTTCGTAAGGCATTCCTACCGGTAATACAAAGAATCCGGAAAACTTGGGCTCCTACTGACTGTCACTGCCTGGAAGACAACCGCAAGAACTCCGAACTTGTTCACTTTTTAACTACTCACGCGCCATCAAAGACAGAGGTCCTCCGAGCTCAAAACGTTTACATCCCTGGGTTAGGTGTCACTATTGACAATCACACCACAGTCCCCAACACCCGCTACTTTCTAAACCGCGCCACGATCAACAACATACGCAAGCTGAACCCAGCTTTCAAACAGCGCTTGCGCACCGAGGGGTACTGCAGTGAGTCACGAATCGAGGAAAAGAATGGGGGTCCCGCTCTCGTGGGATAGTGCTTCCATCCGGATACCAAGATGCAACCAACGTCTTAGAAATTCGTTACGAACGTAAAAGACTCACTCATTGAAAAATCTGTTAACCACCCTGAGAGCGTGTCCGCTAAACAGATCCTTCCCATATTTTCGGGCCCTGGTTAGTACCAGATCGCAGACGGATGCATGTTGAACGTGGTAGCTTCGGCGAACTATCGCTCAAGCAACCCATCAGCTCCTTTTGACCCGCGGCACACTCGGCGAATGGTCCAACTGGCGGAAACGATTGTGTAAGGATTAGTTTAAAAACACCCGGAATTGCCCCCTTATAAACCTATCCTTGAGATCGCCAAAGATTACTTTATGAACCACAAGAGACTGTCCGCCAAGGAGTGCGAAGCGCGCATTAAGGACATCGTCAAAGCTTTTGAAGAGCCAGACACGCCATTTTTCAGGAACGGCACTTCGTGCTTTAATAAGATGGAGGTATTGGGTGCTTCGACTATCATCAACAGACTCATTTGCGCTCGCGTCACCGCCCTGAGAGACTTGACTGAGGCAGTCAACTATTACGTTCAACCACTGCTATATCAAATCCCCACTTTTGTGAAAGGGTGTGACAGCCAAACCATCGGCATGAAACTAAAGGATACTGCAGGTATCACCGAGTGGATCTTTGACGGAGACTTTTCCAATTACGACAACGGACAAAATCGGTGGTGTTAAGAGATTGAGCAACTCGTTCTTCGATCGATTACCCAGAACCACGACATCAACCTACTGTGGGAAGCCGTCATCGCCCAAGATCTGCGCCTAAACTGCAAAGGTGTCGAAATTGCTTCGCTTTACGTTCGCTAATCAGGGGAAAAATCCACCTCATGGGGCAATACCTTTATCACCCACTGCTACCTGCAGTACACAGTGATCAGATACCTGGAAACGTAAGGATACACTTTCGAGCAGTGTTTGGACATGGCGTCCACGGGTGAAGATCTAAGCTCCTTATTGTCCAACGGAGCTGTCTCTCTCGTTGAGGGTGATGACCAAACCCTCCCAGCAAATGTTATCCTCGACGATCTATTAGCTGACACTGCGGACCTCCTAGGATTTGAAATAAAAATTCTATCTCATCACAGAGATGGTAATGAATTCTGCAAGTACACGGCGAAAGTGTCAGCGGACGGGTCAATTCATCCCGCAAAATCTTTCAGCTCCACATTCTTCAAACACGGCTGGACCGTCCACCACAACTTCAAGACAGGCAGTTGGCGTGATAGTCTCCTCGCCTAAGCGAAACTAATGGCCTTGGTTGCCACTTTTCCGGGCCTGGACGGTCTTAGCAACTACATCTCCGCCATACTCACTCTACTCCCAAAGCAGCATGTGATAATTTCACCCGACGGGTCCGCCAGTAAGACAAGGGACTTGGAACCCATATTAGCGTAAAACAACTATGGCATCGATGTCGCGACAGGTAAGGCCATCTTGTTAAGGGGTGAACAGTGGGTCAACGGAAAACCTACTGACGAAGAAACCATCGTTCTCAATGCGGAGCTTCGTAATCTGGCTGAAGAGATTTTGCTCCGGGCAAAGCAACACGGCCCAGTAGCAGCTAGGCTAGGAACATACGACTGCTTGAAGTATGTAGAGCTTACAAAGGACTTTGGCCTAAAAGAAAAGAAACCGAAACCTCTCAATGACTTCGGGTAGCATGTGAAGTTTTCTGCTATGCCCGTTGGATAAGCCCTTGACACCCTCAGCACTACCAATCCCCTCTAATCTTAGGCGCCAACCCTCTACCAACATTCTACTCAATCCCTCGACGCGTCTTCGTGTGCTAATGCATGCGCCTATTTAAAATATAATATGAAAAATCGCACACACTTTATCGCAGGAACTGTCACGAGACAGGAGATAGAAGAAGAAGTAGAGGCATACGCCGGCAGCAAGAAATTCGGTAGGATGATTAAAGCAATCACCCCCGTTTACAGCAATGGGAAGTTGGCTGAGTTCCAGGTTCCTGCATTCATCTGGGTTACCTAAGAGGAGCACAAGTGGCTTTTAGGAAACCTAGGTAAACTTGCCGAGTTAGGAGTCCTAGTGGCTGTTGACTCTGCGCTCTACCAAGACCTGAAGGTCAACCTACAGAAAGCCCGTGCCATGGTTAAACCTTTCAACCGGCACAACGACAAGCTCGGTTTCGACTACAAGTTGACCCACCGTGCTTACCAGATCGACACGTCCCAGCAGTTTGCCGGATCAGCATATGAGAATTTCGTGAAGAAAGCTGCTGCCTTCCACCAGGAGTCAAGCCCGCTCTATGCAGAACATCTGGAAACAATGGCGAAGAACTTCACGATCAACTCATCGGCCAGGGATGATTTGTTAGCTACCCAACCTGGAGCCAAGGTTCCTTTGGTCGATGACGACGGTTATCAGCGTTCCATCGCCGGTTTGAACCAAGAATTGGGGGAGAAGACGAGAGAGTTAGAACTAGCTCGTTCCAAGAATGAAGAACTCGCTCAGTACTACGAGGAACGGCTTTCTTCTTACGTTGGCAAAACCGTTATTTCTCCTCAAGAGTTGACTGAGTTCCCGACAGAGGTACGCAAGTCAGCCAAAATCCTCATGAATTAGCAGAATGAGGCTGAGTTACAGTATGCGAAAAGCATGCTAGACCCCTTTCATCCCGATTGCCAAGGCGTTAGAGTCCCTACCAGAATCGGTCGAGCAACCGCCACTTATTCTGCTTTTTCTGACTTCACACTGCCACAAGACACGCTGGCAGTGATCAATTTCGGCTTGCCTAGCCACTCTGATGTCTGCATGACCAGTGACGCCCAACTCATCAGTGAGATAACCGCAAATGTTCCTGTCCTTACTCGGTACCGGAACCCTCTTGGTGACGAACTTCGGCAGGCGTACTACATACCGGTGACTCCCGAACCTTTCGACTCTTTTGACCAGAAATGGTAGCTCAGGACGCTTAAAACAGATAGCGTCTTCACAAAAGCTCGCGTCGTCGCTGCAGGTTTTAGAGTTTTCAAAACTTCAGCCACGGAAACTGAAGCCGGTCAAATGGATATCGTCTACGGACAAGATGGCTTGCCCGTCGACGATGACATTCCTCTTAAAACCGAGCTGGGGAGGCCAATGGACGACAGAACTCGTATCTACCTAGCTTCTTCCCAAACAGGTGAATGTAGGGGTAAAGTCGGGTTTATTGGCCAATGTAATTTTAGGCCAAGCAACGTGAACTCTCTCAACCTGTTGACCATGGGATCTGACACACAAACTGATGTCAGCGGCTATTTAACCGCAAGCTAGCAGCGCTCCGCTCTCTGGTATGTCTATTAGACAACAGGAAATTCCCCAGTTCCATACGCCAGACCAATTGGGGATGTACCTCCAGACAATGTTGAATGGGAAGTTATTGGAATACTGCAACCTTCGTTGTAGTAGCCCCACACAGCGATAGCGGTGGTATAAGGAACCACTCCTCAAATGTCCATCTCTTTGGAAGTTGTGAAGCATGTGGAAGGAATTCCTGACGCAGATCACTTTGCTTTCCTAGCAGCTGGGCATTCAAAGCTCACCTCCGCTCCCGACCCAATCAATTTACTGGCCTCCATGCCTACAGACATGATCTTTGCCCCGTACAGTGCGCGACGAAGAGATCTCATGTCCCAACTTCTTGTCCGCGGATTTTTCGACGAAACCCTTTTCCCTAAGATTAAGGATCTAGTACGCTATGGCGCTGACTGGCTATCCTCTGACGGTAAAGGAGAAGATGCAGTCGAGAAAGCGGTTGACGCAGCAGTAATAGCATTGTCAACCCTAATCCCATCTTTGGCACCCGCCATCCAGGCTCTCGGACCCCTGGCCAAGTCAAAAGGCAATGATGCCTTTGACTCAGCCCTAGACAGTCTTCGTCAATGGGCAACCAACGTAGAAGGCTACAAACCAGTCCTTCCAATTGAAAACGTTGGCAACGAAGGCGCGGAAAATGACAATTCCGCTTTGTGACCTTCTTGCGCCGTGAGAAGCGGCGCGCTGTGATCGTGTTGGCATGATGCTGTCGTGTCATGGTGTGGTTACATTGTGATCCGCATGGCGTATGATTATACAGTATGATTATACCATACAAGTATATCATAACACTATGCCGTTACCCCACCAGCTTAGCACACGCACAACATCACCACGCATCACGTCACTGCCATTTTGGCACATGTTAGCTACAGTATCTACTGCAGCACAGCACTTGCCAGGCACCACGCGTGAAGGTTTTGGCCCATCAGCCACGACTTCACACTCCACTTTTGAAAGTGACCATGGCTTCGTCGACCTCACCGACGGACTGTAACACCGGC
>Ga0182075_1036299_pt1 | contig 11819 bp, 7 predicted proteins | sample 071ome_FD_136017 | JGI IMG/M metagenome (GOLD analysis project Ga0182075, IMG submission 136017) | Metatranscriptome of coastal salt marsh microbial communities from the Groves Creek Marsh, Georgia, USA - 071407BT (Metagenome... | ecosystem: Environmental > Aquatic > Marine > Intertidal zone >... | reverse complement strand
CTTTACTAGAAATGTGTTTACTTTGAGAACAGTGACTCCAAAAGCCTGCTCAACGGCATCTTTAATGTTTCTTTTAGTAGAGCGAAGATCTACAGAAAAGACATACTGATTATGATTGGCCGAAAGTGTTGTTGCTTTTTCCGTAAGCAAAGCTTCTTTTAATACTGTAACCGACTCTTTCATTATGAGTTACCTAATTTTTCTAAAAGAGCGTCAATTCCTTTAACGCTAAATATAATTTTGTCCGCCTGCACAATGTCTACAGGTCCAAGATCGGGAGAAGAACTCAGTTTAGCATAGGAGAGATTTCTACCTGCTAGTGTTGTGTTCTCATTATGTTGATCAGATACAAGAAGTATCTTCGACTTATCAGGAACGATTTTATTTAAGACTGTGTTAAGCAGTTTGGTCTTTGGTGTATCTAAAGAAAAATCCTCTATGATGATTAAATTTTGAGAGTCTGCCTGATTGATGAGGGCTCTTTTAAACGCAAGCTTGCGAACCTTCTTATTAAGTTTTTGAGAATAGGAACGCGGGCGGGGACCAAAGACTATTCCACCACCTCTGCGTTGTGGAGCACGCTTGTCTCCAGCACGACCAACACCAAGCCCTTTTTGACGAAAAATCTTTTTACCAGAACCGGCAACTTCTGACCTAAGTTTAGTAGATGCGTTGCCCTGTCTCTTATTTGCACGAACAGCGAGGATTACTTGGCGCAAAGCATCGTTGCCTTTTCCTTCTTCCAAGACTGGAAAATTGGCGACCTCATATTCGCCAGATTCTGTCCCATCAGATTTAAACTTTTTAAGTTTCATGATTCTTAATTAGAGACTTTAGTTTTTTTAGCTACGCGTACAGTAAGGATAGTGCCCTTACTGCCAGGAACACTGCCTTTAATCAGAAGTATGTTCTTTTCAGGCAAAATTTTTACTAACTGTAAATTCTGAGTTGTACGTCTTGCGGAACCGGTATGCCCAGGCATCTTCTTGTTCTTGAACACGCGACCGGGCCATTGGCACAAACCATAGGAACCACCTCTTCTGTGAAACATAGAACCGTGAGATGCAGGACCACCGCTAAAATTCCATCTTTTGACTACCCCTTGAAAACCTTTTCCTTTAGTTGTTGAAATAACATCGACCATCTTAACATCAGAAAAGTTTTCTACAGTTAGGGATGCACCCTGCTCAAAACTGTGCTCACCACTAACTCTAATTTCTTGTGAAAGATGTTGTGGATCTACATTTGCCTTTTTCGCTTTTCCAACTTGGCACCTATTTGGATTATTCGGAGACTTACCTTTTGGATTGAAACCTATTTGGATAGCTTCATAACCATCATTTTCAGTTGATTTGACTTGGAGTATTGGACAAGGACCCGCTTCAATAATGGTAACTGGAACAAGATTATTGTCCTCATCATATACTTGGCTCATGCCAAGTTTCTTTCCTATTAATTCTAAGTTCATTCTTTAATTGGCAGGTGACATTGTCTTTAAATAAACCTGCGTTAAAGGGGGTTAGTAATATTTAAACGTTAATGTTAATTTCTACACCTGCGGGTAAATTCAGTTTTTTAAGTTCATCTACTGTTTGCACAGTGGGCTCCACAATATCTATCAAGCGCTTGTGAGTCCTAAGCTCGAATTGATCCATTGACTTTTTATCAACATGCGGGGAGCGGTTAACTGTATATCTTTCAATACGGGTAGGCATTGGGATTGGGCCTGCCACACGAGCCCCCGTCCTCTTTGCTGTATCAACAATATCAGATGCGGACTGATCGATAACACGATAATCGAATCCGCGAAGTTTAATGCGTATGCGTTGTCCGTTCATCGTAAAAATTAAGTTCTGACTGGTTCCCTGGCATTTGAATCAACAATGCCTTGAACAAGATTTTGGGGTACTTGCTCGAAATGTGATGGAGTCATTGAGTAGTCTGCACGACCTGATGAAAGAGATCTCATATCTGTAGAATATCCGAACATGTTTTCGAGAGGAACATTTGCATCAATAACACAAACATTACCCCTAGTTTCCATACCCTGAATTTGACCGCGACGACGATTAAGGTCACCCATGAGTTCACCTTGATATTCGTCGGGTGTGGAAACTTCAACTTTCATGATAGGCTCCAGCAGGATTGGGTTTGCTTTCTGCATAGCATCTTTAAAAGCAAAAATTCCGGCCATTTTGAAAGCCATTTCAGATGAATCAACATCATGAAATGAACCATCATAAAGAGTAACTTTAAAGTCGATAACTTGGAAGCCTGCGACTACACCACCGAGTGCAGCTTCCCTAATGCCTTGGAATGTAGGTTTTATAAATTCTTTGGGAATGGCACCACCTACGATCTCATTAATGATCTCAATGCCTTTGCCTTTTTCCTGAGGTTCAATTCTGATTAAAGCATGTCCATATTGACCACGTCCACCAGATTGTCTGATGAATTTTCCCTCACCTTCCGCATTGGAAAGAATGGTTTCGCGATAAGCGATTTGCGGCTTACCTGCATTGGCTTCTACTTTGAATTCTCTGAATAAGCGATCGCGAATGATATCCAAATGGAGTTCACCCATGCAAGAAATAATGGTCTGCCCGGTTTCTTCATTTGTGGACAATCCGAAGGTTGGGTCTTCTTCTGCCAATCTTTGCAAACCTATTCCCATTTTTTCTTGGTCAGCCTTGGTCGCAGGTTCTATAGACATAGAAATAACTGGTTCAGGAAAACTTGGCGGTTCTAATCGAAGATCAAGTTCTTTGTCAGCCAATGTGTCGCCAGTGACCACATCCTTTACACCTATGATCGCACATATATCACCTGAATACGCTGTTTCGATATCTTCTCTGGTGTCAGCCTTCATCACCATAAGTCGAGAAATTCTTTCGGTCTTGCGTGTACGAGGATTGTAAAGACTTGCACCTTTTTTGAGAGTTCCTTGATATACACGATAGAAGACCAATTTACCCACATAAGGATCAGTCATTAGCTTGAATGCTAAACCAGCGACCTTTGCTGAATCATCAGGAGCAACCTCGACTTCATTTTCATCTGAATCTTCACCTTTCATGGGTGGTAAATCCAAAGGAGATGGCAAATAATCAACAACTGCGTCCATTAACATTTGAACACCTTTATTCTTAAATGCACTTCCAGGAATGACACCAACAAATTTAAGAGAAAGAGTAGCTTTACGAATTCCCAATTTTATCTCATCAATAGAAAGCTCTTCACCTTCAAGATACTTAGCTGCAATGTCGTCATCAAAATCAGAAATTGCTTCAATAAGAGATTCACGATACTCGTTGGCTTGCTCAAGATGCTCGTCAGGAATATCAACAGTATCAAATTTAACTCCTGATTCGTCTGATTCGTCGTAAATGTAAGCGACCATTTTAACAAGATCGATCAGACCTTTAAAGTTTTCTTCTGCCCCAATGGCCAAAAAGAGTGGGTGTGCATTAGCACCCAATTTTTCTTTCATGGTATTTACGGCAGCTAGAAAATTAGAACCCATACGATCCATTTTGTTAATGAATCCAAGACGGGGTACATTGTATTTGTCCATCTGCCTCCAAACCGTTTCCGACTGAGGTTGTACCCCTTCGACAGAAGTGAATACACCTATAGCACCATCTAAAACGCGTAAAGAACGTTCAACTTCGGCAGTGAAATCAACATGACCAGGAGTGTCGATTATGTTGATACGGTGATCAATTCCAGAAAAAGGTCCGTCAGAAGTTGTCCATCCGCATGAAATCGCAGCTGAAGTGATTGTAATACCCCGTTCTCTTTCCTGTTCCATCCAGTCCGTAGTTGCATTTCCGTCATGGACTTCACCGATTTTATGGACTACGCCAGAATAAAAGAGTACACGCTCTGTACAGGTGGTTTTGCCAGCATCGATGTGAGCTGCAATACCTATGTTACGAGTATGCTCCAATACCGCGGGACGATCTGGAGAATTAGCTGATGAAAATTGTTCGTTGCTCATTTGAATTACCAACGAAGGTGGGCAAATGCTCGGTTTGCTTGTGCCATTTTGTGAGTTTCTTCTCTTTTCTTAACTACACTACCAGTGTTGTTATAAGCATCAGTCAATTCATTGGCGAGCGCATCTGCAATCGGTGTACCCTTACGAGCAGATGCAGCATTAACAACCCAACGAAATGCAAGACTTTGCTGACGCTCAAAGGGCACCTCAATGGGCACTTGATATGTAGCACCACCAACTCTCCTGCTTTTGACTTCAATTTTAGGACGAATGTTTTCGAGAGCACCCAAGACGAGCTCAATTGGGTTTCCTTTGCCAACTTTCTCGGCCATCTTTTCGATTGATTTATAAACAATTCTTTGGGCTAAAGATTTTTTGCCACTTAACATGACTGCATTGACAAGGGAACTTATGAGTGGGCTCCCGTGTAAAGGATCGGGCAGGATGGCCCGTTTAGTTGCTTTTCTTCTGCGCGACATTAGCTTTTAGGTTTTTTAACGCCGTATTTAGAGCGACTTCTTCTTCGTTTTTCGACACCCTGACAATCAAGTGTGCCTCGAACGATGTGATAACGGACACCATTTAAATCTTTAACTCTACCACCGCGAAGAAGAACAATACTGTGTTCTTGCAAGCTGTGACCCTCATCAGGAATGTATGCAATAACTTCATGCCCTGTAGTTAACCTTACCTTTGCAACTTTCCGTATCGCTGAGTTTGGTTTTTTTAGGCGTACGAGTAGTAACCTGAACACAAACACCACGACGAAAAGGACATGCTTTAAGAGCAGGTGACTTGGTTTTGGCCTTCTGCAAACGACGGCCTTTCCTTACTAGCTGATTAATTGTAGGCATGAGGTAGGATTTTTGGGGTAAAGCGGTCTGTTATAACTTGTTTTGAGATATCCACAAGAAGAAAATTAACATTTTAGGCTGACAATGATTCTGTAGCAGCAGCACCAAGGGTATCTATCTTTAATCGACGCCACTTTGGTAGACCAGTACCAGCTGGAATCAAATGCCCCATAATTACATTTTCCTTAAAACCCTTAAGTTCATCTACCTTACCAAGCGTAGCTGCATTAGTAAGGACACGTGTTGTTTCCTGAAATGATGCTGCTGATATAAAGCTGTCTGTTTCAAGAGATGCTTTAGTGATTCCAAGTAAAATAGGTTCACCTTCAGCAGGCATACCGCCTTTTGCTCCAATTGACTCATTTGCATCCATAAACGCATATCGGTCAACCTGATCTCCCCAGAAGAACTCGGTATCACCTGGATCAGTAATGCGTACTTTCATAAGCATTCTGGAGATAATGATCTCCAAGTGCTTATCGCTGATAGTAACACCCTGCAAACGATAAACTTTTTGAATTTCCTCAATGAGATACTCTTGTACTGCCGATGGTCCCAAGATTTCTAAGATCTCGTGAGGATCCTTTGCTCCTTCTGTGATCAATTGACCTTTCTGTACAAAATCTCCAGGTTGAACCAATACATGCTTACCATGAGGGATCAAGTGTTCTTCTACTTGTCCGGACTCTTCATTGGTAACCAAAAGCCTCTTTTTCGAACGAAGGGTACCTGCTTCAGACACAATACCGTCGATCTTCGCCATTTGACCAACATTTCCTTCTTTTGGTCTTCTTGCTTCAAAAAGTTCTGCAACTCTTGGAAGTCCACCAGTGATGTCCTGGGTTTTAGATGCTTGGCGTGGCGTCTTAGCAATAATCGATCCGGCATCAATTCGAGTACCTTCATCAACTGCAACCTGTGCACCTGTTGGTACAGAGTAAGTAGCCAATGCATCTCCCTTTGAGTCCTTGACGATAATTTGAGGATTAAGATCCTCTTTATGTTCAATGACTACCATGGATCTACCGCCAGATGCATCTCTTTCTATCTTAGTGGTAACCCCGGGAAGCATATCTTCAAAAGCAATAACACCTTTTTTCTCTGACAAAATAGGAATGTTATAGGGATCCCATTGAGCTAGTAATGTGTCCTCTTCAACATCATCTCCATCCTTAAAATGAAGCAAAGCCCCGGCTGGAGTAGGGTAGTCGTCAACAATACGATCATCACGATCCAAAACCTGAATTGAACCAGTCTTATTAAGCGTAACCTGCTGACCGTTAGCTAAAGTAACAAGGCGCAAGCCTATAAACTTCAATTTTCCTGCTTTTCTTACATGAATAACTGGATCCTCTCTACCAGCACTAGCAATACCACCGATATGGAAAGTACGCATGGTAAGCTGAGTACCAGGTTCTCCAATCGATTGAGCTGCGATGATTCCAACGGATGATCCTTGCTTGACCAACGAGTTAGTCGATGGGTCAATTCCGTATTCGTAAGCTGTAAGTCCATTTTTGATTCTGCTCGAAAGAGGTGACATCACGCGAATACGAGTGATTCCCAAAGCATCGATGTTATCTGCAACATCTTCAGTGATTAATGATCCTGATGCCAAAATCATTTCACTTGGATTGGATGGATCGTAAATATCATCACTTGAGTATCTACCTATGATACGATCACGAAGCGGAACGATTTCATTGTCACCCTCCATGATTGCTTTTTTGACTACACCATCACGTCTATTATCATCATCACAAACAATGATGCAGTCCATTGCGACATCACAGAGTTTTCGAGTAAGATAACCTGCGTCTGCAGTTTTCAAGGCAGTATCAGCAAGCCCTTTTCTAGCACCGTGGGTTGACATGAAATATTCGAGAACAGATAAGCCTTCTCTAAAAGATGCCAAGATAGGTTGTTCGATAATTTCACCCGAAGGTTTTGCCATCAGACCACGCATTCCACAAAGTTGGCGAACCTGTTGACGATTACCTCTAGCTCCAGAATCCATCATTAGATAGACTGGGTTGATGGTGTCTTTGCCTAAATTTTGATCCAAGGACTTGAAGACTTCTTTGGCAATGTCATCAGTTGCAGCAGTCCAAACATCAATAATTTTGTTATGCCTCTCGCCTCGAGTAATGATACCCTTACGGAACTGATCTTCAATCTTATCAATTTCTTTACGGGCAACTTCCACGCGCTTCTTCTTCTCGGGTGGAATTATCATATCGAAAATACCGATAGAGATACCTGCTTTTGTTGCCATGTCGAAACCCATTTCCTTAAGACGGTCAAGAGATTCGATAGTCTCATCTTTACCCTTAAGATTGTAGGTTTCGAGAATTAAATTTCCGAGATCACCCTTAAGGGCGGCATCGTTAAAAAATCCCAATTCTTCAGGCCAAATTGTGTTGAAAAGGGCCCGACCAACTGTTGTTGTAATCACACTTCGTTTTGATATTCCAAAGCGGGTTTCTTTGCCCTTGTCGGGGTTTTTTAAGCGAACCCAATTATGCAAGTTAAGTACACCCTCCTGCAGTGCACTTAACGCTTCTTCTAATGATCCAATTAGCGGTAGCTTTCCATCATCCTCAGGAAGATCTCCTTTCGGATTCATGGTAAGAAAGTATGAGCCTAAAACTATGTCTTGAGATGGGGTAAGAATCGGCTTTCCGCTGGATGGTGAGAAAATGTTGTGAGTAGCCATCATTAAAAGCTTCGCTTCCATGATCGCTTCAACTGATAGTGGCACATGTACAGCCATTTGGTCACCATCGAAATCTGCATTGTAAGGCGTGCAAACAAGCGGGTGTACTCGTATAGCATTACCCTCGATGAGAACCGGCTCAAAAGCTTGAATGGAAAGGCGGTGAAGTGTGGGTGCTCTATTTAAGAGAACCGGATGACCTTTTGTTACCTCTTCCAGAATGTCCCAAACCTCAGGAGATCGACTTTCGATCATTTTCCGAGCACCTCTAACTGTATGAACAAACCCCAATTCCTTCAATCTACGAATAATAAATGGTTCGAATAGAATGAGGGCCATTTTCTTCGGAATCCCACATTGATGAAGTTTAAGTTCAGGTCCAATAACGATGACTGATCGGCCCGAATAATCGACCCGCTTACCTAACAGGTTTTGACGAAATCGTCCTTGCTTACCCTTAAGCATGTCACTTAAGGATTTAAGTGCTCTATTCCCAGAACCAGTAATAGCTCGACCATGACGACCGTTATCGAAAAGAGCATCGACAGCCTCTTGAAGCATTCTCTTTTCGTTATGTATGATTACGTCTGGGGTTTTAAGTTGCAAAAGGTTTTTCAATCGATTGTTACGATTAATGACCCTACGATACAAATCATTCAAATCACTAGTGGCAAAACGTCCTCCTTCAAGTGGAACCAAAGGACGAAGATCAGGTGGTATTACTGGAACGGCATCAAGTATCATCCATTCCGGGGAAGCCCCCGAATGAATAAATCCCTGGGTGACCTTGAGTCGACTCGCCAACTTTTTTTTGATCTGTTTGGACTTAGTCTCGTGCATCTGATCGTAAAGTTCTTCTAGCTCATCTTCGAGATTGATTCTAGCAAGGACATCACGAATAGCTTCCGCACCCATCTTTGCCTCAAATTCATCTCCGAATTCATCCTGAGCTTCACGATACTCTTTATCAGTCAAAAGCTGTTTTTCCTCAAGAGGAGTGTTTCCTGGATCAGTAACAATATACTGCTCGTAGTAAAGCACACGCTCCAAACTTTTTGCAGTCATATTGAGGAGTAATCCTAATCTGCTAGGCATACTTTTGAGAAACCATATGTGAGATACTGGAACAGCTAATTCGATATGACCCATACGATCACGGCGAACACGCGAAACAGTTACCTCTACTCCGCAACGATCACAGACTACACCTTTGTACTTAATTCTTTTGTACTTTCCACAAGCACACTCGTAATCCCTGACGGGACCAAAGATTTTTTGGCAGAAGAGTCCACCCGGTTCAGGTTTAAAGGTACGGTAGTTTATTGTCTCAGGGTTTTTGACTTCTCCCTTCGACCATGAACGGATGATATCTGGGGATGCGACAGTTATGGACACTTTGTCCATTGGACCTGGTTCTACTCCTAATGCTTCACTTACTGCTTCGACACTCATATTTATTATTTTTAAAGATTATTCTTTGGCTGTATGAATTATAAGGCGTCTTCACCTCGAACCCTGATGTCCAAACAAAGGCTTTGCATTTCCTTCATCAAAACATTGAAAGATTGAGGGGTTCCGGCCTGTAACGAATTATCACCCTTGACTAAAGACTCATAGATTTTAGTTCTTCCGGAAACATCGTCTGACTTAACGGTAAGAATTTCCTGAAGGGTATAAGCTGCCCCGTAAGCTTCGAGTGCCCACACTTCCATTTCTCCGAATCTCTGACCGCCGTACTGTGCTTTTCCACCAAGAGGTTGCTGAGTAATCAAACTATATGGTCCAACGGCACGAGCATGAATCTTGCTTGAAACCAAGTGGTTTAGCTTGAGCATGTACATATAGCCAACAACAATTTTCTGGTAGAATGCTTCTCCAGTACATCCATCGTAAAGAATAGACTTTCCAGTATCAGGGAGATCCGCTTCTTTAAGATATTCCTGAATTCTACTTTCTGGAATACCGTCAAATATCGGTGTTGCCACTTTAAGGCCTAACTTTTTACATGCCCATCCCAAGTGCGTCTCTAAAACTTGACCGACATTCATCCGACTCGGAACGCCCAGGGGATTTAAACAAATTTCGATTGGAGTACCATCGGGTAAAAATGGCATATCTTCTTCAGCAACGATTTTGGCAACTACTCCTTTATTTCCATGACGACCTGCCATTTTATCACCGACTCGCATTTTTTGTTTTTTCGCGACAAATACTCTTACATTTTTAATCGCACCTTGATCAATAGGATCACCCTGCTCTATGGCTTCTATCTTGCGATCACGATCATCTTCTAAGTCCGTGAATTTTGATTCATAACTTTCAATGATCTCAAAAACTTTTATCCGCACCGGAGATGGTGGAATTTCAATAAAACGATGAACGGAAGAAAGCCTTCTAAGTAATGTTTTAGTAATCTTACGGTTGGCAGGAATGATAATATCACCCGTTTCTGAATTTGTAACATTAAGTGGAATTTTTTCGCCAAGAAGTATGTTTGAGAGCGACTCTGTAAGTTGAGAGCGAAGATCCTCTGTTTGGGTGCGAAAATCTTCTTTTATTTGTTTCATCTGCCTACGAAAATCAGATGGAGACAGTTTTTCCTGTTCCGCATCCGTACGACTAGAAACTTTAATATCCATAACGATACCTTGAGTTCCAGAAGGTACCTTCAGAGAACTATCCTTAACATCGGCTGCTTTTTCTCCGAAAATAGCACGTAATAATTTTTCTTCTGGTGCTAAATCTGTTTCACTTTTCGGAGTAATTTTACCTACAAGGATGTCCCCTGGTTTAACCTCTGCACCAATACGGACAATTCCCAAATGATCTAAATTACGCAATGCTTCTTCACCAGCATTCGGGATATCGCGAGTAATTTCCTCAGGTCCAAGCTTAGTATCTCTTGCGGTAACTTCAAACTCTTCAATATGAATAGATGTGTATATGTCCTCCTTTACAATCTTTTCAGAAATAAGGATCGCGTCCTCAAAGTTATATCCTTTCCACGGCATGAAAGCCACAAGGATGTTTCGACCAAGTGCCAACTCTCCTCCATCAGTACAGGCACCGTCCGCGAGTGCCTGTCCTACTTTGACATTCTCACCTTTTCGTACAATTGGTTTTTGATTAAAACATGTGCCTGCATTTGATCTGAGAAATTTTCTCATTTCGTAACAGTAAATTCCACGCTTGTGATCACTTCGAGGCTCTTTCAGAAATCTAGGAGGTAATTTTCCATCATCTGTAACCACAATTCTTTTTCCATCTGCCAACGCAACCACTCCCTCTGATTCAGAAACTGTTACTGTACGAGAATCTTCCGCTACTTTTTTCTCAATTCCAGTTCCGACTAATGGAGAGTCAGACTGCAATAACGGTACGGCTTGCCGTTGCATATTCGCACCCATGAGAGCCCGGTTTGCGTCATCATGTTCAAGAAAAGGAATAAGTCCCGCGGCTACAGAAACTACCTGCTTTGGAGAAACATCCATATATTCTACTTCAGCAGGTTCGTATTCACTCACTTGGTCTCTGTATCGACAAGTTACGCGTCCAATGAGTTTACTAGTTTTAGGGTCTATTTCAGTATTTGCCTGAGCAATAAGAAAACGTTCTTCCTCAAATGCATTTAGATAGGCAACATTTTTAGGGTTCTTATCGACAATTCCATCTTTTACTGGATGGTAAGGAGACTGCAAAAATCCAAATTCATCAATTTTTGCGTAAGTAGATAAAGTATTTATTAACCCAATATTCGGACCCTCTGGAGTTTCAATAGGGCAAATACGTCCGTAGTGAGTAGGATGAACATCCCTTACCTCGAAACCTGCTCTTTCCCTGTTAAGACCCCCAGGTCCAAGAGCAGACAACCTTCTCTTGTGAGTCATTTCTGCCAGAGGATTAATTTGATCCTTAAATTGACTAAGCTGACTTCTCGCAAAGAAGTCACGAACTACAGTTGTCAAAGCCTTTGGGTTTATAAGTTTTCCTGGAGTTAATGACTCAGCTCCCTGATCGTACAGTGTCATACGTTCACGTACAACCCTTTCAGTGCGGGCAAGACCGCTACGACAAACATTTGCCAATAGTTCACCAACAGTTCTAACACGCCTATTACCTAGGTGATCAATGTCATCAATTCCCATATCGAAAATAGAGCCGGCATCTTCTCTGGCTTTCTCTTCGTTGGATTTACCTCGTTTCAAATCTGTAAGCTTACGAGTTGCAGAAACTAAATCCTCAACGGTAG
>Ga0182075_1231473_pt1 | contig 12354 bp, 8 predicted proteins | sample 071ome_FD_136017 | JGI IMG/M metagenome (GOLD analysis project Ga0182075, IMG submission 136017) | Metatranscriptome of coastal salt marsh microbial communities from the Groves Creek Marsh, Georgia, USA - 071407BT (Metagenome... | ecosystem: Environmental > Aquatic > Marine > Intertidal zone >... | reverse complement strand
TCGAAAAGACCGAGCAACGGGAGTTATTCGGCCGCCGGCACCTGCGCCTCGGTTTCATCGACAAGCGCCGGGGTTTCTTCCTCGCGCGGTGGCGCCAGTTCCCGATCGCGTTCCGAAGCGATACGCTTGAAGCGGTTCATGACGCTTCCCGTTCCCGCCGGGATCAACCGACCGACGATCACGTTTTCCTTCAACCCCTCGAGCCCATCGACACGGCCCGAGACCGCGGCCTCGGTGAGAACCCGCGTGGTTTCCTGGAAAGACGCCGCCGAGATGAACGACTTGGTCTGCAGGGAGGCCTTGGTGATGCCTTGCAGGACGGGCTTGGCCGTGGCCGCGCGCAATCCCTCGGCGATCGCCTTGTCATTGGCTTCCTGGAACTCGTCGCGATCAACGGTCTCGCCGACCAGAAGCGTGGTCTCGCCACCATCCTCGATTTCGACCTTCTGGAGCATCTGGCGAACAATGACCTCGATATGCTTGTCATTGATCTTCACGCCCTGCAGTCGATAGACGTCCTGGATCTCATTGATCAGATAAGACGCCAGGGCCTCGACACCGAGGATGTTGAGGATATCGTGGGGCACGGGGTTACCATCCATGAGCAGGTCACCGACCTGGACATAGTCACCCTCCTGGACCGCGAGATGCTTGCCCTTGGGGATCAGCAACTCAACGGCTTCTCCATCGCCCTCGGTCGGGGTCACCATGATCCGGCGCTTGGTCTTGTAATCGCGCCCGAACTCGACCCGCCCCTCGGATTCACTGATGATCGCGTAGTCCTTGGGTTTGCGCGCCTCGAACAGTTCCGCGACCCGCGGCAGACCACCGGTGATGTCCCGGGTTTTCGACGATTCACGTGGAATACGCGCGAGAACGTCACCGGCTTGGACCTCGGCCCCGTTCTCGACCGACAGGATGGCGTCGACCGACATGAAGTAACGGGCTTCCAGACCATTGGCCAGTTCAAGCACCTCGCCGGCGTCATCGCGAAGCGTAATACGAGGACGCAGGTCGGCGCCCTTGGGTTGTTGCTTCCAATCAAAGACGACACGCGACGCGATACCCGTGGCTTCGTCGACCACCTCGCGCATGGATACGCCCTCGACCAGGTCGACATAGTGGGCGATACCCTTTTTCTCGGTGATGATCGGGATCGTATAGGGATCCCAATCCGCCATTTTCTGACCCTGGGCCACTTCGGTCCCGTCATCGACCAGCAAGCGAGATCCATAGGGGATCCGATGGCGCGCCCGCTCGCGACCCTGGGCGTCCTGCAGAACCACCTCGGTGTTTCGGCTCATGACGATCAAAACGCCTTCGGAATTCGCCACCACGTTGCGGTTCACGATCTTGACCGTGGCCGCGAACGCCGCCTCGACGCTCGATTGCTCGGCGCCACGTTGAGCGGCGCCACCGATGTGGAAGGTACGCATGGTAAGCTGCGTGCCCGGCTCGCCGATCGACTGGGCGGCGATAACGCCGACCGCCTCGCCGACATTGACGCGGGTACCTCGGGCCAAGTCGCGACCGTAGCAGCTGCCACAGACACCGATCTTGGTCTCGCAGGTCAAAACCGAGCGGATTAGCACAGCGTCGATCCCGGCCCGGTCGATACGCTCAACGGCTTCCTCGTCGATGATCTCGGCCGCCCCGACGATCAACTCGCCGGACAGCGGGTCCTTGACATCAACCGCCGAACTGCGACCGAGGATGCGCTCCGACAACTCCTCGATGACCTCGCCGCCCTCGATCACCGCCTTGACCGTCAGACCTTCCTGAGTCCCACAGTCTTCCTCGGTGATGATGCAATCCTGCGCGACATCGACCAAACGACGGGTCAGATATCCGGAGTTCGCGGTCTTGAGCGCCGTGTCGGCCAGGCCCTTGCGGGCACCGTGGGTCGAGTTGAAGTACTCAAGAACGGTCAGACCTTCCTTGAAGTTCGAGATGATCGGCGTTTCGATGATCTCGCCCGAGGGCTTGGCCATCAGGCCGCGCATACCCGCCAGCTGCTTGATCTGGGCGGGCGAACCACGCGCGCCGGAATGGGCCATCATCCAGACCGCGTTGACGTCCTCGCCTGGCTGGGTGGCCATCATTCGGGCCATCATCTCCTCGGCCACCTGATCGGTGCAGCGCGACCAGACGTCGACCACCTTGTTGTATTTCTCGCCCTGGGTGATCAGGCCGTCGAGATACTGCTGCTCGAACTCCTTGACCTGTCCGTTGGCCTCATCGACCAGGCCGACCTTGGCGTCCGGTATAATCAGATCGTCCTTGCCGAAGGAGATACCGGCGGCGCAGGCCTGCCCGAAACCAAGCGCCATGATCCGGTCGGCGAAGATCACCGTCTCCTTCTGACCGCAATGGCGATAGACCATGTCGATGACGTTGGAGACTTCCTTCTTGGTCATCAACTTGTTGATCACCTCGAAGGTCAGCTTCGGATTGTCCGGCATGAACCGGGCAAGCTTCAGGCGTCCCGGCGTCGATTCGACCCGCTTGATCACCTTCTCGCCGGTTTCGTCATAGGCCTCGATACGCGCCTGGATCTTCGAGTGGAGATGCACGGTGCCGTTGTTCAAGGCGTGATCGACCTCGCTCATATCGACGAAGACCATGCCCTCGCCGGGCATGCCCTCACGCTCCATCGTTAGATGGTAGAGGCCAAGAATGATGTCCTGGGACGGCACGATGATCGGCTTGCCGTTGGCGGGGCTGAGGATGTTGTTGGTCGACATCATCAACACCCGCGCCTCAAGCTGAGCCTCGAGGGACAGCGGCACGTGAACGGCCATTTGGTCTCCATCGAAGTCGGCGTTGAACGCGGTGCAGACCAGCGGATGCAACTGGATCGCCTTGCCCTCGATCAGAACCGGCTCGAAGGCCTGAATTCCAAGGCGGTGCAAGGTCGGCGCGCGGTTCAACAGGACCGGATGCTCTCGGATGACCTCTTCCAGAATATCCCAGACTTCGGGACGTTCCTTCTCCACCATCCGCTTGGCCGCCTTGATGGTGCTGGCCAAGCCGTAAAGCTCCAGCTTTGAGTAGATGAACGGCTTGAACAGCTCCAGGGCCATCTTCTTCGGCAGCCCGCATTGATGCAGCAGCAGCTCCGGGCCAACCACGATGACCGATCGACCGGAATAGTCCACGCGCTTGCCGAGCAGGTTCTGACGGAAGCGTCCCTGCTTGCCCTTGAGCATGTCGGACAGAGACTTCAGCGGCCGCTTGTTCGCGCCGGTGATCACGCGTCCCCGTCGGCCGTTGTCGAACAAGGCGTCGACCGCTTCCTGAAGCATGCGCTTTTCGTTGCGCACGATGATATCGGGCGCGCGCAGCTCGATCAGCCGCTTCAATCGGTTGTTACGGTTGATAACCCGGCGGTACAGGTCGTTCAGGTCCGAGGTCGCGAAACGACCCCCGTCTAGCGGAACCAGCGGGCGCAGCTCGGGCGGAATGACCGGGACCACATCCAGGACCATCCACTCCGGACGGCATCCGGACTCCATGAACGCCTCGACCAGCTTCAGGCGCTTGACGAGCTTCTTGCGCTTGGCCTCCGAACCGGTGGTGCGCAACTCCTCGCGGATCTCGACCCGCTCTTCCTCAAGGTCGAGACCTTCCAACATTTCCTTCAGCGCCTCGGCGCCGATGGAGGCGCGGAACGTGTCCTCGCCGAACTCGTCCATGGCGTCGAAATACTCTTCCTCGGAAATCAGCTGGCGACGCTTGAACGAGGTGAAACCCTCATCGAGAATCACGAAGCTCTCGAAATAGAGAACCCGCTCCAACTCCTTCAAGGTCATGTCGACCAGCAAACCGATCCGGCTGGGCAAAGACTTCAGGAACCAGATATGGGCGACCGGCGAAGCCAGCTCGATATGGCCCATGCGCTCGCGGCGTACCTTGCTAAGCGTCACCTCGACGCCGCATTTCTCGCAGATGATACCCCGGTACTTCATCCGCTTGTACTTGCCGCACAAGCACTCGTAATCCTTGATCGGGCCGAAAATCCGCGCGCAGAACAGGCCGTCGCGCTCGGGTTTGAAGGTCCGGTAGTTGATGGTTTCGGGCTTCTTGATCTCACCGAACGACCAGGAACGAATCCGCTCCGGCGCCGCGATGGAAATCCTGATCTGATCGAAGCTTTCGGTGCCCGAGGGCTGACCGAAAATGTTCATCAACTCATTCATAAAGCGTCTCCTTGCGTCCGCTGAACGCGTTGGTCCGACCACCCGCGTGGCCACGACCAGCCGGGTTACCCCAACTGGAAGACAGTCCGGCCCATGCCTCGTCTTTCAACGAGGCACGCGCCGGACAGGCGTTAAAACTGCTGCTGGTCCAAATCAACGTTAAGACCGAGCGATCGAAGTTCCTTAACCAGGACGTTGAACGATTCTGGGATACCCGCCTCGAAATTGTCGTCGCCCCGAACGATCGCCTCGTAGACCTTGGTACGGCCCGACACGTCGTCCGATTTCACCGTCAGCATCTCCTGCAATGTATAGGCGGCGCCATAGGCCTCGAGTGCCCAGACCTCCATCTCGCCAAACCGCTGTCCACCAAACTGCGCCTTGCCGCCAAGGGGCTGTTGGGTGACCAGACTGTAGGGGCCAATGGAACGCGCATGGATCTTATCGTCGACCAGATGGTGCAGCTTCAGCATGTAAATATAGCCCACCGTGACCTTCCGGTCGAATGCTTCGCCGGTACGGCCATCGACGAGGGTTACCTGCCCCGTCGAATCGAGACCCGCGTGCTCCAGCATGCGCACGATGTCTTCCTCGCGCGCGCCGTCGAAAACCGGGGTTCCCATCGGCACGCCACTGGTAAGGTTGCCGGCAAGCTCGACGACTTCCTTGTCATTCAAGGGCGCGACCTGGGCGGTGTATTGGTCATCGCCGTAGATGCCCTTCAAGGTGCCGCGAAGATCCTCGACTTCCTTGCTTCGGCCGATCTGCTCCAGCATCTGAGAGATCTGCCGGCCAAGACCATGGGACGCCCAACCAAGATGGGTTTCCAGGATCTGTCCGACATTCATGCGCGAGGGAACACCCAACGGGTTCAGAACGATATCCGCCGGCGTGCCGTCCTCGAGATACGGCATGTCCTCGATCGGCGCGATCTTGGAGATAACACCCTTGTTGCCGTGCCGTCCGGCCATCTTGTCGCCCGGCTGAAGCTTGCGCTTCACGGCGACGAAGACCTTGACCATCTTCATCACGCCCGGCGGCAACTCGTCGCCGCGTTGCAGCTTCTCGACCTTGTTGTCGAACCGCGCCTGGAGCTGTTCGATCGAGCGTTCGAACTCCTGACGGAAACCCTCGAGGATCTCCATCTGCTGATCGTTCTCGACTCCGAACTGACGCCATTGACCGCGGGTGAACTTCTCGAGCGTCGCCTCGTCGATCACCGCGCCCGCCGTAAAGCCCTTGGGTCCGGCGATCGCCACCTGACCGATCAGGAACTCCTTCAAACGGTCATAGAAACCGCTTTCCAGGATCGCCCGCTCGTCGTCGCGGTCCTTGGCGAGCCGTTCGATATCGGCACGCTCGATCGCCTGGGCGCGCTCGTCCTTGTCGACGCCCCGGCGCGAGAATACACGCACCTCGACGACCGTGCCGGTGCCTCCCGGGGGTACCTTCAGCGAGGTATCGCGCACATCGGATGCCTTCTCGCCGAAAATCGCCCGAAGCAGCTTTTCCTCTGGCGTCATCGGCGACTCGCCCTTCGGCGTGACCTTGCCGACCAGGATATCGCCCGGATTGACCTCGGCGCCGATATAGACGATGCCCGCTTCGTCCAGGTTCTTGAGCGCTTCCTCGCCGACATTCGGAATGTCGCGAGTGATCTCTTCCTGACCGAGCTTGGTGTCCCGGGCCATGATCTCGAATTCCTCGATATGGATCGAGGTGAACACGTCGTCTCGGACGATGCGTTCGGAGATCAGGATCGAGTCCTCGAAGTTGTAGCCGTTCCAAGGCATGAACGCGACCAGCACGTTCCGGCCAAGCGCCAGTTCTCCAAGCTCGGTGGACGGGCCGTCGGCGATGATGTCGCCGGCCTGCACCTGATCACCCACCGATACCAACGGACGCTGGTTGATGCAGGTGTTCTGGTTCGAGCGCTGGAACTTCAGCAAGCTGTAGATGTCGACATTGGATTGCGCCGTCACGTTCTGCTCGGAGGAGCGAACAACGATGCGCTGGGCATCGACCTGATCAACGACACCGGAACGACGCGCCATGATGGCGACACCGGAATCCCGCGCGACGGTAGCCTCCATGCCGGTACCGACATACGGCGCCTCGGCCCGAACCAACGGAACCGCCTGACGTTGCATGTTGGATCCCATGAGCGCGCGGTTGGCGTCATCGTTTTCCAGGAACGGGATCAGCGCCGCGGCAACCGACACCAACTGCTTCGGCGACACGTCGATGAGATCGATATCCGCCGGACGCGCCAGACCGATATCGCCCTGTCGGCGCACCGGCACCAGATCCTCGATGAACCGGCCCTTGGGATCAAGCTCGGCATTGGCCTGGGCAACCGTGTAGCGCCCCTCTTCCATCGCCGAGATGTAGATCACCTCGTCGGTGACCGTACCGTCCTTGATGACGCGATAGGGTGCCTCGATGAAACCGTATTGGTTCACCCGCGCATAAGTGGCCAGAGAGTTGATCAGGCCGATATTCGGGCCTTCCGGGGTTTCGATCGGACAGATCCGCCCATAATGGGTTGGGTGCACGTCGCGAACCTCGAAACCGGCGCGCTCCCGGGTCAGGCCGCCCGGGCCCAAGGCCGACAGGCGGCGCTTGTGGGTAATCTCCGACAGCGGATTGGTCTGATCCATGAACTGCGAGAGCTGGGAAGAACCGAAGAACTCCCGTACCGCCGCCGCCGCCGGCTTGGCGTTGATCAGATCATGCGGCATCACGGTATCGATCTCGACCGAGCTCATCCGCTCGCGGATCGCGCGCTCCATGCGCAAAAGCCCGACACGGTACTGGTTCTCCATCAACTCGCCGACCGAACGGACGCGGCGATTTCCGAGATGGTCGATGTCGTCGATCTCGCCCCGACCGTCCTTGAGATCGGTCAGGATCCGGAGAATTTCCAGCACATCCTGCTTGCGCAGCACGCGTTGGGTATCCGGGGTTTCCTGGGCCAGACGCGCGTTCATCTTCACCCGGCCGACCGCCGACAGATCATAGCGCTCGGCATCGAAGAACAAACCGTCGAAGAGCGCTTCCGCGGTCTCCAGGGTCGGCGGCTCGCCGGGACGCATGACCCGATAGATATCAATCAGCGCTTCCTCGCGGGTCGCGTTCTTGTCCGCCGCCAACGTGTTACGGATATAGGCGCCGACATTCATATGGTCGATCGAGAGGATCGGCAAATCGTCGATCTTCGCCTCGGCGAGCTTGGCCAGAAGCTCCTCGTCCAACTCGGCTCCGGCCTCGACAAGGACGATGCCCGTGGTCTCGTCGATCAAATCGGCGCCGACATACTGACCATGGAGTTCCTCGTTCGGAATGAAGATGTCCTTCAGTCCGGCTTCCGCGAGCTTACGGGTCGAGCGCGGCGTCATCTTGTCGCCGGCCGACGCGACGACCTGACCGGTATCGGCGTCGACAAGGTCGCTGATCAACTTTTGGCCGCGCATGCCCTCGGCGTCGAACGGCGCGCGCCAGCCCTCGCCCTCGCGTTTGTAGGTCTTTGAATCATAGAAGAAATCGAGGATTTCCTCGGCGGTCATGCCGTAGACCTTGTTGCGGTCGGCTTCATCGCCCGAGGCGTGGCAATCCGCGAGATATTTCTCCGAGCCCGCGCTCATCAGCGCCAGCAGCAGCGTGGTGGCCGGCAGCTTGCGTCGGCGGTCGATGCGGACATAGACAATGTCCTTGGCATCGAACTCGAAGTCCAGCCACGACCCGCGATACGGGATCACCCGCGCGGCGAACAGATACTTACCGGAGGAATGGGTCTTGCCCTTGTCGTGATCGAAGAACACGCCCGGCGAGCGGTGCATCTGAGAGACGATCACCCGTTCGGTGCCGTTGATCACGAAGGTGCCGTTCATGGTCATGAGCGGCATGTCGCCCATATAGACGTCCTGCTCCTTGATATCGCGGATCGAGCGGGAGCCGGTATCCTCGTCGACATCCCAAACCACGAGACGCAGGGTGACCTTGAGCGGCGCGGCGAAGGTCAGGCCGCGCTGCTGGCACTCCTCGACATCGTATTTCGGTGTTTCGAGTTCATAGCGAACGAACTCGAGCATGGCCCGTTCGGAGAAGTCCTTGATCGGGAAAACCGATTTGAAAACTTCCTGCAACCCGACATCCTGGCGCTCTTCGGGCCGGACATCCATCTGCAGGAAAAAGTCGTAGGAGCTTTTTTGCACCTCGATAAGGTTCGGCATCTGCGCCACTTCGTTGATACGCCCGAAGGTTTTGCGCACGCGCTTTCGGCTGGTGAAGGATCCTACGGAGGAAATCGCCATGGTCAGACCTCGTTTGCCTCTGGTGTCACGCGGTCGAACAGCCGACCGGTGGTATTCCACGCTTCCAAGCGGATGGGCGCCGGTGCCCGCCTACTTGGGAACGCCAAAATCCGCTCTCGCCGATGGCCCTGTCGCCAAAAAAAGTCAGCGACGGTGGCCATCGGCCAGAACGGACGGTTCGAGCGACCGGTCACCGTCGCGAAACAGTGACCGGCCCCCGAGATGTTGACTAACGCCAAGCCTACTTCAGCTCGATGGTGGCGCCAGCTTCTTCCAGTTTCTTCTTCATCTCTTCGGCTTCGTCCTTCGTGGCGCCTTCCTTGATCGCCTTCGGAGCACTCTCGACGAGGTCCTTGGCTTCCTTCAGGCCCAGCCCGGTGATCCCCCGAACTTCCTTAATGACATTGATCTTCTTGTCGCCGACGGAGGCGAGAATAACATCAAAGTCGGTCTTTTCCTCGGCGGCGGCGGCACCAGCGTCACCACCCGCGGCGGCGGGCATGGCCATCGCCATCGGCGCGGCGGCGGCGGCGGAAACGCCCCACTTTTCCTCGAGCATCTTCGAGAGCTCGGCGGCCTCGAGTACGGTCAGGTTCGACAGTTCGTCGACCAGCTTATCCAAATCAGCCATTTCTTTCTTCTCCACGTTTGAACGCTATGAACGTCGCTTGCTTGAGCGGCCGCACGGCTCACCCCTGTTGGCCACGCGCCGCGAACACCCGGGCAACCTTCGTCCCCGGTGCAGGCATGACACGCGCCAGATTTTCGGCCGGCGCCGGAAGCACACCCACGACTCTCGAGAGCGGTGCTTGCAGCAATCCAACCAATTTGGCTCGCAGTTCGTCGATCGAGGGAAGCTCGGAAAGAGTCTTCACCTCCGCTGGCGAGAGCATGGAGCCCCCGATAGCGCCCGCAACAATGCTGAACTTGTCGTTCTTGTTGGCGAACTCGACGGTGGCCTTGGCCGTTGCAACCGGATCCGGCGACGTCGCGATCGCCGTCGGCCCGGTAAACTGCGGATCAAGACCCTCGTACTGCGTGCCTTTCAGAGCGAGACGAGCTAGCCGATTTTTGGTCACCTTATAGCCGGTACCCGCTTCACGCATGGCCGCGCGGAGTTCTTCAACTTCCGCCACCGTCATGCCGACCTGCTTGGTAACCACGACAACCGCGGTTTCCGAGAAGGTCTTGTGAAGCGACTCGACCAGTTCGACCTTTTCAGTTCGGTTCACTGATCATCTCCACTTCCACGGACCCGCCCCCAACATCCGGGGAACGGATCACTTGCACACTCATCACCGGCATGTCGCCGATGACACGGTTCGCCTGTCCCAAAGTTCAAACGGGAGGCCGGGCACAAGACCCGAAATTCCGTTCTTACCCTTGTCTACACGGGCCGCTGTCACATTTAGGCCGTCGGTCGGAACCGATGACACCCGTGGTCTCGGACAGGTCGGGGCCGACCTGGGTCGACCCCATCCGGCGCATCACCAGGGATGCGCCGAATCTCTTCGCGTCAGGTTGTCGACGCCGTACCCAGGGCCGACGTTTCAACGCCAATCCCCGGACCATGCGTCGAGCTAACCGCGACACGCTTGATATAGGTGCCCTTGGCGCCGGTCGGTTTGGCCTTCTGAACCGCGTCGACGAACGCCGTCGCGTTTTCAACCAATTGCTCCTCGGAGAAACTCGCCTTGCCGATGCCGCCATGCACGATGCCGGCCTTCTCGACCCGGAATTCCACCTGCCCCGCCTTGGCGGCCTGCACGGCCCCGGCGACATCCGGCGTCACGGTGCCGAGCTTCGGGTTCGGCATAAGACCGCGCGGGCCGAGCACCTTACCCAGCCGTCCGACAACCGCCATCATGTCCGGCGTGGCGACGACGCGGTCGAAATCCATCATGCCGCCCTGGATCGACTCCATCAGGTCTTCCGCGCCGACGATATCGGCGCCGGCTTCCCTGGCTTCCTCGGCCTTGGCGTCGCGGGCGAATACCGCGACCCGGACCGACTTGCCGGTGCCGTGCGGCAACGAGACCACGCCACGCACCATCTGATCGGCATGGCGGGGATCGACGCCGAGATTCATCGAAATCTCGACCGTCTGATCAAACTTACCGCCGCTCGCGCGCTCCTTGATGACCTTGAGGGCCGCGGGAAGTTCGACGGTTTGGTTTCGGTCGATGGACTTGTAGGCCTCGACCAGCTTCTTGCCTTTTTTCGCCATGATCCGTTACCCCACTACTTCCACGCCCATCGACCGGGCGGAACCCTTGATCATCATCACGGCGCCATCCATGTCGACGGCGTTCAGATCAGGCATTTTGACCTCGGCGATCTCACGCGCCTGGGCGATCGTGATGCTACCGACGATTTCCCGGCTCGGCGTCGACGTGCCCTTGGCGATGCCGGCGGCCTTGCGGATCAGGAACGAGGCCGGCGGGGTCTTGGTGATGAACGAGAATGTCCGATCCCCATAGGCGGTAATCACCACCGGGATCGGCATGCCTTGTTCCAGGTTGCCGGTCGCGGCGTTGAACGCCTTGCAAAATTCCATGATATTCAACCCGCGCTGACCCAGCGCCGGCCCCACGGGCGGCGACGGATTGGCCGCGCCGGCGGGGATTTCGAGCTTGATATAGCCCGCGATCTTCTTAGCCATTCAACTTACCCTTTCCAACGATCCGGGTGGTACACGACCCTTCCGGGATTTCGGAAGGCACCTCCCACCTGGTCTGATTGCCTTCTCGCGCCGAGATCTCAACCCGAGACGGCGGTTACTACATCTTTTCGACCTGGCTGTATTCCAGATCAACCGGTGTCGAGCGCCCGAAGATCGAAACCGCGACCTTGAGCCGGGTTTTCTCTTCGTCGACTTCCTCGACATAGCCGTTGAACGAGGCGAAGGGACCATCGGCCACCCGCACCTGCTCGCCGATTTCATATGTGATCCGCGGCTTCGGCCTTTCGACCCCCTCGGCCACCTGCTTGATCAGGCGCGTCGCCTCGCCCTCGGTGATCGGCACGGGCTTGCCCTTGCCGCCCAGGAAACCCGCGACCTTTGGCTGATCCTCGACAAGATGCCAACTCTGATTGGTCATCTCCATCTTTACCAGGATATAGCCCGGGAAGAACTTGCGCTCGGTGCTCACCTTGGCGCCACGCCGCATCTCCACGACTTCCTCGGTCGGCACCAGGATCTCCTCGATGAGATCCTCCATGTCGTGCGACTTGGCCTGCTCGCGGATGCTTTGCGCGACCTTTTTCTCGAAGCCGGAATAGACGTGAACCACGTACCAACGCATGGCCATGTGCTCAGCCCCCCAATCCGAGAATTTTCTGAACGCCCCAGGAAAGCGCCAGATCAACCAGGAAAAAGAAGATCGCGGCCAGGAACACCATGATGAAAACCATCAGCGTCCCGATACCGGTCTCCTTCCGGCTCGACCAGGAAACCTTGGTCACCTCCTGGCGCACTTGGCGCACAAACTGGGCTGGTGAAACTTTGGCCATGTCAAACCGTTCTAAAGTGCCGGAACCCGCCCAGCGCGACCCGCTAATCTAAGGACGCGAGGCTCCGTTGAAAAGGGTCTGGTATCCCAAACCCCGAAAAGTGGCAGGAGTGGCAGGGATCGAACCCGCAACCCCCGGTTTTGGAGACCGGTGCTCTACCAATTGAGCTACACTCCTACGCAACCTTGCTCCGCCGGAGCGGAACCTTACTCGATGATCTTCGCGACGACGCCGGCGCCGACGGTGCGACCGCCCTCGCGGATGGCGAAACGAAGACCCTCGTCCATCGCGATCGGCGCGATCAGGTTCACCTCCATCGAGATGTTGTC
>Ga0182075_1636091_pt1 | contig 13315 bp, 9 predicted proteins | sample 071ome_FD_136017 | JGI IMG/M metagenome (GOLD analysis project Ga0182075, IMG submission 136017) | Metatranscriptome of coastal salt marsh microbial communities from the Groves Creek Marsh, Georgia, USA - 071407BT (Metagenome... | ecosystem: Environmental > Aquatic > Marine > Intertidal zone >... | reverse complement strand
TCTGATTTTTGACGCCGCAACGCAACGTCGCCTCCGTTTCTCGAGTTGGAATCCGTGTTCAACCTCTTGAAAATGAGCCGCTTGCCCATGCCGGCGGCGGAGCGTTGCAGGGTCGAAAAAAAAACGAAAAAAATTTGACACCCATTTGCCGCATCCCTACATTCCCGCTCTGGTTTTTTAAACCCGAAATTTCACGATAACGTCCGTCGGCCGATTTCTCTGACGAGAAAGGGATAAGGTCGGGGGTGTTCTTCGTCTTTTCTGGGTTTAGGATCTTTGAATTTTGCAATTACGTGCCCATGTAGCTCAGTTGGTAGAGCGCATCCTTGGTAAGGATGAGGTCACCAGTTCAAACCTGGTCATGGGCTCCAGTTGCAATCAATCAAATCGGCAACAACACACTAAATAGCAAATAGGAAAAGCAATGGCAAAGGCAGCCTTCGAAAGAACGAAACCGCACGTCAACGTCGGAACCATCGGCCACGTCGACCACGGCAAATCGACCCTGACCGCCGCGCTCGTCGCGGTGCAATCCCGTAAGGGCTTGGCCGAGATCGTGGACTACGCAACCATTACCAAGGGCGGCACGGTGCGTGACGATTCCAAGACGGTCACGATTGCGGCTTCGCACGTCGAGTACTCCAGCGACACGCGTCACTACGCTCACGTGGACTGCCCGGGACACGCCGACTACATCAAGAACATGATCACTGGCGCGGCCCAGATGGACGGCGCCATTCTTGTGGTTGACGCCTCCTCCGGTCCGATGCCTCAAACGAAGGAGCACGTGCTGCTCGCTCGTCAGGTCGGCGTGCCGGCGATCGTGGTCTTCATGAACAAGATCGACCTTGTCGATGACGAGGAGTTGCTGGATCTGGTCGAAATGGAAATTCGTGAGCTCTTGAGCAAGTATGAGTTCCCGGGCGACGATATCCCGGTCATTCGCGGAAGTTCTCAGGCTGGCTTGGACGGCACGGACGAGGGCAACAAGCAGATCGCTGAACTGATCGCTGCCATCGACGAGCACATCCCGCTGCCCGAGCGCGACACTGAGAAGCCTTTCCTCATGTGTATTGAAGACGTGTTCGCGATTGAAGGTCGTGGCACCGTGGTCACCGGTCGTGTTGAGCGCGGCATCCTCAAGAAAATGGAGGAAATCGAGATCGTTGGCATTCGTGACACGCACAAGACGACCGCGACCGATATCGAGATGTTCCGCAAGTTGCTGGACGAGTGCCAGCCGGGCGACAACGTCGGTGTTCTGCTTCGCGGTGTGAAGAAGGACGAAGTTGAGCGCGGTCAGGTTCTGGCGAAGCCGGGCTCCATCAACCCGCACAACAAGTTCAAGGCCGAGGTCTACGTGCTGAGCAAGGAAGAGGGTGGCCGTCACACTCCGTTCTTCAGCAACTACCGTCCTCAGTTCTACTTCCGCACCTCTGATGTGACGGGAAGCATCAAGCTCCCGGATGGCGTCGAAATGGTGATGCCTGGCGACAATGTGACCTTGGATTGTGACATGATCAGCAAGGTGGCCATGGAAAAAGGTCAGCGTTTCGCGATTCGCGAAGGCGGCAAAACCATTGGCGCTGGTCGGGTCATCGAAATTGTCGAAGACTGACCGATTGCGGCGAGAGATTTGGGTCCGGGCGGGCGTCGTTGACGCCTTGCCCGGACGCCTTCCTCATCGCCCTGCCGGACGCAACCATTTAGCGAAAAGATAGGGTAGTAGCTCAATTGGTAGAGCAACGGTCTCCAAAACCGTCGGTTGGGGGTTCAAGTCCCTCCTGCCCTGCCAGACTCTCTGGTTTGGAGGGGTGGCAGAGTGGTCGAATGCGGCGGTCTTGAAAACCGCTTTTCGGGAAACCGGAACGGGGGTTCGAATCCCTCCCCCTCCGCCAGCAGATAGAAAGTAACAGAAACATGGGCAATTATACTTGGGTCATCGTATCGTCAGTTGTCGTGCTCGCCATTTTTGGCTGGGCGTGGAAGGCGGGGCATATCATGCGCCTGTCAAAGTACGTTGCGGAAACCAAGGAAGAACTGCGCAAGTGCTCGTGGCCCACGAAACAGGAACTGAAGGGCTCGACCGCCGTGGTCATGGTGTCGATCGCTCTCTTCGGTTTTTTTACCGTCGTTATCGATCAGTTCTTGTTTAACGTGATCCAATTCATCATGGGCTGAACGCCCGGAAAGAAGCCGAATGCAGAGTCAGTGGTTTGTCATACACACGCTGTCGGGCCAGGAACAAAAGGTCCGGGACAGCATTGAGAAGCGCCTCGCCGCCGAGGAAATGGAGGAGTACATCGATGAAGTGCTCGTGCCCATGGAAAAGGTGGCTGAAGTTCGCGGCGGCAAGAAGTCCGTCACGCAGCGCAAGCTGTATCCCGGCTACATCTTCATCCGCATGAAGTTGTATGATGAGAATCAACGGCTAATCGAAGGGCCGTGGTATTTCATTCGCGACACGCAGGGCATCATCGGGTTCGTCGGCGGTGATCGGCCGAGCGCGACGCCTGACTCGGAAATCGAGACGATCAAGGACCAGATCTCGGATTCCGAGGATACGGAGAAGCCGCGAGTAAGTTTTGAGGTCGGGGAAACGATCAAGATCAATGACGGACCGTTCCTCAATTTCAGCGGTGTGATTGAGGAAATTGAACCCGAACGCGGGAAATTGAAGGTGACGGTAAACATTTTTGGACGCAATACGCCGGTTGAGTTGGAATACTGGCAGTGCGAAAAGGCTTAAAGTTATGGCGAAGAAGGTAGTAGGACAGATTAAGTTGCAGATCGCGGCCGGTCAGGCCAATCCGGCCCCGCCCGTCGGCCCCGCGCTGGGGCAGCACGGCGTGAATATCATGGGGTTCTGCAAGGAATTCAACGCGAAGACCAAAGACCAGGCCGGGATGGTGATTCCGGTCGTGATCGACGTCTTCCAGGACAAGTCGTTCACCTTTATCACCAAGTCGCCTCCCGCGGCGGTGCTGCTCAAGAAGGCTGCCGGCATCGCGGCCGGGTCAGGGGAGCCGAACAAGAAGAAAGTTGGCAAGGTGACGCGCGATCAGATTTTGGAAATCGTCAAGACCAAGAAGGCGGACATGAACGCCAACGACGATGAGGCCGCGATCAGTATCATCGCGGGAACGGCCCGAAGCATGGGCATTGAAGTGGAAGGCGTATAAACAGGAGCAATCCGAAAATTCTCCCAACCGGCACGAGCCATGGCAAAGAAACCCAGTAAACGATATCGGAAAGCCCTCGAGGCGGTGGACGCGGAAGCGTTCTATCCGCTGGAATCGGCCGTTGAAACCATCGGCAAATTCCCCAAGGCGAAATTCAACGAAACGGTCGAAGCGGCCTTCAATCTTGGCGTCGACCCGCGCAAATCGGACCAGATGGTGCGCGGCACAGTTCCGCTGCCTCACGGCAGCGGCAAGAATGTCGTCGTGCTGGTTTTTGCCAAACCTGGAGCCGCTGCGGACGCGGCCAAGGACGCGGGAGCCGATCATGTCGGATTTGAGGACATGCTTGAGCAGGTTAAAGGCGGTTGGACCGGCTTTGATGTCGCTGTGGCAACCCCCGATGCAATGTCGGAAGTGCGGAAGCTCGGCAAGGTGCTCGGACCGCGTGGCCTCATGCCGAATCCGAAGACGGGGACGGTCACCGACAATACGGCTGAAGCCGTGCAGGCGGTCAAGGCGGGTCGGGTTGAATTCAAAGTCGACAAGACCGGCAACCTGCACGTGCCGGTCGGCAAGGCGGATTTTGATGCCGACAAGTTGGTGGAGAACACCCGCGCCGTGATTGACGCCGTCGTGAAGGCCAAACCTTCCAGCGTGAAGGGGCGTTACGTCCGCAGCCTGACCCTCTCGGCCTCAATGAGTCCCGCGGTTCATGTCGACCTGAAGGAAACGCAAGCCGCCTGAGCCGGCTCACATCATCAACGAATCTTACCATGCGCGAAGAGAAGAAGATCATCACCGCCGAGTATGTGGAGTGGCTCAAGTCCTCCCCGTATTTCATCATCGTCGACTACAACGGCCTGACGGTGGACCAGTTTGAGGAATTGCGCGCCCGTTTGCGGGAAAGCAAGGCTCAAATCCACGTCGTCAAGAACCGCATCCTGAAGATTGCCGCTGAGGAAGTTGGCGTCACCGACCTTGATGGCTCGATGAAGGGGCAGATGGCCGTCGTCTTTGGCGAGGAGGAAGCCCCGTCCGCCGCTAAAATCCTCAAGAATTTTGAATCGGAATTCGATCGGCCGAAGCTCTGTTTCGGCTACATCGAGAATTCGCGCCTGGAGAAGGCCGACCTGAAGAGCCTGGCCGATCTGCCGTCTCTCGACGTCATGCGGTCGCGCCTGTTGGGCACCATCAAAGGCTCCGCCCAGCGCCTGGTCAGCACGCTCAACGAGCCGGTTGTGCGAATTGCCTGCGTCGTCAAGGCTCGCGTCGATAAGGAGGAAGGTTGAACGGACTGCGGTATCGGTTGTCTTCGATATAGCCGGTTCTCCGCGGCCCCAATGCCCTCGAACAATTTCCCGGTCGGCTGGTCCGACCGGAAAAACAAAACAAGAAACGCAATAGTAAATCGTCGGACCTGCGGCCGCAGGTTGAAACTCATCGGGGCTCCGGTGAACGACGAGACTGAAAGGAAAGCAAATGGCAGATATCGATAAACTGGTGGAAGAACTCGGCTCGCTTACAATTCTGGAAGCGAACGACCTGGTCAAGAAGCTCGAAGAAGAGTGGGGCGTTGAAGCGGCGGCAGCCGGCGGCGCGGTCGTCATGGCGGCCGGCGCGGCGGGCGGCGGCGACGCGGCTCCGGCCGAAGAGAAGACCGAGTTCGACGTGGTCCTCGTGGGCGATGGCGGCAAGAAGATCCCGGTCATCAAAGCCGTGCGCGAAGTCAAGTCGGGCCTCGGTCTCGCCGACGCCAAGAAGATTGTTGAGGAAGCTCCGAAAGCCATCTTGGAAGGCGTTTCCAAGGAAGAGGCTGAGGCCGCCCAGAAGAAGCTTGAAGAGGCCGGCGCCAAGGTCGAAGTCAAGTAACTTCCATTTCAAGTGCGGCGGGGCGGGGTTAGGCCGTCCGCCCCGTCGCCTTTCTCTCACTGAGGCCTGGTCGAGACGGATACGAAAACGGACTGGACACGCGGCGGTTGCAGGTCGGTTCCCGGAAATGGACCGATAGCGACGGCTTTTTGTATTTTGCAGAACAGACATTGACCAACCCGACGCTGCGCGGCTCGGGTGCCACCTGAAAAACCATGTCATCGAAAATCATTGATCGAATTAACTTCGGTAAGATCAAGGAGGTCATCACCCCTCCGAATCTGATCGAAATTCAAAACGATTCGTATCTGGAATTCCTCCAGGCCGAACTGCCTCCCTCCAAGCGGAAGAACGTCGGTCTTCAAGCCGTCTTCAAGGAGGTCTTTCCGATTGAAAGCTACGATGGCAAGACCACGCTCGATTTCCATAGTTACGAAATCGGCGAGCCGAAGCTTTCCTGGACCGAGTCCTTGCGCGAAGGCGTCACGTTCGGAGCCCCGCTCCATGTTTCCTTCCTGCTCAAGGAAGAAGGCGGCGCGCGCGAGGAGAAAGTCTTCATGGGTGAACTGCCCCTGATGACGCCGCAAGGGACATTTGTCATCAATGGCGCGGAACGTGTCATTGTCAGCCAGTTGCATCGCTCTCCCGGATTGGCGTTCGAGGAAACCACACATCCGAACGGCAAGAAACTCCATTCCTTCCGCATCATTCCCGACCGCGGTTCCTGGTATGAGGCCCAATTCGACACCAGTGACATGCTGTATGTCTATCTGGATCGCAAAAAGCGTCGGAGGAAATTCCTGACAACCACCTTGTTTCGCGCCCTCAGCTTCCTGGATCCGGATTACGACAAGGACAAGGACAAGGTGCGCGGCACGGACATGGACGTGTTGAACCTCTTCTACGAGATCGAATCCTTGAACCTCAAGGACGCCGAGAAGATGGACGACATCGAGAACAAGGTTCTCGTGGAGGACGCGATTGACGCCGAGAAAGCCGTGGTTGTCGCCCGCGCGTTCGAACCGCTTTCCAAGGCAGTGGTCAAACAGATCGCCGAATTGGGCGTCAAGAAAGTGAGCGTCGTCGACACTTCGGTGGACGATGGCATCGTCATCAAGTGCCTCAAGAAGGATCCGACCAAGAACGAGGAAGAGGCTCTAAAGGACATTTACCGCCGCCTCCGGCCTGGAGATCCGCCCACTCCGGCCAATGCTCGCGCGCTGATCAAACGATTGTTCTTCGATGCGAAACGCTATGACCTGGGGCGGGTTGGCCGTTACAAGATCCATCAGAAACTTGGTCTGAACGGCGACCTGAATATCCGCACACTGACCAAGGAAGATTTGGTCGAGGCCACCAAGTACCTGCTACGTCTGAAGAACGGCGACGGCACCCTGGACGACATCGACCACTTGGGCAGCCGGCGTGTCCGCACGGTTGGGGAGCTGCTCGCCAATCAATGCCGCGTGGGCCTGGCCCGTACGGAGCGCCTGGTGAAAGAGCGGATGACGCTCTTCGACCAGGAAATGGACACCATGACCCCGGCCAAGCTGATCAATCCCAAGGCGCTCTCCGCCGTGATTCGCGACTTTTTTGGTCGGAGTCAGTTGTCTCAGTTCATGGACCAGATCAACCCGCTCGCGGAATTGACGCACAAGCGCCGTTTGTCCGCCCTTGGACCGGGTGGTCTGTCACGCGATCGCGCCGGTTTCGAGGTGCGCGACGTGCATCCTTCGCACTACGGGCGCATCTGCCCGATCGAGACGCCGGAAGGCCCGAACATCGGCTTGATCGCCTCGTTGGCCACCTTTGCGCGCGTCAACGATTTTGGCTTCATCGAGACCCCCTATCGGAAGGTCGTGAATGGCAAGGTCAGCGCGGAATTGGAATACCTGACCGCGGATCGGGAAGAGCAGTTCATCGTGGCTCAGGCCAATGCGCCGATCGACGCCAAGGGCAAGTTCCTGTCGGATCGCGTGCCTTGCCGTTGCCGCGCCGACTTCATTGACGTGGAGCCTAAGGACGTCCATTACATGGATGTCTCGCCCAAGCAGCTCGTTTCGGTCGCTGCCGGCTTGATTCCGTTCTTGGAGCACGACGACGCCAACCGCGCGTTGATGGGATCGAACATGCAGCGCCAGGCTGTGCCGTTGTTGATTCCGGAAGCGCCGTTTGTCGCCACGGGCTTGGAGGGCAAGGTGGCGCAGGATTCCCGCGCTGTCGTGCTTTCACGTGGAAATGGCAAAGTCGCGTCGGTGGTCGGAAACCGCGTCGTAGTGACGCCAAACGGCCAATTGCCTGAGGGCAAGAAGAAGCTCAAGGACGATCCGGACAATGGGACTTTTGTCTACGACATTCGCAAGTTTCAGCGTTCGAATGCCGCGACCTGCATCAATCAAAAGACCATCGTCGATCGGGGGCAGACCTTGAAAACTGGCGATGTGATCGCGGACGGACCGAGCACGGCGGGCGGTGAGTTGGCCCTCGGGCGCAATGTGCTGGTCGCGTTCATGCCTTGGAATGGCTACAACTTCGAGGACGCCATTCTCATCAGCCAGCGCATCGTCAAAGATGATGTCTACACCTCTATCCATATCGACGAGTATGAGGTTGGCGCTCGTGATACGAAGCTGGGGCCTGAGGAAATCACCCGTGATATCCCGAACCTCGGTGACGAAGCCTTGAAGAACCTCGGGCCCGACGGCGTCATTCGCGTCGGTGCGGAGGTGAAACCCGGGGATATCCTGGTCGGCAAGATCACGCCGAAGAGCGAAACAGAACTGGCGCCGGAGGAACGCCTGCTGCGCGCGATCTTTGGCGAGAAGGCCGCCGATGTGAAGGACACGTCGCTGAAGGTTCCGTCCGGAACCTACGGCATCGTGATGGACGTCAAGGTCTCCGCCAAGAAGGAGTCCGAACGCACCCGCGGCGTCGCCACTGGCGAAGCCAAGAAACAGGGCAAGCAGGTCGAAGAGGAATACAAGTCCAAGATGGACGAACTCCGCGAGCAGCTCACCGAGGCCCTCAGCAACATCCTGCTCGGAGAGAAGATTCCGCTCGATGTGGTCAACTCGGAAACCGGCGAAATCATCATCCCCGCCAACCGCAAGATCACCAAGACCCTCCTGCGCAAGCTTGCGACGGTCTACGATCGCATCGAGATCGATCCGTCGCCCATCCGCAACAAGATCAACGAGATCATAGGCAGCTTCAAGAAGCGCTTTAACGATCTGCGGATGCAGTATGACGAGGAGATCGAGCGGGTGGAGGCCGGCGACGATGTCGACCCCGGCATCATCAAGTCCGTCAAGGTCTACATCGCTTCCAAGCGCAAGTTGTCCGTTGGTGACAAGATGGCCGGCCGTCACGGCAACAAGGGCGTCGTCGCGAAGATCGTTGCGGAAGAGGACATGCCCTTCACCGAGGATGGCACACCGGTCGATATCGTGCTGAATCCGCTCGGCGTGCCTTCGCGCATGAACGTCGGACAGATTCTGGAAACGCACCTCGGCTGGGCTGCCCAACGATTGGGATTGCACTTTGCGACCCCGGTGTTTGACGGCATCAACGAGGACCGCATCTGGCAATACATGGAGGAGGCTGGATTGCCCACCAACGGCAAAACGCATCTCTTCGACGGTCGAACGGGACAGCGCTTCGACCAGGAAATCGTGGTCGGCTACGTTTACATGCTGAAATTGGGGCACTTGGTGGCCGACAAGATTCACGCCCGCGCGGTGGGACCCTACTCGCTCGTCACCCAGCAACCTTTGGGGGGCAAAGCCCAGTATGGCGGGCAGCGTTTCGGGGAAATGGAAGTCTGGGCCATGGAAGCCTATGGCGCCGCCTACACCCTGCAGGAACTCCTCACCGTCAAATCTGACGACGTACAGGGCCGAACCCGGATCTACGAGAGCATCGTCAAGGGCGACAATGCGCTCGAAGCCGGCGTGCCCGAGTCGTTCAATGTTCTGGTCAAGGAGATGCAGTCTCTTGGCTTGGATGTTAAGGTCGGTTACTCAAACCCCGTGGACCAGCAGGCGCAGGACGACCGCGACGCGCTGGCCGCACTCTGATTGGTCTCATCCCGAAACGGCAACCCTTCAAACTGACAAAGATTCATGATTAGCGCCAAAGAAAATGCCCGCGAACTCCTCGGGTTGGACAAGGTCAATCTCGTCGATTACATCGGGATCACCGTCGCCTCTCCGGAATCCATCCGCGCCTGGTCCAAGGGCGAGGTGAAGAATCCGGAGACGATCAACTACCGCACCTTCAAACCCGAGAAAGGCGGCCTCTTCTGCGAACGTATCTTCGGTCCGGTCAAGGACTGGGAATGCTCTTGCGGCAAATACAAGCGGATCAAGCATCGCGGCGTTGTCTGTGATCGCTGTGGCGTCGAGGTCACCTTGTCCCGCGTGCGTCGCGAGCGCATGGGGCACATTGAGCTCTCCGTGCCGGTGACGCACATCTGGTTTTTCAAGTGCATGCCCTCGCGCCTCGGCCTTGTGCTGGACATGACCGCCCGTAACTTGGAGCGCGTCATCTACTACGAGGACTACATCGTCGTCGATCCGGGCGACACCCCGTTGAAGAAGCACCAACTCCTGAGCGAGGCGGAACACCGCGAAGCCATCGAGACCTACGGAGATGAGACCTTTGTCGCCAAGATGGGCGCAGAGGGCGTTCGCGACGCGTTGGCCAATGTCAACCTCGAGGAAAACATCGAGGAACTCCAGGAAGCGATGGGGGAGACCCGCAGCAAGCAGATCCGCAAGAAACTGTCCAAGCGGATCAAGCTCTTCCAGGGATTCATTACCGGCAAGAGCCGACCGGAATGGATGATTCTGACGGTCCTTCCCGTGATTCCGCCGGACCTGCGTCCGTTGGTGCCGCTGGAGGGCGGCCGCTTCGCCACCTCCGATCTGAATGACCTGTACCGCCGCGTCATCAATCGCAACAACCGATTGAAGAACCTGCTTCAGCTCAAGACTCCGGAGGTGATCATCCGCAACGAGAAGCGCATGCTTCAGGAAGCGGTTGACGCTCTGTTCGACAACGGTCGCCATGGTCGCGCGGTCACCGGCGCCGGCAATCGCCCGCTGAAGTCGCTCTCCGACATGCTCAAGGGCAAGAGCGGGCGTTTCCGCCAGAATCTGCTCGGCAAGCGCGTCGACTATTCCGGCCGTTCCGTCATCGTGATCGGTCCCGAGTTGAAGCTGCACCAATGCGGTCTGCCGAAAAAGATGGCCTTGGTGCTGTTCGAACCGTTCATCATCCGCCGATTGAAGGAGCTGGGCTACGTCCACACCGTCCGCTCGGCCAAGAAGATGATCGAGCGCCAGACGACCGAGGTCTGGGACATTCTCGCCGAGGTCACCAAGGGGCACCCGGTCATGTTGAACCGCGCTCCCACGCTTCACCGTCTTTCCATCCAAGCCTTTGAACCGGTTCTCATCGAAGGCGAGGCCCTGCGCATTCATCCGTTGGTCTGCACGGCCTACAATGCGGACTTCGACGGCGACCAGATGGCGGTGCACGTGCCGCTTTCCGTGGAGGCTCAGATGGAGGCGCGCCTGTTCATGATGGCGCCGCAGAACATCTTCAGCCCCTCCAACGGCAAGCCGATCATGACCCCCACGCAGGATATTACGCTCGGGTGCTACTACCTGACCGCAGAGCCGCGGGAGATTGGTCGGGGCAAGAAGGAGCCTCGGATCCATCTCTTTGGCTCCAAGTCGGAGGTGATTTTTGCGCTGGCGGAAGGCGACGTGCACACCCACTCGCGGATTCGCCTCGCGAACCCGGACAAGGGCAAGGAAACCGTTTATGGCGACGCGGAGAAGAACGTGATCGAAACCACTGTCGGTCGCGTCATCTTCAGCGAGCTTTGGCCGGCGGAGCTGGGCTTCCCGAACAAGGTCATGAACAAGGGCGCACTCGGGACCATCATCTGGCACTGCTACAAGGTCTGCGGCCACGATGAGACCGTGGCTGTGCTGGACCGCTTGAAGCAGTTGGGCTTCACCGAGGCCACCAAGGCCGGCGTTTCCATCGGGATCGACGACATGATCATTCCGAAGGAGAAATCCCAGGAGATCTCGGCGGCCGCCAAACGCGTTGCCGATGTGGAGAAGCAGTACCGCAAGGGTTTGATCACCGGCGGCGAGCGCTACAACAAGGTGATTGATATCTGGACGGAGTGCACCGACCAAATCTCGAACGTCATGCTCGAGACGCTGCTCGTCAACCAGGGCAAGGCCGAGTTCAACCCGGTCTGGTTGATGGTGGACTCGGGAGCTCGAGGCAACCGTCAGCAGGTCCGCCAGTTGGCCGGTTTGCGCGGCCTCATGGCCAAACCGTCCGGCGATATCATCGAGAAGCCGATTCTCGCGAACTTCCGCGAAGGATTGACCGTGCTCGAATACTTCATCTCGACGCACGGAGCGCGTAAAGGTCTGGCTGACACGGCGTTGAAGACCGCCGACTCCGGCTACATGACCCGCAAACTGGTCGATGTCGCACAGGATGTGATCATTCGCGAGGAAGACTGCGGCACGACCAACGGCATCTGGGTGCAGGCCATCTACGAGGGCGAGGAAGAGGTCGTCAAATTGCGCGATCGCATCATTGGACGTTACTCCTGCGATGACATCTACGACCCGATCGATCCCAAGAATCCGCTGGTCGAGGCGAATGCCCTCATCACGGAGGAGAAGGCCCGCCTGGTCGATCGCGCCAATGTCGAGCGCGTCCGCATTCGCTCGGTCCTGACCTGCGAAAGCAAGAAAGGCCTCTGCAAGGAATGCTATGGCCTCAATCTCGCGACTGGATCCAAGGTGAAACTCGGTGAGGCGGTCGGAATTATCGCCGCGCAGTCCATCGGCGAACCCGGCACGCAGCTCACGATGCGCACATTCCATACCGGCGGTGTTTCCATGGGCCAATACAGTCAGCCGTTGATCAAGTCCAAGCACGACGGCATCGTGGTCTACAACGACCTTCGTATCGTCGAACTGGAGGATGGCAACAGCATTGCGTTGAACAAGAGCGGCTCGCTTGCGATTCAGGATGAAACCGGTCGTGAGTTGGAGGTCTACAATATCGTGATCGGGTCCGTTATTTCCGTCCCGAATGGCGGCAAGGTCGCCAAGGACGAAACCTTCGTTCAATGGGACCCCTACAACGTGCCGATTCTCTCAGAGAAAGCTGGCCGGATCGCGTTCCATGACATCATTGAGGGCGTGACCATGAAGTCCGAGGTCGATACTGCGACCAACCAGGAGGAAATGGTCATCATCGAACACAAGGAAGATCTTCATCCGCAGGTGCTCATCGAGGACGCGACGGGCGAACCGCTCGCCAACTACGCCATTCCTTCAGGCGCCCACATCGTGGTGGAAGAGGGCGACAAGATCGTGGCGGGAACGTTGCTGGCGCGCACGCCGCGTCAGGTGTCCAAGACCAAGGACATCACCGGCGGTCTGCCGCGTGTCGCCGAGTTGTTCGAGGCGCGCCGCCCGAAGGATGCCGCGGAGATCTCCAAGATCGACGGCGTCGTTGACTTCGGAGCCACCGTCCGCGGCAAGCGCTGCGTTCTGATCAAAGACCCCCAATCCGGCGTTGAGGAGGAGCACCTCATCCCGATCGGAAAACATGTCATCGTTTACAAGGGCGACGTCGTGAAGAAGGGACAACAGTTGACCGAAGGGCCGGTGGTGCCTCACGAGATTCTGGATGTCTGCGGACCGCAGGAGCTTCAGGAGCATTTGCTCAACGAGGTTCAGGAGGTCTATCGCCTTCAGGGTGTGACGATCAACGACAAGCACATTGAGATCATCGTTCGTCAGATGCTCCGCAAGGTGCGCATCACCGAACCCGGCGACACCTCGTTCCTCTGGGGCGAGCAGATCGACAAGATCGCCTTCGAGATCGAGAATGAACGCATCGGGGAAATGGGCGGCAAGCCGGCCGAGGCTCAGCCCGTGCTTCTTGGCATCACCAAGGCGTCACTGGAGACCGAGAGCTTCCTGAGCGCCGCCTCCTTCCAAGACACCACGCGGGTTTTGACGGACGCCGCGACCTTGGGTAAGCGCGACTTCCTCCGCGGCTTCAAGGAGAACGTGATCATGGGGCATATCATCCCCGCCGGCACCGGCTTCCCGCACCATCGCGAGATTGAACTCAAACCTCTGGTGGAAGCGCCGGAAATTGAATCGAACGCCTTGCTGGAAGACGAGCCCCTGGTCGGCTGAATCGGCCGG
>Ga0182075_1521622_pt1 | contig 13457 bp, 8 predicted proteins | sample 071ome_FD_136017 | JGI IMG/M metagenome (GOLD analysis project Ga0182075, IMG submission 136017) | Metatranscriptome of coastal salt marsh microbial communities from the Groves Creek Marsh, Georgia, USA - 071407BT (Metagenome... | ecosystem: Environmental > Aquatic > Marine > Intertidal zone >... | reverse complement strand
TTGAATCATTAATTGCAAATTAAATTAAAATATTGTGTTAATGAGGGATTTTAAAATCCCTCATTAACACAATATTTTAATTTAATTTGCAATTAATGATTCAAGAATAATTTCTACAGAACGTGTTGAATCATCATTAGCCGTAATCCCATATGTTGACATTGTTGGATCACAGTTTGAATCAAGTAATGTAATTGTTGGAATCCCTAAACGCTGGCATTCACTTACAGCATTTTTTTCGTGTGGTTGCCCTACAATAACTACAAGATCAGGTAATTCAGATAAGCCACGTAATCCACCAAAGAATTTTTCAAGGCGTGCACGTTGCTTTTTAAGTTGAAGAATAGCTTTTTTTGAAAGGCCAGATACCTTACCATCTTCACTTAATTGCTTATCTAAACGATTTAATTTTTGAAGACACATTGACATTGTTTTCCAATTTGTAAGAAGACCACCAACCCAACGTGTGTTTACATAATGTCCATTTACTTTTTGAGCTGTAGTTTCAACAATTGGAGCAATCTGTGGACGTGTTCCTACAAATAAAACATTTTTGGCACGCTTTAAAACAGGACGGGCTTTTTCTAAATCATCGAGTGTTTGTACAAGATCAAGAATATGTACACCATTTTTTGTTTCATGGATATACGGTGCCATTTTTGAATTCCAACGGCCTACTTGGTGACCGAAATGGACACCAGCCTCTAAAAGTGCTTCTAACTTTGTCATAATAAAAATTTAAAATAAAAATAAATTAACATTCACGAAAGCTATAATATATAAATTTTTAGCTTATATGCCTAAATCATAGCATAAAAGAAAAAGACTGTATATGTTAGACAATTATTAACCTTTGCCACCTCAAAAATAGAGATGGCAATAAAATGGAAAAAGTTAAACGATAAGTAAAATATTAAACATAAAGACCTGTTCCCGCAGGAATAAGACGACCTAAAATAACATTTTCCTTAAGTCCAGTTAACCAATCAATTTGACCTTCTACAGCAGCACGCGTTAAAACACGTTTAGTTTCCTGGAAACTTGCAGCTGCAATAAAACTCTCGGCAGCTAAAGATGCACGAGTAATACCAAGTAAAATTGGACGATATTGTACTGGATTTGACCCTTTCTTTGCTTCAAAATGTTCTACACGACGTAAATCAATTACATCACCAGGTAATAAATTTGTTTCGCCCGGATCAGTAATTAAAACATAAGTAGTCATTTGACGAACAATAATTTCAATATGTTTATCAGAAATAAACACACCTTGTGATCCATATACTGCTTGGACTTCATTCACTAACATACGACGAATTTCTTGAAGACTACGACGGCAGCCCTCACGTAAACCATATGTCTTTGAATAAAATAAGAAAAGTGTTGCTAATTGTGCATGCATACTTGAAGCAATTTTCTCTACAGGTTCTCGAGCCTCTAATAATTCATCCACTTTTGGTAATCCTTGAACAATATCACCAGCATCCGATTCAAATGAAAGAAGTGTCCCAAACGAAACATCTTTTTGTATTAATTGACCCTGGTCCACTAATAATGATGAACCACTTGACATTGCATATGAGTATACACGACGTAAAATAATGGATGTTTCATCAATATGAATTACTTGTCCGCCATACGGTGTTCGGATCCCTGGCATTAATTCATCACCAACACGTAAATATTGACCAAGTACGACTAAACATTTTTCACCTGAACGCTTAAACCCATGCTGATTTTGTTTTGTAATAGCAAGACCTGGGAGACGAATTTCACCCTCTAATCCATAGTAAAAATTCAAATTTTTATTAGCCGTAGTTAAAGTACCATTTTGTGTTGAATAAACTTCCATTGGAAGTTGGTACTCTAAGGAATCTTGTGAGATTGGCCAACCAGTAGTTATAAGGTTACTTGCTAATGGAAAACGATTTGGCTTTTCGTGTCTAGATTTAATATTCGAACTAGTTGACAGCACACGTTGACGAACTTGTTGCCAATTTAAGAAATGATCACCATTATTCGTATTTGTTACTCGAGTTTGTACTAAATCTTGTACTGGTCCTGTTTGACAAATTTGTGAAGCATCTTTATATGGCTGTACTAGTGAAACTGATGCATTAAAATTTACAGATTCATTTTTATACGAATTTGTACTAATTAATAAATCACTATCAACACCTACGGGAATATTAATATTAGTATTACGTACTAACGACTTATTTGTACTAACTCTAAAACATGATTTTCCAAGTTTAATTCGTAAACTAGAATCTTTTAAACCTTTTTTTCGAATACTTCGTAAACAACTATTACGCCAAAGTCCAACAGTTTTATGGGCAAAAACATTTAAACAAGTTAATTTATGAGTCTGCTTACTCTGCGAAGAAGAAGTAGTATAAATAAGTGAAATTTGGTAATTATCAGTTGTTTTAACAAGATTCAAATTATATTCAACTGGTACAGTAAATCCAGTTGTTGGATAATTTGAAAGTTTCCAAAGTCTAGTTACTGATTTATGCTCAGAATTTAATGTCACAATATTTAAATTTGATTTCTGACTAGATACATCATAAGCAGAGCCGAATTTATTGTGAGCTGTAAACCAGTTTACCAACTTAGAATTAATTGAAATATCAATTAATACACTAGATCCATATAACTTACGATGACTTGGAATAAGTGCAGTATAACCATCAAATTTTGCTAACGTTTCTGCAGTTAAAAAATTAACATTAGTATAAACAGGCAGTTCTAATTTCTGTCGATTTTTAGCAAAAAGTTGAGATGGAGTTAACTTCGTTTTTAAACCACTAAGTTGATCAATTTTTGTAAATGCTTGCTGTTGTTGTTTATAAACTGTTTTATACGAAGCAAAAGGTGTAACTTTTGGACGCGAAGAAATACCTTGATATTTTAATAATTTTTCTGTTGCTGCTTGATATGAATCAATCGGAAGACTATTTAAACAATTCTGATCAACAATCGGTTTAAAAGTAAACGGTTGGAATGTTTTATGGAAATAATCTCCACGGTAATTTAAATTATTACGTAATAATAAGCCAGAAAGAATCCAAATAAAACCATAACCAGCAAAAACTTTTGGTACTTGATTTACTGATTTGTTTGATAAAGCTCTACTACTCTGTCGACTACGTATAAAAGCAGTATTTTTATTGTAATAAATCTGGCCTGTATCAGGCGCAAGAAGTTGCTTTTCAACAACTTTCATATCACCAGATGTTTCCGGTAATTGTGAATCGGCATCAATACGTGACAACTCAGCAACACTTTGATGAAACATTACATATTGACCAGGATAAACAAATAGAAGTGTAAATGCTGGAAATTGAAGAATTACTGATTTGGATCGATCAGGTCGCGTAATTTTAATGGACACAGGTACAACCGTTAAAAATGCAGGTTCCCCAAATCGTGTTGTAACTTTTCGACCACGTGGTGTACCACTATAAGAAATAACTCCAGAATAAGGTGCATATACTTTTTCTGTGGCTTCACCTGCGAATACCCCACCTGTGTGGAATGTACGCATTGTGAGTTGTGTTCCAGGCTCTCCAATTGACTGAGCTGCGAGTACACCAACAGCTTCACCTAATTGGACTAATCTATGTTTCGATAAATCCCAACCATAACAAAGCTGACAAACAGAATTTAAACGACATGTTAATGCAGAACGAACTACAACTTTAGGTAATTTAATTAGTTGAGCTGCAAGTGCAGGTGAAATTTCTGTATTTTTACGAGCTAAATATTTTCCAGTTTGTTCATCAACTACGGGCTGTAATAAAACACGACCCATAATATTAGCATATTCATTTTTCTCAGAAGGTATTACTTCAAGACCTTCAGTTGTTTCACAATCTACTTGTTGAATAATTACACTCTGAGCAACATCTACTAGACGACGTGTTAAATACCCTGAATTGGCTGTACGTAAAGCTGTATCAACTAACCCTTTTCGTGCACCATAACATGAAATCATATACTCTGTTACAGTTAAACCTTCACGGAAATTACGACGAATTGGAAAGTCTAAAACTTGTCCTTGTTGATCAGCCATAAGACCACGCATTCCAACAAGTTGACGTACTTGTGAAATATTTCCACGTGCTCCAGAAAAAGCCATCATATATACAGGGTTAAAAATATCAGTTTCACGGAAATGAGCAATTACTTCATTTTTTAATGTATCGTTTGTAGTGTTCCAAATATCCAGAGCTTTTTCTAAGCGCTCTACCGCTGTAATCTGTCCACGGGTATAACGTAGATCATTATCTAAAATATCTTTTTCTGCATTTTTTAAAAATACAGATTTTACTGGTGGAATACGTAAATCATCAATACCTAATGAAATACCCGCCAGTGTAGCGGAATGAAATCCTAGTGTTTTTAAATGGTCGACAAAACGGGTAGCTTTTTGCGTTCCGTAATTAAGTAAAACCCATTTAATTAAACGTTTCATTTCACTTTTATCAACCGTTCGGTTACAAAAAAAGGTTTTCATAAATGAGGGAATTCAAAATTAGTCGTCCAGGAGTTGTACGAAGATAGAATGTCGATAAAGACATACGATGCATTTGTGGTACATGTCCAAAAACAGGTTCCACCAATGGTTCTGATGGGACTGCAAGTTGTAATGTTGATTGCATCGGGAATGAAGAAATCGGCCAAGATTCAGTTACAACAGCATCATAAATTAGTGTATTATGGCCATTTGCTTGTACTCGACCTTCAATCGGTAAAGAATTTTGACAATCAGAAGGAGCCTCAGCTTTTACCCAAACTAAATCATGAAGTTGTAATGCCCCTAATGAATAACGTTGAAGCACACGATCAAATGTTTCAAATACTTTAAACGTTGGTTTTATTACTTCTTTAAGTACACGTACTTGATTCGTTTGTGAACTTGGCTTAATTTGTCGTCGGGTTGTTAAATAATAAAATCCAAGAATCATATCTTGACTTGGAAGGATACTTGGCTCACCCGTAGCAGGAGAAAGCCAGTTATGAGTAGCTAACATTAATAAACGTGCTTCAGCTCTAGCTTCTAATGATAATGGAATATGAACAGCCATTTGGTCACCATCAAAATCAGCATTAAAAGCAGGACATACTAAAGGGTGTAATTGAATTGCACGCCCTGAAAGTAAGATTGGTTCAAATGCCTGAATACCTAAACGGTGCAATGTTGGTGCACGGTTTAATAATAATGGGTGAGCATATACAACATGTTCAAGAATATCCCAAACTTTTTGAGTACGTTTCTGAATTAAATTTTTAGCTGCACGGATATTACGAACAACACCATGCTCCAGTAATGCTTGAATAATAAAGGGATGGAATAACTCTAAAGCCATTTCACGTGGTAAACCACATTGGTGTAATCGTAATTTAGGTCCAACTACAATAACTGAACGTCCTGAATAATCAACACGTTTTCCTAATAAATTTTGTCTGAAACGACCATGTTTACCTTCAATAATTGCCGTTAATGATTTAAAAACATTCTTATTCGGGCGTTGGGCAGGTTTTTCAAGACGTCCATTATCAATAATGGCATCAGCAGCTTCTTGCAAAAGACAAAGATCATGTCGAATAAGTAGATCTGGTAAAAATTCAGCATCAAATAGATTACAAAATTTATCAAAACGAATCTTTCGATAAATTAACCGACGGTATAAATCATTTAAATCAGAAGCAGCAAAACGACCACTTGCCATTTGAATCATTGGTCGTAAATCTGGTGGTAAAACCGGAAAAACAGAAACAATCATCCATTCTGGACGTAATTGTTTACGCGCTAATAAACGAACATAATGTAAACGTTTTGCTAATTTTTTAATCTTTGCATTTAATCCACGATTACGTTGACCTTGACGCGTTAATTTTAAATTACGTAAATGTTTAATATTTTCTTCTTGTTCTTCTTCTGTCGGTTCCCAACCTGGATTTAAATCTGAAACTTGATCCATACCAAAACGATCTAACTCATCAAAAGTAGTTTCAATATACTTTTTACGAGATTTCGAATGATATGTCTTAACTTTTTGGCGTAAACGTGTGCTAAGCATACGCTCCATAAAAGGTAAGTCTAATTGACTAAGAAGTGAATGAGCAGCTTCAGCACCACAATTTTCTGTTGTTCGTGGTTCTAAAGGTAAACCATATTTTGTTTTTTGATGCTCCCCATGTGTCCAAGCATCAATATTCCATACAGCTTCAATATCTAATTCATCTTTGCTAATCTCCCCCATTCCAAGTTCAAAACTTGATTTTTGAGGCACATGGCCTAAACCTGTATGAACCGCTTCCCATTCATCAATGTACCATTCGGTCCCACCATGTAAAAAATAGTTCATTACACCAGCTGAAGATGGTGTATAGGAATCAAAGTGAAGTAACTCATCCGTTTGCCCAGCACTAATATTTAATAATACTGATAAAATATTTGGTGTATTACGGAAATACCATAAATGCGCAACAGGTTTACGTAAACGAATACAACCCATACGGTAACGACGAACTTTAGTATCCGTTGGTTCCACTCCACAAGTCGGGCAAACATAACCTGCTGAGTCATCATTTGCTACAAAAGTAGTACCTTCATCAAGAGGAATAACTCCAGGCTTTTGTAATGGTTTACGACGTCGTGTTTTTCCACATGAACATTCATTATTTACAATTGATCCAAAAATACGTTCGCAAAATAAACCATCACGCTCAGGTTTAAATGTTCGATAATTAATGGTGTCAGCTTTTGTAATCTCCCCAACAAGTTGGTTATTCGGGAGTACACGCAACGACCACCGTTCAATTTCTTTAGGGGACGCGACTTGGATTTGAATATAATCAATATCGTGACTCATAATAATTTAAGTTGGATAGATAAAAAAATTATCTGATTTATATATATAAACTTATATACATATAACAGATTTTGAAATGTTCACTTTTAATTAGAAGGAATTTGAGAAAGACTAATATCAAGACAAAGACCACGTAATTCACATACTAATACTTTAAATGATTCAGGAACACCAGGTTTTGGTAATAAATTTCCACGAATAATTGACATAAAAGCAAGATTACGACCACGCATATCATCAGACTTGATTGTTAATAATTCTTGTAATGTATATGCTGCACCAAATCCTTCAAGTGCCCAAACTTCCATTTCTCCTAAACGTTGACCACCATGTTTTGAACGGCCACCTAACGGTTGCTGTGTCACAAGTGAATAAGGGCCAGTTGAACGAGCATGGATTTTATCGTCTACTAAGTGAACTAATTTTAAAATATATGGATACCCCACAGTAACAGGTTGGTCAAATGGGTAACCTGTTCGACCATCAAATAAAATACTTTTCCCTGGTGATTCAGGGCGGAATACCCATTTTTGATTTGTTGCACAACGAGCTTTATATAATTGCTGATATACAAATCCACGGGATACTTCGTCACCGTGCATTTCATCAAATGGTAAAACTTTATAATTTTGCTCTAAAGTATGAGCCGCTAACCCAAGAAGACATTCAAAAATTTGACCCACATTCATACGAGAAGGTACACCTAATGGATTTAAGACCATATCTACAGGTGTTCCATTTTGTAGGAATGGCATATCTTGGCGAGGTAAAATATTTGAAATAATTCCCTTGTTTCCATGTCGACCTGCAATTTTATCACCAACTTGAACTTTACGCTTTTGTACTAAGAAAATATGTACCGAACCAACAGATTCATATGAATCTAATTCTTCGTTATATTTAGTTTTTTCAAATAATGTTCGACATTCTAATACACGACCTGTCACCCCACTTGGGACCACCAATGGAGTATCTTTGACATCACGCGTAGCTCCTCCAAAAATAGCACGAAGTAAACGACCTTCTGGAGTATTCTCAGATTCTTGTTGGGGAGACACTTTTCCAACAAGAATATCACCTGGTTCAACCCATGTTCCAACTTTAATAACCCCAAATTGATCAAGATGGGTATTCTTTTCAACTTTAGAAGTGATATATTCTTGACCATCGCGTGTACGAGAAGTTGAAATATCATAACGTTCAATATGAACAGATGTAAAAACATCGTCAAACACTAAACGTTCACTTACTAAAACAGCATCCTCAAAGTTATATCCTTCCCATGGCATATAGGCTACAAGGAGATTCTTTCCAAGGGCTAACTCACCAGCTACTGTCGATGCAGTATCAGCTAAACATTCACCAGCATGAACCCAAGTATTTGGTATAACACTTGGGCGTTGATGCATACATGTATCTTGGTTTGAGCGTTGATATGTTGTAAGTGAAATTGTCTCACGTTTAAAAATCGGTTCATTTACAAATTGACCCACTGATGATTTTTCAGTTAATACATCAATACGTTGTGCATCGGCATATAAGACATATCCACTCTTACGAATACGTGCAACTGCTCCCGAATCATGTGTAACACGAGCTTCTAATCCAGTTCCAACAAAAGCACGTTGTGGTGTTAAAAGAGAAACAGCTTGACGTTGCATATTTGAACCCATTAATGCACGGTTTGCATCATCATGCTCCAAAAATGGGATTAATGCTGTAGCAATTGACATGAATTGAATTGGACATAATCCTAAGAAAGTAATTTCACTCGGATCAGTTTCAATAAACTCACGACGTGTACGAGCGGGAACACGAGCTGCTGTCATTTGTGTATCCGCTGCAGCAACAATCACTTTATCCTCATACGAAGCATTCAATAAGAAAAAACCATCATCCTGGTTAGATTTTTCTGATTCCATAAGAATATATGGACTTTCTAAAAAGCCATCAGAATTAACACGTGCATATGTCGCAATAGAACCTACTAATCCAGCATTTTTCCCTTCTGGTGTTTCAATTGGACAAATACGACCATAATAACTTGGGTGAATACCACGGACAATTAGACCCGCACGATCACGGTGTAAACCGCCAGGTCCTAATGAACTTAAACGACGTTTATGGGTAATTTCTGCTAATGGATTTGTCTGATCCATAAACTGTGATAATTGGTTTGACCCAAAAAATTCTTTGAAAACAGATCCAACAATTTGTGTGCGGATAAGTGATGGAAGAGCAACGCGTAAACGTTTTTGTCGTAATAGTGTTTCATCGCTAATACGTGTATGTACACTACGCTCTAAACGGTTTAATCCTAATCGAAACTGTGTTTGAATTAACTCTCCAGCTAAACGTGCACGACGGTTTTTTAAATGATCAATGTCATCTAAAAATTGACTTTCTCCATTACTTACACGAAGAAGATAATCTACACCGGCAAGAACATCCTCTGGCATTAAAGTTAAAGAAGGAAGATTATGACGCATACGTAATTTACGATTAATACGTTTACGCCCAACCTCACTTAAGCTATAACGTCGAGCATGAAAAAAATGAGTAAATAAAAACTTCTTTGCTTTTAAAACACTTCCAGCACGATGTGGAAACATTAATGCAGTCATCATAACCATGGCATCTTCACAAGATTGTGGCTTTAAAAGAGATTCAGTAAATACTAATGCATTTGGATCACTTACAACTGCACAAACTTGTTTAAAATTAAAACCAAGTGCTGCTAATAAAAGGGTAACAGGTAATTTACGTAAATTATCAATACACGCATAAACTTCAGGATTACGTGGTACTGTTTCAAGACGAAGCCACGAACCATAAGAAGATAAAAAACTTACTAAATGTGAACGACGATTCTTTTGATCAAACTGTGCTTTAATATATACCCCTGGACAACGCACAATTTGGTGAACAATGACACGTGGTGATCCATTAATAATAAATGTTCCATGCTCGGTCATTAATGGAAGATCACAAAAAGTTACTGGTAACACACAACTCACATCTAAACTTTGTGAAGAAATATGAACAGGTACCACAAGCTGACTACTATATGTTTCCATATTATGAATCGCCTCTTGTGGTGTATAACTTGGTGCCTTTAAATAAAAATCTTGAGCTAAAAAAGATACAGAGATATAACGGTTCGTCGGTTGTCGAATACTTGTTCCTAAGGGATTTCCAATAATTGGAGAAACAAATTCAAGTTCGCGACGAATCCCAGTCTCTAAAAAAAGACGAAAACTTTTCCGTTGTGCATCAAGAAAATCAGGGATGGCCACTTTTTGACGAAACAAAATCATATAGATATGAATAAATGATTGATTATAAATCGAGAAATTTGTTTTAATACTATTTGCAAATAACCAGGTCTAAAATCCGGAGTTGATAAACAGACCAAAATGTTGTAATCTATAAAGTATAAAACTGAATTATAAAAAAAACGGCGGTGTAGCCAAGTGGTAAGGCAGAGGACTGCAAATCCTTTATCCCCCAGTTCGAATCTGGGCACCGCCTAAAAAAGATAAGTACAAATAGTTAAATTTCTTCTAATTCAGAAGAAAAAATAAGTATTAATTAATACCCTCTAAGACAATTTAGGGATTTATTATTGATAATAATTGTCGTAAATATTAAAAAATTAAGTCTTTGTTACATGTTACGGAGGCCCACAATTGTCCAAAAAAATATTTATAAGTGCTGCTTCTTTTCAGCCCTGACACAGTTCAAAATCTTTTTCCGACAAAAGTAGGACTACTCTAAGTATATTTTTTTGTGGATATAAAAGCAAGTGCTTTATTCACACAGAAAAATAAGTATTTATAATATCTGCGTATATTTGGATTGAAAACCAATAGAAACTTGGAAAACAACCACAAATATAAAAGCAGAATTATCAAAATGGTAGGACTGAAATTACTCAAGAATTGTTGATACTACACCGGCACCAACAGTACGTCCACCTTCACGAATTGCAAAACGCATACCGTTTTCAATTGCGATTGGCTGAATAAGCTCTACAATCATTTTTACACGGTCACCAGGCATTACCATAGTTGCCTCATCACCATCATCAGTTTTAAATGATTCAATTTTTCCTGTTACGTCAGTTGTACGAACATAGAATTGCGGACGGTATCCTGGGAAGAATGGAGTGTGTCGTCCACCCTCTTCTTTTGTAAGAACGTATACTTGAGATTCAAATTTTGTGTGTGGCTTAATTGTCCCTGTTTTTGCAAGTACCATTCCACGCTCAATCTCATCCTTTTGCACTCCACGAAGAAGTACTCCAACGTTATCTCCTGCTACACTCTCTTCAAGAGTCTTTTGGAACATCTCAAGACCTGTAACAGTTACTTCACGTGTATCACCAAGACCTACGATCTCTACTACATCCCCAACTTTAACTGTTCCACGCTCAACACGTCCAGTTGCTACTGTACCACGACCAGTAATTGAGAATACATCTTCAACAGCCATAAGGAATGTCTTTTCTGTATCACGCTCAGGTGTAGGAATGTATTCGTCTACTTGATCCATTAAGTTGTAAATTTTATCTACCCACTTGTTGTCACCAGCAGAAATAGCTGAGTTTTCTGTTAATGCTTCTAATGCAAGAAGTGCAGATCCAGCTACTACTGGAATATCATCCCCAGGGAATTCGTAGCTGCTAAGTGTATCACGTACTTCAAGCTCTACGAGCTCAAGAAGTTCATCATCATCAACTTGATCTTCTTTGTTAAGGAACACAACCATATTAGGTACTCCAACTTGCTTTGCAAGAAGGATGTGCTCTTTAGTTTGTGGCATTGGTCCGTCAGCACCTGATACTACAAGAATAGCACCATCCATTTGTGCAGCACCTGTAATCATGTTCTTAACATAGTCAGCGTGACCTGGACAGTCTACGTGTGCATAGTGACGAGTTTCTGTTTCATACTCTACGTGTGCAGTGTTAATAGTAATTCCACGTGCTTTTTCTTCCGGAGCTGAGTCAATATCAGCATATCCTTTACCACCTTGCTTTCCACCACGTGCAGACATTGCCATAGTAATTGCTGCAGTAAGAGTTGTCTTTCCGTGGTCAACGTGACCAATTGTTCCAATGTTTACGTGTGGTTTTGTACGTTCAAACTTTTCGCGTGCCATAATTTAAAATAAGTTAAAATCAATTTGATTTTGGCTAAAAATATTCAGATTTCTATAATTAGAATCGGAAATGTGCAAAAGCTTTATTTGCTTCTGCCATACGGTGAGTATCTTCACGCTTACGGATAGCCCCACCTGTATTATTTGCTGCATCCATAATTTCTGCAGCGAGCTTTACTACCATACTACGTCCAGAACGTGCACGTGCAGCAATAAGAAGCCAGCGAAGAGCAAGAGCTGTTCCACGATCAGACTTAACTTCAAGTGGTACTTGAAGTACAGCTCCACCGATACGACGAGATTTTACTTCAACTTTTGGTGTAATGTTTAAAACAGCCTGACGAAGTACCTCAAGTGGGTCTTGCGATGTTGTTTCTGAAATATGAGTCATTGCTTCGTAAAAAATACGGTAGGCAACACTTTTTTTACCTTTCTTTAAAAGGTGGCTTACTAAAAGACTTACTAAGCGGCTTTGATATACTGGATCCGGCGCAACCGGACGCTTTTTTGCAACTTTTCTACGAGACATAAGGTCAATTAAACGTTTAAATATTAACTAGAAGGAAAACAAAAAAAATACTATTTATCCTTTTGGACGTTTTACTCCATACTTTGAACGGCCTTGTAAACGACCTTTTACACCTGCAGTATCAAGTGAACCACGAACGATATGATAACGTACTCCTGGTAAGTCTTTTACACGACCACCACGTACTAATACTACAGAGTGTTCTTGAAGGTTGTGTCCAATTCCTGGAATATATGCTGTTACTTCGATCCCAGTTGCTAAACGAACACGGGCTACTTTACGAAGTGCAGAGTTTGGTTTTTTTGGTGTTGTTGTATAAACACGTGTACAAATACCACGGCGTTGCGGACATGATTGTAACGCTGGTGATTTTGTCTTCTTTTCGATTTTCATTCGCTGTGAGCGAATTAACTGTTGAAACGTTGGCATAACTAAAATTATTCTTTATAAAGAAATTGTAAAAATCCTAAAATACGAGCTTGCTTCACTGCTTTAGCAAGTTGACGTTGCTGTTTTGCAGTTACACCCGTTAAACGGCGTGGTAAAATTTTACCTTGTTCCGTAATAAAACGACGGAGAAGATCAACATTTTTGTAATTAATGATCTCGCCAGCGTTAATTGGAGACGTGCGTTGACGTGAAAAATTCATAGATAAATTAAACTAAAAAAATAAACAATTGTATTTTTTAATACTTATATAAACAATTTATTTCAAACTTTAAAGAAATTGAAATAAATGAATAACAGTTTTTCTGCATTCAAAATATAACTATAAGAAAAATACAAGCACAAGGAACACTTTGCCTACTTACACAAAACAAATAAGCAGATATGTGCAAGGAACATCCTTTATATGTACTACTCAACAAGCAAAACTCTA
>Ga0182075_1149036_pt1 | contig 14185 bp, 10 predicted proteins | sample 071ome_FD_136017 | JGI IMG/M metagenome (GOLD analysis project Ga0182075, IMG submission 136017) | Metatranscriptome of coastal salt marsh microbial communities from the Groves Creek Marsh, Georgia, USA - 071407BT (Metagenome... | ecosystem: Environmental > Aquatic > Marine > Intertidal zone >... | reverse complement strand
TGGTGGTCTTGCCTGCATCAACGTGCGCGGCGATTCCGATGTTACGATAACGACTTAGGGGGTGTTTTCTGGCCACTGCTTTGCCCTCGAATTAGTTAATTGGTTAGAAACGATAGTGTGAGAACGCACGATTGGCTTCTGCCATTCTGTGCACGTCTTCCCGCTTTCTCACTGCACTGCCACGTCCTTCAGACGCATCAGTGATCTCACCTGCAAGGCGCAGGGCCATGGATTTTTCACCACGTGCTCTGGAATGTTCTACGAGCCAGCGCATTGCCAGGGCATTGCGTCGCTCGGCACGAACTTCAACCGGAACCTGATAGGTGGCACCACCTACACGGCGAGACTTCACCTCGACCATAGGTGCGATGGCATCCAGGGCTTTCTCAAATGTTTCGAGCGGATTGCCACCAGATTTTTCGGCAACAACGTCGAGTGCACCATAGACGATCTTTTCGGCAACAGACTTCTTGCCATCGACCATCACATGGTTCATGAATTTTGCGAGGAGTTTACTTCCGAACTTTGGATCTGGCAGAACTTCACGTTTTGCCGCTACTCTTCTTCTGGGCATATTAGACCTCTATGTTTATTCAGGTTACCCCGGTATTCACGGTTGCTTATCGCAATCCGCCATCCGGCCTTACTCAATCCAGTCGAAATATTTAGAGAGTCTCGACCGGTCGCGCATCCATACGCTTGTGGTTAACTCTTAGAAATTATTTAGGACGCTTGGCTCCATACTTGGAACGGCCCTGTTTGCGATCAGAAACACCGGAAGTATCCAGGCTGCCACGCACAGTGTGATAACGCACACCTGGCAAATCCTTTACACGACCGCCGCGAATAAGAACCACGGAGTGTTCTTGCAGGTTATGGCCTTCTCCGCCTATATAGGAAGAGACTTCGTAACCGTTAACCAGGCGAACACGACACACCTTGCGCAAAGCCGAATTAGGCTTTTTGGGAGTAGTCGTATAGACACGCGTGCAGACTCCGCGCTTCTGGGGAGAACCCTGTAGCGCTGGTACGTCACTCTTCTGAGTGCGAGTCTTGCGTGGCTTGCGGACCAACTGGTTAATCGTAGCCATTTTCTGTGTATAACCTCTTTAATCTGGAGGACGAAATTGCTCTGTTTTCGCCCGTTTTCTCTCGATTTTCGACTGGAAGGTCGACTGAGAGGGCGCGAGTTTAATGATCTCGCATCCCTTAGTCAACCCGCCCGTTAGCGGTCACGGCTGCCGCATCATTCCGGCAGCCGCTCCCATCCACTGTTAGCTTTCGGCTTCTTCGTTCAAAGCCTCGGTTAACGCGGCCTCCACGTCACTTGCACTGACCGAATCAGAGTCCAGGTCCTCGCTGGCAGCCTTCTTGCGCGCTTCGTGATATGCCAGTCCAGTACCTGCTGGAATCAAGCGTCCCACGACCACGTTTTCCTTCAGACCGCGCAGAAAATCGCGTTTGCCGGTAACCGCCGCTTCGGTCAGTACCCGCGTGGTTTCCTGGAAGGAAGCTGCGGAAATGAACGATTCGGTAGCCAAAGAGGCTTTGGTTATACCCAGCAGCATACGGTCAATTCGGGCTGGTTCCTTACCATCTTTCTCCAGTTCTTCATTAATTTCGAGGATCTGGGTATAGGTAAGTTGCTCGCCCTTGATCAGGTTGGAATCGCCTGGATGGGTGATTTCAACCTTACGCAGCATCTGGCGCACAATTACTTCAATGTGCTTGTCGTTAATGCGCACACCCTGCAGTCGATATACGTCCTGTACTTCATTAACGATGTACTGGGCCAGCGCCTCAACACCCTTCAATCGCAGGATATCGTGAGGAGCAGGTGGTCCTTCAGAAACCACTTCACCCTTTTCAATATATTCACCTTCGAACACGGTCATGGTGCGCCACTTGGGAATCAGCACCTCGTAGTGATCAGACCCGTCTATCGGATTCACGCCATCCTTCGGTGTGATTACCAGACGACGCTTGCCTTTGGTTTCCTTACCAAAGCTCACCGTACCGGAAATTTCTGCCAGAATCGCGGGCTCTTTCGGCTTGCGCGCTTCAAACAGGTCCGCAACACGTGGCAAACCACCGGTGATGTCACGGGTTTTTGAACCTTCCTGCGGTACACGGGCGATAATGTCGCCGAAGTTCAGATCCGCACCATCTTTCAAGCTGACGATGGCATTGGCAGGCAGGAAATAGTGGGCCGGTACATTGGTACCAGGCAAACACACTTCTTCGCCTTTCTTGTCTACAACCTTAACCGCTGGACGCAGTTCTTTGGCTGAGGAAGAACGCTCATTAGGATCAATGACCGACATACTGGACAAACCGGTAAATTCGTCAGTTTGTTCACGTACTGTCAGACCTTCTTCCATGGCCTCGAATTGCACCTTACCCGCAACTTCCGCGATGATCGGGTGAGTGTGCGGATCCCAGGTAGCAACGACCTGACCAGCTTCCACATCTACTGCCTTACCTACGATAATAATCGCACCGTAAGGCAACTTGTACCGCTCACGCTCACGGCCGTTGGTATCGTTAACGATCAACTCACCGGAACGGGATACAACAACCAGCTCGCCTTTAACATTTTCCACCGTCTTCATATTGCTAAGGTGGATAGTACCGGTATTTTTCACCTGCACGCTGTCGCTCGCAGTCGCACGCGATGCCGCACCACCGATGTGAAAAGTACGCATCGTAAGCTGTGTACCGGGCTCACCGATTGATTGTGCTGCAATCACACCGACAGGCTCGCCGACGTTGGCAATATGCCCACGTGCCAGATCACGGCCGTAACACTGACTACAGATACCAAAACGGGTTTCACAGGTAATAGGCGAACGCACATACACCTGGTCCACACCGCAGGTCTCAAGCTTCTCGACCATGCGCTCATTAATCATGGTGCCTGATTCAATCAGGACCTCACCGGAATCTTCGTCAATAACATCCGCAGACAGCACACGGCCCAGTACGCGATCACCCAGTGGCGCAATGATGTCGCCGCCTTCAATGATCGGCGTCATGACCAGACCAGTTTCAGTGCCACAATCATGTTCTGTGATAACCAGATCCTGGGAAATATCTACCAATCGGCGCGTCAGGTAACCTGAGTTCGCAGTCTTCAATGCAGTATCTGCCAGACCCTTACGCGCACCGTGAGTAGACGTAAAGTATTGTGATACGTTCAGGCCTTCACGGAAGTTCGCTGTAATTGGCGTTTCAATAATTGAACCATCCGGACGTGCCATCAGGCCACGCATACCAGCGAGCTGACGAATCTGGGCGGGGGAGCCACGAGCACCGGAGTCGGCATAAACATAAACCGAGTTAAATGACTCTTGCAGCTCCTCTTTGCCTTCCTTGTTGATTACCGCTTCGGTGGAAAGACCTTCCATCATGGACTTCGCCACGATGTCATTCGCACGTGACCAGATATCGATAACCTTGTTGTACTTCTCACCCTGGGTAACCAGGCCGGAGGCAAACTGATTCTCGATTTCTTCCACTTCAGAATTAGCCTGATCAATAATCTTGGCTTTTTCATCCGGAATCACGAAGTCGTTCACGCCGATAGATGAACCGGAGCGCGTGGAATAGTGATAACCGGTGTACATAAGTTGGTCAGCGAATATCACGGTCTCTTTCAGACCCACGTTACGGTAACAGGCGTTGAGGATAGCCGAGATGGGTTTCTTGGCCATCTTCTGGTTAACCATGCTGAATGGTAAACCATCAGGAACGATATTAAACAGCAGCACACGACCCACCGTGGTTTCAACCAGCGATGTGGTGGTTTCCATTTCACCTTCTTCGTTAGGCACGGTTTCCGTAATACGAGCCTTGATGCGAGCCTGCAGGTGAGCATGACCAGTATCATAGGCACGCTTAACTTCCTTGGCATTGGCAAACACCATGCCCTCACCCTTGGCATTTACACGCGAACGAGTCATGTAGTACAGACCCAATACCACGTCCTGCGAAGGCACGATGATAGGCTCACCGTTGGCAGGCGCCAGGATGTTGTTGGTAGACATCATCAAGGAGCGTGCTTCAAGCTGCGCTTCCAGCGTCAGTGGTACGTGTACCGCCATCTGGTCACCGTCGAAGTCAGCGTTGTAAGCCGCACAAACCAATGGGTGCAATTGAATGGCTTTACCTTCAATCAATACGGGTTCAAACGCCTGGATACCCAAACGGTGCAGGGTTGGTGCACGGTTCAGCAATACCGGGTGTTCGCGAATGACTTCAGCCAGGATATCCCAGACCTCGGCAGTTTCACGTTCCACCATTTTCTTGGCGGCCTTAATAGTAGTAGCAAGGCCACGGCGCTCGAGCTTGCCAAAGATGAATGGCTTGAACAGCTCCAGTGCCATTTTCTTGGGCAAACCGCATTGATGCAGTCGCAATGTCGGGCCTACCACGATCACCGAACGACCTGAGTAATCCACACGCTTTCCAAGCAGGTTCTGACGGAAGCGACCCTGCTTGCCTTTAATCATGTCAGCCAGTGACTTCAGTGGACGCTTGTTAGAGCCAGTAATGGCACGACCACGACGGCCGTTGTCTAACAGCGCATCAACAGCTTCCTGCAGCATGCGCTTTTCGTTGCGCACAATGATGTCTGGAGCATTAAGATCCAGCAGACGCTTGAGTCGGTTGTTACGATTGATTACCCGACGATACAAATCGTTCAGGTCGGAAGTAGCAAAACGACCACCTTCCAGTGGTACCAGCGGACGCAAATCTGGTGGTAACACGGGCAATACAGTCATCACCATCCATTCAGGCTTGTTGCCTGAATCGGCGAATGCTTCAAGTAACTTCAGACGCTTGGACAGTTTCTTCAGCTTGGTTTCGCTGTTAGTCGCCGGAATTTCTTCACGTAGACGCGCAACTTCAGCGTCCACGTCCATGTCTTTCATCAGGGCCTGAACTGCTTCGGCACCCATCTTGGCGTCGAATTCGTCACTCCACTCTTCCATCGCCTCGTAGTACTGCTCGTCAGTGAGCAGTTGGCCTTTTTCCAGCGTGGTCATGCCAGGATCGGTCACTACGAAAGATTCGAAGTATAAAATGCGCTCAATATCCCTGAGCGTCATGTCGAGCAACAAGCCGATACGTGACGGCAAGCTCTTCAGGAACCAGATATGCGCAACTGGGCTAGCCAGTTCGATATGGCCCATGCGCTCACGTCGCACCTTGGACAAGGCAACCTCGACACCACACTTCTCACAGATCACTCCGCGATGCTTCAGCCGTTTGTATTTGCCACACAGACATTCATAGTCCTTGACCGGACCAAATATCTTGGCACAGAACAATCCATCCCGCTCAGGCTTGAATGTACGATAGTTAATCGTTTCAGGCTTCTTGACCTCACCAAATGACCAGGCCCGGATCATCTCCGGTGAAGCCAGTCCTATTCGAATGGAATCAAATTCATCGGACTGTGACTGAGATTTAAGCAACCCTAATAGGTCTTTCATTCTTTGTCCTCCATCCCTCTACCTATTGATAGAGGGATATCTAAAATCACTATTGCTTTATGCACGAATTCATTAATTACTATGAAACCGGACTATTCGCCGCTAACGTCCAGCTCCATATCAATGCCAAGGGAACGAATCTCCTTGACCAGTACATTGAATGATTCCGGCATTGCTGGTTCCATTCGATGGTCGCCATCCACGATGTTCTTGTACATCTTGGTACGACCGGCAACGTCATCAGACTTAACTGTGAGCATTTCCTGCAAGGTATAGGCTGCACCGTATGCTTCCAGCGCCCACACCTCCATCTCACCGAAACGTTGTCCACCGAACTGCGCCTTACCGCCCAGAGGCTGTTGCGTAACCAGGCTGTAAGAACCAGTAGAACGCGCATGCATCTTGTCATCCACAAGGTGGTTAAGTTTCAACATGTACATGATGCCAACTGTTACTTTCGAATCGAAAGCATCACCAGTACGGCCGTCGTACAAAGTAACCTGACCACTGGTATCCATTTCTGCCAGCTCCAGCATGTCCTTGATTTCGGTCTCGGCCGCACCATCGAATACAGGTGTTGCCATTGGCACACCAGCTCTCAGGTTGCCGGCCAGTTCCAGCAGTTCATCATCAGACAAGCTCTTGATATCTTCCGCTTGCTCACCGATCTTGTTGTAAACATCAGTAATCAGTTTGCGCACTTCGGTCGCCTTGGCCTTGCTGTCCAGCAGCGCGGCAATGCGCCCACCAAGTCCGCGTGCCGCAGCACCCAGGTGAGTCTCCAGAATCTGTCCCACGTTCATGCGCGAAGGCACACCCAACGGGTTAAGCACGATATCAACTGGCTCACCTTTTTCGTCATAAGGCATGTCTTCTGCCGGCATCACTACCGAAATCACACCCTTGTTACCATGACGCCCGGCCATCTTGTCACCAGGTTGAATGCGTCGCTTGATCGCCAGGTAAACCTTGACGATTTTCAGCACGCCCGGAGCCAGATCGTCGCCCTGAGTGAGCTTGTTCTTCTTGTCTTCGAAGCGCTCATCCAGTTCCTTACGACGTTCTTTAAGTTGCTCTTCAGCACGCTCGAGCTGCTTGTTCATTGCGTCATTTGACATGCGCAGCTTGAACCAGTCGTCTTTTGGCAAGTTGGATAAATAATCGGCAGTGACTTTCTGGCCCTTCTTGAGCTTGGGTCCGCCTGCGACAACTTTACCTACCAACGCCTTGTGCAGACGCTCGTAAGTAGCGCCTTCAACGATACGATACTCATCGTCGATATCCTTGCGCACCTTGGCCAACTGCATCTCTTCGATTTCCATAGCGCGCTGATCTTTCTCCAAACCATCTCGTGTAAATACCTGTACGTCAATGACAGTACCGGTCACACTGGTTGGCACACGCAAAGAAGAGTCTTTTACATCAGAGGCCTTCTCACCGAAGATGGCTCGCAGCAATTTCTCTTCTGGCGTCAATTGAGTCTCACCCTTGGGTGTAACTTTACCTACCAGGATATCGCCAGCTTTTACTTCAGCACCGATATAAACGATACCCGACTCATCCAGCTTGCTGAGCGCGCCTTCACCCACGTTGGGGATATCAGCAGTAATCTCTTCTGAGCCCAACTTGGTATCTCGTGACACACAAGTCAGCTCCTGAATGTGGATGGAAGTAAAACGATCTTCCTTCACCACGCGCTCGGAGATTAGTATCGAGTCCTCAAAGTTGTATCCATTCCAGGGCATAAATGCGATGCGCATATTCTGACCCAGTGCCAGTTCGCCGATATCGATGGACGGACCGTCAGCAAGAATGTCGCCACGGGAAACCGTGTCACCATCTTTCACCAGAGGCTTCTGGCTAATACAGGTGTTCTGGTTAGAACGGGTATATTTGGTCAAGTTATAGATATCTACACCCGCCTCACCCGCTTCAGTCTCTTCATCATTCACGCGTACAATAATTCGGGCGGCATCAACACTTTCGATAACGCCACCACGGAATGCCACAACACACACCCCGGAATCACGTGCAACGTTACGCTCCATGCCGGTTCCCACAAGTGGTTTCTCGGTCCTGAGTGTAGGCACAGCCTGTCGCTGCATGTTCGACCCCATCAGGGCTCGGTTAGCATCGTCGTGCTCAAGGAAAGGAATCAACGCAGCAGCCACAGATACCATCTGTTGTGGCGCCACATCCATATAGTCCACTTCTTCACGTGGCTTGAGCGTGGTCTCACTCTTGTAACGAACAGTTACCAGGTTGTCCACGAACTTGCCTTGCTTATCTAATGGCGCAGAAGCCTGTGCAATCACAAAATCGCTTTCGTCGATAGCAGACAGATAATCGATCTCATCGGTTACCTTGTTATTTACTACCTTGCGGTAAGGGCTTTCCAGGAATCCATAGTTGTTTGTGCGCGCATAAGTCGCAAGCGAGTTGATCAGACCAATATTCGGTCCTTCCGGTGTTTCAATCGGACAAACACGCCGGTGAGTCGGATGCACGTCACGTACTTCAAAGCCCGCACGTTCGCGAGTCAGACCGCCCGGCCCGAGCGCGGAAACGCGACGTTTGTGCGTCACTTCCGAAAGCGGGTTGTTCTGATCCATAAACTGGGAAAGCTGAGATGAACCAAAGAACTCCTTGATAGCTGCAGCCACAGGCTTGGCATTGATCATATCCTGTGGCATCAGGCCTTCAGAGTCAGCCATACTGAGGCGCTCTTTAACCGCACGCTCAACACGCACCAGGCCAACGCGGAACTGATTCTCTGCCATTTCACCGACAGAACGAATACGACGGTTACCCAGATGATCGATATCATCAACTGAACCAAAGCCGTTACGGATATCCACCAGTGTCTTCAGTACATCGACAATGTCTTCTTTACTGAGCACTGACTCGCCTTCAGTCTCAGGACGACCAAGGCGGCGATTAAACTTCATACGGCCTACCGCAGACAGGTCGTAGCGGTCTGGCGAGAAGAAAAGGTTCGAGAACAGGTTCTCGGCTGATTCTTTCGTCGGTGGCTCGCCTGGGCGCATCATGCGATAGATCTCAACCATGGCTTCCAGTTTGGAAGTAGTGGAATCTATTCGCAGGGTGTCGGAAACGAATGGGCCACAGTCGAGCTCGTTGGTGTAAATAGTTTCAAACTGCTTTACACCCTTCTCAATGAACTGCTCGATAATCTCCCCTGTAATCTCTGCATTACAGGGAAACATAACCTCACCAGTCTCTTCATCAATAACATCTGCAGCCAAGGCTGTGCCTACCAGAAAATCGTTGGAAACTTTCAGCTCGGTCAGCTTGGCAACTTCCATTTGACGAATATGACGAGAAGTAATACGTCGACCTTCCTCAACAATGACTTTGCCTTTCTTATCCTTGATCGGGAACGTCAATACGTCGCCGCGCAGGCGGGCAGGCACGAGCTTGAGAGAAATAGTCGGTTCTTTCGCCTTGGAAATCTTATAGGTATTGTTCTCATAGAACATCTGCAGGATTTCTTCAGAACTGAAACCCAGGGCACGTAACAATACAGTCGCTGGCAATTTGCGGCGACGGTCGATTCTTACATAGACCATGTCCTTTGGATCGAATTCAAAGTCCAGCCATGAACCACGGTAAGGGATCACGCGCGCGGAATACAGCAATTTGCCTGAGCTGTGAGTCTTGCCGCGGTCATGATCGAAAAATACACCCGGTGAACGGTGGAGCTGGGACACAACAACCCGCTCGGTACCATTAATTACGAATGTACCGGAGTCTGTCATAAGCGGAATTTCGCCCATGTAGACTTCCTGTTCCTTGATATCCTTGATGGTCTGGGTCGTGGATTCCTTATCATAAAGAATCAGGCGAACCTTCACCCTAAGTGAAACCGAATAAGTGGAGCCTCGGAGCTGACATTCCTTAACGTCGAACTCGGGCTTGCCCAGTTCATAGCTCACATATTCAAGCACAGCTTTTCCCGAGTAACTGACGATTGGGAAAACTGACTTGAACGCCGCATGTAATCCCTGCTCAAGGCGCGCTTCGGCTGGTACGCCAGCCTGGGTAAACTGTCGATAGGAATCGACTTGTATAGACAAGAGGTATGGGATATCCATGGCACTCGGCAATTTGCCGAAGTTCTTACGGATACGTTTTTTCTCTGTATACGAGTAGGCCATTAGAGTGTTCCTAGCGTTGTGTTCTGTGTGTGATCACTTCTTGCAGATAGCTTTTCGTTCAACAGCTTCTACGATAAATGGTGGGTGCCGACTTCCACCTTACGGCTTGGCTGGTCAGGCAAAATCCAGCACACAAACAGAAATAGACCAGCCCCGGGTGCAGTAACCTGCATCCGGAGCCGTATATTTCTATTGTTTAAGCTTATTACTTAAGCTCAACGGTCGCGCCAGCTTCTTCCAGTTGCTTCTTGGCTTCTTCCGCTTCAGCTTTAGGAGCTGCTTCCTTAATAGTGGAAGGCGCTCCGTCTACCATGTCTTTGGCTTCTTTCAAGCCCAGACCAGTGATAGCTCGAACAGCTTTAATGACGTTTACTTTCTTTTCGCCAGCTGCAGTCAGAACGATGTCGAAATCATCCTTCTCTTCAGCAGCAGCTACTTCGCCAGCAGCGGCTGCAGGTGCAGCAGCTACAGCAGCAGCGGCAGAAACGCCAAATTTTTCTTCCATTGCTTCAACCAGCTGGACTACGTCCATTACTGACATTTCTGCAATTGCATCTAATACTTCTGTTGTTGATAGAGCCATGACTCATATCTCCTGTTTCAAATATTTAATAACCGATTAAGTCTCAAAAGGAATTAGGCTGCTTCCTGCTTTTGATCCCGAACTGCAGCAACGGCGCGCGTTACTTTTGACGGAACCTCATTCACAGTGCGAGCAAGTTTGGTGACAGGTGCCAACATGACACTCATCAATATGGACAGCGCCTGCTCATGAGTTGGCAACTTGGCCAATACATCAATGTCGCTGGCTTCCAGTAACTTGCCGCCTACGGATAGCGCCTTGATCTCGAATTTGTCATTCCCTTTGGCAAAGTCCTTCAGTACGCGCGCAGCAGCACCAGGGTCTTCCTCGGAAAATGCCAGAATCGTTGGACCAGTCAGTACTTGTTGAATGCATTCATACTCGGTATCTGCCACCGCTCTTTTGAGCAAAGTGTTGCGAACAACTCGCAGATAAACCTTGTTATCTCTTGCACTCTTACGAAGCGCTGTCATGTCACTTACTGTGACGCCGCGGTAATCCGCGAGCACAGCAGACAGGGCACTGTTAGCAGCCTGATTGACTTCAGAAACAATTTGTTTCTTATCTTCTAGTCTAATAGGCACTAGCTTAACTCCTTGGTTAATGACACAGTCACAGATGCCGATAAAGTATCTGTTCGTATGCCGTTGAGCTCATTCAAGAACTCGATCTTGATGCAACATAATCAAAACTGTTGCATCATCTGTTCGGTGAGATTAATTCGGTAATGCAATATCCGAATCAGGTTTCACCATCTGCGTAGGAAATTAAGAGACCGCTTTCACGGTGTCACCTACGGTCTTTGATGGCCTCGTTCCAACTGCAGAACGAAAACCACAAAGTCTTTCTTGTGCGACGACGCTTGCTTCATTCAGACTCAGTGCCAAGTCACTCTCAGCTTTTGAGTCCTAGTTTGCATCGCTCCCACAAAGTCTTTGCCGTCCATGAGTTTTCATGACAGCGAAATTTCGGTGCTCTAATAAGTCAGAGTCGAATGATCAATTTGTAGCCCTGGCCCCATGGTGGAAGACAGCACTACTTTCTTGATAAATATTCCTTTTGATGCCGAAGGCTTGGCTTTCTTCAAGTCGACCAGCAATGCCTCAAGGTTTGCCTTGATCGCATCGCCTTCAAAACCAACTCGGCCAACACCACCGTGGATAATGCCATTCTTGTCGGTACGGTAACGCACCTGTCCACCCTTGGCATTTTTGACTGCTGTTTCCACATCAGGTGTTACAGTGCCAACCTTGGGGTTTGGCATCAAACCGCGTGGTCCGAGCACCTGACCCAATTTGCCAACAACTCGCATTGCATCTGGAGTAGCGATCACAACATCAAAATCCATGGTGCCGCCCTGAATGGATTCTGCCAGATCATCCATGCCTACGAGATCCGCACCTGCTGCTTTGGCTTTTTCAGCATTTTCGCCTTGGGCAAAAACAGCAACTCGCACTTCTTTACCAGTGCCATTTGGCAATACGGTAGAACCACGTACCACCTGATCTGACTTGCGAGTATCAACTCCCAAATTAACCGAAACATCGATTGATTCTTTGAATTTGCTTGAGGCAAATTCGCTAATCAGCGCAACGGCTTCTTCAACGGAATAGGTTTTGCCTGCTTCAATTTTTTCAGCTAGGGCTTTACGCTTTTTGGTTAGCTTGGCCATCTTATTCAACTCCCTCTACTTCGATGCCCGCACTGCGCGCACTGCCCGCCAGAGTGCGAACCGCTGCATCCATATCGGCTGCAGTGAGATCAGGCATCTTCTGAGTGGCAATTTCTTCCAGTTGGGCTCGGTTCACCTTGCCAACTTTTTCAGTATTTGGGCGTCCGCTACCTTTCTTGATGCCAGCCGCCTTTTGCAACAATACTGATGCTGGGGGAGTCTTGGTAATAAAGGTAAAGCTTCTGTCTGCATAGACTGTAATGACCACCGGTATGGGTAGTCCAGGCTCAACGCTCTGGGTTTCAGCATTGAACGCCTTACAGAATTCCATGATGTTGACGCCATGTTGTCCAAGGGCTGGACCAACTGGCGGGCTTGGGTTGGCTTTTCCCGCGCCAACTTGCAGCTTGATGTAAGCAAGTACTTTCTTAGCCATTTTAATATCTCCTTGGGTGCAAACGCTCAACCAATTGGTTAGCTCCCCTGCCCACCTTATACATGGCTAGATGTATAAGGATCGATTGAAACAATTGGGGGTCGACCCCAATTGACTAGCTTTTTTCTACTTGTCCAAACTCGAGTTCGACTGGTGTAGAACGACCAAAAATCAATACTGCAACGCGCAAACGACTCTTTTCGTAGTTAACTTCTTCAACAGTACCAGTGAAGTCATTGAATGGACCGTCAGTAACACGAACCATCTCACCCGGCTCATAAATAGTTTTATGTGTAGGTGTTTCTTCACTATCTTCCATGCGCTGAAGAATCTTGTTTGCTTCTTTATCGCTAATAGGCGCTGGTTTTTCAGCAGTGCCGCCAATGAATCCCATCACCCTTGGAGTGTCTTTTACCAAGTGCCAGGTATCATCATTTAACTCCATATGAACAAGCACATAGCCAGGAAAGAACTTTCTTTCGCTCTTTCGCTTTTGGCCCGCTCGCATCTCAACCACTTCTTCAGTGGGCACAAGGACTTCGTCGAAATAGTCATCCATGCCTCGCAGCGAAATTCGCTCTCGCAAAGCAAGCATGACCTTTTTCTCATAGCCCGAGTAAGCGTGGACCACATACCAGCGTTTAGCCATTGAATTCCTCTAACCTATTATGCTCGAAACCACGCCGTTCAGTCCCCAGTCCAGTAACCAGAGGATCAGGGCCACGATAAAAATTACGATCAATACGACGATCGTGGTTTGAGTTGTTTCTTGCCTTGTTGGCCATACAACTTTTCGAATCTCTACGCGCGCTTCCAGGCATAGATGTACAAATGCCCGGCCACGTTCAGTCTGCGCACCGACCCATCCTGCAATACCGGCTGCAAGCAATAAGCCCACAGCGCGCAGATATACGGGCTCAGTCGCAAAATAGGAATTGGCATAGACAGCCGCGGCCACAATAACGGCCACGATGGCCCATTTCAGCCAATCCAGATTACTACTTTGATTTTCAATTTTTTCTGCCATATCTACTTACGCGTTTTGCGGTGCTCTCAGTTACCCGTACTACCTGCCATATTGGCAGGCCAGGAGGGAATCGAACCCCCAACCTGCGGTTTTGGAGACCGCTGCTCTGCCAATTGAGCTACTGGCCTACTTAACTCAAAAAAGAAGCACACGCCCAATCGCTCATGTGTAATGCTTCTTAAACTCTGTGAACAGTTGCCTTCAAAGCCACTGCCCCACTAATGTCATTGCCCGGAAAGCCAATCGAGGAGACAACCCGATAAGTTACAGGACGTACTCAGCGCTTTCGCGCACTGCTTCTACGGAGGCAAAATCACCCGCCGTTTAACTTTGTCTTTAATCTTTCAGGCCCGAACTAAATCAAACCCAAGAAGTCTCTAATAATCATCCGCGCGGTGATGACTCGAACAGCGCGCGAGAGTTTGCAGATCAAGGCGAAAGTGGTTTTTGAGCGGGGAGCATACAAGAAGTATGTGACCCGTTCGAAAAGCGCTTTCAACGCAGAGCTGCAAGCTCGCAGCCGCTGCGTTTCCATTGAAGCAGCCGCTGCGTCCCTAGAGACGACTAAGCCGAAACCACCTTTAAGAGGTGGTTTCGGCTTTGAGTAACTCAATCAAATAGTTTATTCGATAATCTTGGATACAACGCCGGCGCCGACGGTACGACCACCTTCGCGGATAGCGAAGCGAAGACCCTCATCCATGGCGATAGGTGCAATCAGGTCAACAACCATCTTGATGTTATCGCCAGGCATAACCATCTCAACGCCTTCTGGCAACTCAACGTTACCG
>Ga0182075_1040734_pt1 | contig 15748 bp, 10 predicted proteins | sample 071ome_FD_136017 | JGI IMG/M metagenome (GOLD analysis project Ga0182075, IMG submission 136017) | Metatranscriptome of coastal salt marsh microbial communities from the Groves Creek Marsh, Georgia, USA - 071407BT (Metagenome... | ecosystem: Environmental > Aquatic > Marine > Intertidal zone >... | reverse complement strand
TGTGCCGCGACCGGAGATGCTGAAAACATCTTCAATTGGCATCAAGAAGGGCTGATCAACCGGACGGTCAGGTAACGGAATCCACTCGTCTACGCTGGACATGAGTTCGTCGATCGCTCCCGTACCAGTCGGTCCATCATTTCCTTCAACAGCGGCCAATGCTGAACCGCGAATAACGGGCGTATCGTCTCCCTCAAAACCGTACTCGTTTAGCAGGTCACGAGTTTCTAACTCAACTAGGTCGAGTAGTTCCTCGTCATCAACCTGGTCAACTTTGTTCAAGAAGACACAAATGCGAGGCACGTTAACCTGGCGTGCGAGCAGGATGTGCTCACGAGTCTGAATCATGGGACCATCAGCAGCGCTAACAACCAAGATAGCACCGTCCATCTGAGCAGCACCGGTTATCATGTTCTTGATATAATCGGCGTGACCAGGACAGTCGACGTGAGCATAGTGACGATTCTCCGTCTCATATTCCTGGTGAGAAACGTTGATTGTTACCCCACGCGCTTTTTCTTCTGGGGCATTATCAATCTCGTCAATACCCTTAGCTTGAGCCAAGCCCTTGCTGGCCAAGTGATTCGTAATGGCCGCAGTAAGGGTGGTCTTTCCGTGGTCGACGTGGCCGATCGTACCGATGTTTACGTGAGGCTTATTGCGCTCAAATTGTTCCTTGGCCATTTCTCCGATCCTCTCCTTATACGTTAAAAGCTCTACGGTGTTTAGCTGTCTTTTCCATTGACTTTGGCGATAATCGCCTCAGTTACATTGCGAGGCACCTCGCTATACTTGGCAAACTGCAAGGTAAAAGCTGCACGTCCCTGAGTAAGTGAACGCAAACGCGTCGCGTAACCAAACGTTTCACTCAGTGGAATAAAGGCCTTTATGACCTGAGCATCTGAACGTTGGTTCATACCTTGAACCTCTCCACGATGAGAGTTCAGATCTCCCATGACATCGCCCAGATATTGCTCTGGCACAACCACTTCAAGATCCATTATGGGTTCCATCAGATACGGGTCGGACTTGGACGCCCCATCTTTAAAGCCCATCGAACCGGCAACCTTAAATGCCATTTCCGATGAATCGACTGCATGCGAAGAGCCATCAACGAGCGTAACTTTGACATCTTCGATCGGGTATCCGGCAACAGGTCCGGTCGTCATCGCCTCGGCGATGCCATCGTGTGCAGGCTTAATAAATTCGCGCGGAACATTGCCGCCAACGACCTTAGACTCGAAGACAAGTCCCGTTCCTGGTTCGCCAGGCTCAATTTCCAACTCAACGTGACCAAACTGACCACGACCTCCTGACTGACGTACGAAACGGCCCGTTCCATGAGCCGGATTGCGAAGCCCCTCTTTGTAGGCGACCTGCGGCTGCCCAACGTTGGCTTCAACCTTAAACTCACGAAATAACCGATCAATCAAGATCTCTAAGTGTAACTCACCCATACCCGACATGACCGTCTGTCCAGTCTCGTCGTCGACTTTAACCTTAAAGGTCGGATCCTCTTCACTCAGTTTGGCAAGAGCGACATGTAACTGTTCTTGATCCGCGCGAGTCTTGGGCTCTATCGCCACGTGGATAACAGGCTCTGCAAATTCAATCTTTTCAAGTATGATGGGATTGCCCTCGTCGCAAAGCGTATCTCCCGTCGTCGTATCCTTTAATCCGACGAGTGCAACGATATCACCCGCATAGGCCTGTTTTAGCTCTGTTCGGTCATTGGCATGCATCTCCACTAGACGAGAAACGCGCTCTCTCTTCTCAGTCATAGCGTTGTATACGTAGGATCCCGCTTCAATAACGCCGGAGTATATGCGTGCAAAGGTCAAGCGCCCCACAAAGGGATCCGTCATGACCTTAAAAGCCAAAGCTGCAAAAGGCGCACCATCATCGGTCTTGCGGATGGCTTCATCCTCAGACTTTGGCAACGTTCCATGCGTCTCACCGATGTCCGCTGGAGAAGGAAGGTAGTAGATTACCGCATCCAACAGTCGCTGAACGCCCTTGTATTTGTAGGCGCTACCGCAAGCAACCGGTACGGCCTTCAGAGAAACAGTCGCTTGGCGCAACGCCGAGCGAATCTCTTCCGGACTAATATCTTCGCCCTCAAGAAACTTTTCCAACAGGCCGTCATCAAACTCTGCGACAGCATCAAGCATCTTTTCTCTGTACTCTAACGCCTGAGGCATCAAATCTTCGGGAATTTCTCCCTCGACAAAAGTCGATCCCTGCGATGATTCCTCAAACGTGACCGCTATCATCTCAATTAGGTCGATCATGCCGTTGAACGTCTCGCCCGACCCAATCGGCAACTGAATGGGAACAAAGTTGCTGCGGAGGCGTTCTTCTAACATACCAAGGACTTTGTAGAAATCGGCGCCGCTGCGGTCCATCTTATTCACGAAAGCAATCCGTGGCACTTCATACTTGTCAGCCTGTCGCCATACCGTTTCCGATTGGGGTTCTACGCCCCCCACAGCACAAAAGACACCAATGGCACCATCCAAGACGCGCAGCGAACGCTCTACCTCGGCAGTGAAGTCTACGTGGCCGGGTGTATCAATGATATTGACGCGATGATCTTTCCACTCACAGGCGGTTGCAGCGGATGTGATCGTGATACCGCGCTCCCTCTCCTGCTCCATCCAGTCCATGGTTGCTGTGCCCTCATGGACTTCTCCCATGCGATGCAGTCGTCCCGTATAGTACAGGATACGTTCTGTCGTCGTCGTTTTACCCGCATCAATATGGGCGGCAATGCCGATATTTCGGGTTTTTTCAAGTGAAAATTGACGTGCCATCTTCTCTAATCGCCTCTTTAAAATCTGTAATGAGCAAAAGCTTTGTTGGCTTCTGCCATGCGGTGGACGTCATCACGCATTCGGACGGCGCCCCCCTCCCCTTTAGATGCTGCTATAAACTCGTTGGCTAATCGCTCGGCCATAGTCCGCTCGGAACGCTCACGGGCAAACCGAATCAACCAACGAATGGAGCGAGCAGTGCGTTCATCGGGGCGAACCTCCACTGGCACTTGGTAAGTCTGACCACCCACGCGACGTGATTTGACCATAACCATTGGCTTGGCGTTCTCAAGAGCCTTCTGAAAGATATCGATGGCATCTTGACCAGCACGCTCTTCGACCAAATCAATTGCGAGATAAAAGATGCGCTCAGCAACGCTGCGCTTCCCCTGCTTCATCAAGGAGTTAATAAAACGAGCTGCCAACACATTATTGAACTTTGGATCCGGTAGTAACTTGCGCTTAATAGCTTTTTTTGCGACGCGACATAATTCCCTCTTATCAGCCCTTAATCCGGTCTGCGAGCGCCGTACTTCGAACGCCCTTGTTTGCGATCAGCTACGCCGGTGGCATCCAATACGCCCCGCACGATATGGTAGCGCACACCCGGACAATCCTTGATGCGCCCCCCTCGTACTAAGACGATGGAGTGCTCTTGAAGCGTGTGTCCTTCACCGGGAACATAGGCGGTAACTTCAATGCCGGTAGTGAGTCGTACGCGCGCCATTTTGCGCAATGCAGAGTTAGGCTTCTTCGGCGTCGTCGTGAAAACACGCGTGCAAACACCGCGACGCTGTGGGCAACTTTCAAGCGCTGGAGCGTCTGTCTTTTTCAGCGTTTTGCTTCGGCCCTTTCGGACCAGTTGGCTAATTGTCGGCAAAGCCTATTTTCTCCCTTTATTGCACATAAATAGCAAACTCATAAGGTAAATGCACATCAAATAACTGTCAATACTTTATTCGTCAAGAACACCGGTTTCTTCACTGGTAACGACCCCTTGGCCATCTTCGGGAATTCCAACTTCTTCATCCCCTGTTCCAATTAGGTCTTCATAGCCAGCACCGCGATAAATATCTGACCCCGTTCCGGCAGGAATAAGGCGTCCAATAATGACGTTTTCCTTCAAGCCACGCAGGTGGTCAACCTTACCCTGTACTGCCGCTTCTGTGAGTACGCGAGTCGTTTCCTGGAAAGAAGCAGCAGATATAAAGCTATCTGTGCGCAGCGATGCACGTGTGATACCGAGCAAGATCGGCTGACAGGTTGCAGGATCTCCACCTTCCCCCAGGACCTTCTCGTTCTCTTTGTTGAAACGAATCTTATCAACCTCCTCACCTTCGAGAAAGTTGGTATCACCCGGATCAATTATCTTCACTTTCTGAAGCATCTGACGAACAATCGTTTCAATATGCTTGTCATTGATATCTACAGCCTGCAGGCGGTATACATCCTGGATCTCATTCACCAAGTATTCTTGAACTTTGTGCGTACCTTGGACCTTTAGAATATCATGAGGATTGACCGAACCTTCAGATAGACGTTCACCAGCAACAACCCGGTCTCCCTCATGCACTCTCAAGTGCTTCCCGTATGGCACCAGGTATTTCTTTTCTTCCTCGTCAATGGAAGTTACGATCAGTTCGCGGTTACCTCGTACTATACCACCAAAACGCACCGTTCCATCAATCTCGGAAATAACCGCCGGCTCTTTGGGCCGACGCGCTTCAAAAAGCTCCGCAACGCGGGGCAAACCACCCGTAATGTCACGCGTCTTTGATCGCTCACGAGGAATCTTGACAAGGACTTGGCCCGGTTGAATATCAGATTCATCCGAAACCAACAAACGAGCCCCAACGGGAATATGATAAGAGCGCGTTCCTTTTTCATCGCTGGAAATCTCGATGAGAGGATTCAGCGTACGGTCGCGCTGCTCCACGATGGTCCGAGTACTCATACCCGTGGTCTCTTCAAACTCTTCACGCATCGTGACGCCGTCGATGATATCTACAAAGCGCACCGAACCCGAACGATCTGAGACAATCACATTGCTGTAGGGATCCCACTCATAAAGCACTGAGTCTGATTCAACGTCTTGACCATCCACGACCTTCAGCAGGGCCCCGTAAGGGACGACGATGCGTGAACGAACCCGGTTCTGCTCGTCGAGCAGTTCGATTTCGCCGTTGCGTCCCAGCACAGTAGTACCCAAATCAGGGTTTTCTACAGTATCCACGTTTACAAAGTTAACGGTACCAACGCGACGAGCTAGGATCTGCGAGTTCTCGGCGATTCGGCTAGCGGTGCCGCCGATGTGGAACGTGCGCAACGTAAGCTGTGTGCCAGGCTCACCAATACTCTGCGCAGCCACCACTCCCACAGCCTCACCGATATTGACCAACTGACCGGTCGCCATGTTACGCCCGTAGCAATTGGCGCACACACCGCGATCCGATTCGCAGTTCAATACCGATCGAATCAGCACTTCTTCCACGTCTTCAGCTTGAGCAATGCGGTGTGCATCAGCTTCATCTACCAGTTTGCCCAATTCCATGACGACTTCGCCGTTGGCATCAATGACGTCTTCTTGCAGCACGCGACCGACGATCCGGTCAGCCAAAGGCTGAATAACTTCTTCACCGTCTTTTAAAGCACCGACCCACAGCCCTTGACTCGTACCACAGTCGATTTCGCTTATAACGACATCTTGAGCAACATCTACCATACGACGCGTCAAATAACCAGCTTCGGCGGTCTTCAGAGCCGTATCCGCCAGTCCCTTGCGGGCTCCGTGCGTTGAGATAAAGTATTCCAGCACCGAGAGACCCTCTTTGAAAGAGGCGATGATGGGCGTTTCAATAATCTCCCCAACGGCACCTGTCAGCTTTTTCTGAGGCTTGTTCATCAAGCCACGCATTCCGCCCAACTGCTTGATCTGGTCTTCGCTACCGCGAGCACCGGAATCCTTCATTATGTAGACTGAGTTGAAACCATCCTCTGCGGCCTCTAAGGTACCCTGTACGGCGCGGGATACGCTCGAAGTTGCATGTGTCCATACATCGATAATCTTGTTGTAGCGTTCACCGTCGGTAATGATACCGTTGGCGTACTGATCGCGTATCTTCTCGACCTCGCCCAAGGCCTCGTCTATGAGGTCCGTCTTGGCATCCGGCACAACTACGTCATCGATAGAGATAGTGATGCCTGCCATCGTAGCATAGTTGTAGCCAACGCGTTTCAGGCTGTCGACAAACTCGGCGGTCTGCCGATTACCCAGCAAACGATGTACGTCGGACGTGATCTTCTTTATGTCACCTTTGTCAATAGTGCGGTTGATAAAGCCGATCTCGGAAGGAAGCACTTCATTGAAGATCAGCCTACCAACAGTCGTATCGATTATTTCACCCTCGACACGCACCTTGATAGGTTGATGTAAGGTTATACAATCCGATTCATAGGCTGAGCGTGCATCCAACACGTTAGCAAAGCAACGATCTTCTTTTTCGGCCTCGCTGAAGCGCACTTTCGTCAAGTAGTAACAACCCAACACAATATCCTGCGGGTTATCCATGATAACTGGCTCACCATCAGCCGGTTTGAGGATATTGTTTGCGGCGAGCATGAGCATACGGGCCTCAATTTGAGCTTCGAACGACAGCGGGACGTGCACCGCCATCTGGTCTCCGTCAAAATCGGCGTTGAATGCAGCACACACTAATGGATGCAGACGGATCGCTTTACCTTCTACAAGACTGGGCTGAAAAGCCTGAATGCCAAGTCGATGCAGTGTCGGCGCTCTGTTTAGCAGAACGCAGTGGTCTTGGATAATCTCTTCGAGAATATCCCAGACTTCAGGGCGCTCGCGCTCGACCAATTTCTTGGCGCTCTTGACGGTCTGAACCAAACCTTTTTCTTCAAGTTTTTTGATTACAAATGGCTTAAATAATTCCAACGCCATACTCTTGGGCAAGCCGCACTGATGTAACTTCAGTTCGGGGCCAACAACAATGACCGAACGTCCCGAATAATCGACGCGCTTACCCAACAGGTTTTGACGAAAACGGCCCTGTTTCCCCTTTAGCAAATCGCTAAGAGATTTGAGAGAGCGGTTACCATCGCCACGCACCGCACGTGACCGACGTCCATTGTCAAAGAGTGCGTCGACTGCTTCCTGCAGCATGCGCTTCTCGTTGCGCAAAATAACCTCAGGAGCCTTAATCTGAATAAGCTTCTTAAGCCTGTTATTCCGGTTGATCACCCGACGGTACAGATCGTTCAAATCCGACGTGGCAAACCTCCCACCTTCGAGTGGGACAAGCGGGCGTAAATCCGGTGGAATCACAGGAATGTTATCCAATATCATCCATTCAGGACGATTCTCGGACTGGCGAAAGGCCTCGACCACCTTGAGGCGCTTTAACGCTTCCTGTTTCCTCTGCACGGAGGTTTCCATGCGAACCTGCGTCCGCAGTTCTGCAGAGAGTTCTTCAATATCAATCTCGGCCAGCAGATTCATTACGGCGGGCGCGCCCATATCGACCTCAGGATCGTATCCCTCTTCCTGCAGATCGATCAGCTCTTCCTCGGTGAGGAGTTGAAAGCGTTCGACGTCGGGTGCATCCTTGGGGTCGGATACGACATAAGACTCGTAATAGAGAACGCGCTCTAAATTACGCATCGATATGTCGAGCAGTGCACCGATCCGAGATGGGAGTGACTTAAAATACCAGATGTGAGATACGGGAACTGCCAGTTCGATATGACCGAGTCGCTCACGACGAACCTTTGCTTGCGTAACTTCAACGCCACAGCGATCACATACAACACCCCGGTAACGAATGCCCTTGTATTTGCCACAGTGGCAGTTCCAGTCTTTAACCGGCCCAAATATACGTTCGCAAAATAGGCCATCACGCTCTGGCTTAAACGAGCGATAGTTAATGGTCTCGGGTTTAGTCACCTCTCCATGCGACCACGCTCGAATGGTATCGGGCGAAGCCAACTGGATGCGAATCGAGTCGAAATCTGTTGGTTTTCTTGATGCACTAGCGGTCTTTAACACATCAGCCCCCTTTGCGTATAGACCTTTGCGGATCCGCTCAGATTAGTAAGTTTCAATGAGTCTGCTATCTTCTAGAATGACGTCAAGGCAAAGGCTCTGAAGCTCTTTAACCAAGACGTTGAAAGATTCAGGTATACCCGGTTCAGGCGGATTATCTCCCTTGACGATCGCTTCGTAAATTTTTGATCTACCAGCAACGTCATCGGATTTAACCGTCAACATTTCCTGCAACGTGTATGCCGCACCGTATGCTTCCAAAGCCCAAACTTCCATCTCACCAAAGCGCTGGCCTCCAAACTGCGCTTTTCCACCCAGTGGCTGCTGCGTAACCAGTGAATATGGTCCAATTGAACGAGCATGGATCTTATCCGCCACAAGGTGGGACAACTTGAGCATGTATATGTAGCCAACGGTAACCCGCTTATCCAACTTGTCTCCCGTTCGACCATCATACAACACTTGCTTTCCATCTTCGGCTAAGCCAGCATCCTTCAGAAGTCCCTTGACCTCGCCCAGAGCAGCACCATCAAATACGGGCGTAGCGACATGCATTCCGAGTGCGCTAGCAGCCATACCTAAGTGCGTTTCAAAAATCTGCCCGAGGTTCATACGCGACGGTACACCAAGCGGATTGAGGACGATATCAACAGGCCTACCGTCCTCTCCAAAAGGCATATCCTCTTCGGGAGCGATGTGGGCGACAACACCCTTATTCCCGTGGCGGCCTGCCATCTTATCGCCTACCGACAGCTTGCGTTTCTTAGCCACGTACACCTTTACGAGTTGAGCAATACCTGGAGGAAGCTCATCGCCGCGAGTTAGGCGCTCCACGTCACGCTCTTTCTGCTCGTCTGCCAGCTGCAACTGTTCTCCGGCATACCGCAACAACTGGTCGACGCGCGCATCTACATCATCGTCTCCGGTCCAACCATCCTCCGGAACCACAGACGTGAAATCAATGCGCTCCAGCAGGCGTTCGCTCATCTGAGTGCCCTCGCGAACCACGACACTTTCATCTTCTACGGAGCGCAAACGTCCCAGCTTTTGGTCACCAATAATCTCAATCAGCATCTGATTGCGTTCACTGAGAAGGCGCTCTTTTTTGCTTTCTGCTTCGGCCTCTATCTCAGCGATGGCATTTTTCTCTTTGCGACGAGAAGTTTCGCTTCTCTCTTTTCGAGAAAAAACCTTGCGATCAATTACCACGCCCTCCATACCAGGAGGAGCTTTAAGCGAGGCATCTCTAACATCTCCGGCCTTCTCACCGAAAATCGCTCGCAGTAGACGCTCTTCTGGAGAGAGTTCACTTTCGCCTTTAGGAGTGACTTTACCAACCAGAATATCGCCGGGACCAACTTCGGCTCCCACGCGTATGATGCCCTCATCATCCAAGTTCCGAACCGCTGTTTCACTCACATTGGGAATCTCGCGCGTTATTTCTTCCTGACCACGCTTGGTATCCCGCACCTGAAGCTCAAATTCTTCTATGTGAATTGAGGTGAACACATCACGCTTGAGCAGACGCTCGCTGATGATTATGGCATCCTCAAAGTTATAACCGTTCCAAGGCATAAATGCGACGCGTACGTTCATGCCTAATGCAAGGTCTCCGCGCTCTGTAGCGGCCCCGTCTGCAAGTGGATCTCCCTTGCCAACCTTGTCCCCCACCTTAACTAGCGGCCGCTGATTAATACAGCAATCCTGATTAGAGCGGGAAAATTTTGTGAGCTTATACTCATCCGTATCGGCCATATCCAGCGGAGTAAGCGGCGTGCTGTGTTTCTTATCGCGCTGAACCACAATACGGTTTGCACTCACATTGACGACCTGCCCCGGATTCCGAGCGACGATTACCGCACCTGAATCACGAGCAACCTTGCCTTCCATACCCGTTCCGACAAAAGGGGCCTGCGTAAAAAGCAGTGGCACCGCTTGACGCTGCATGTTTGATCCCATTAGCGCACGGTTTGCATCGTCGTGTTCGAGGAACGGAATAAGTGCGGCTGCGGCACTAACCAACTGTTTGGGCGACACATCCATATACTCGAGTTCGTCGGGCGTGACCATTGGATAGTCATCGCGACGACGCGCTTTTACGAGTGGATTGACATAATTGCCCTTATCGTCAATAGGCGCATTTGCCTGGGCGATGGTATACTTATCCTCTTCGGCTGCAGTAAGGAACTCTATTTCATTTGTTACGCGTCCGTTAACAACCTTGCGGTAGGGCGTTTCCAAAAACCCGAACGCGTTAACGCGAGCATACGTGCTCAACGAAGAAATTAGACCAATATTCGGACCTTCGGGCGTCTCTATAGGACAGATACGACCATAGTGAGTGTAGTGCACATCGCGTACTTCAAAACCTGCGCGATCACGGCTCAGTCCACCTGGCCCTAACGCACTTAAACGACGCTTGTGCGTAAGCTCGTCAAGTGGGTTAGTCTGCTGCATAAACTGCGAAAGCTGACTAGACCCGAAAAACGCCTGGACTACCGTCGAAACGGTGCGTGCATTAACCAAGTCATGCGGAGTAACCTGATCCTCATCGCGCAGACTCATTCGCTCTCGAATCGTGCGCGACATGCGCGTTAAACCAATGCTGAACTGGTTGGCAAGCAGTTCCCCCACCAAACGCACGCGGCGGTTGCCGAGATGATCAATATCGTCAGTGTTACCCTGCCCGACACGCAATCCCATGAGGTAGCGAATAATCGAGAGAAAATCTTCCATATACAAAATGGTGCTCTCGAATGGAATTCCAACATCCAATCGCCGGTTAATACGATATCGCCCAACGTCACCCAGATTGTAACGCTTAGGTTGGAAGAAGAGGCGCTCAAGCAGTCCGCGCGCCGTTTCAATATTGGGGGGATCTCCGGGGCGAAGCAGGTTGTAGACGCGCGTTAAGGCATCTTCTTCCCCTTCACTCGGGTCCTTGTTGAGCGTGTTCTCCATAATGCCCGGATCGTTTCCTTCCGGAGCAACTAAAGCGGTGATCTTCTTAATCCCAGCCTCTTGGAGTGCGGTAACTTTTTCATCGGTAATTAGGTCATGAGCCTCAAGTATAATTTCACCAGTGCTCTTGTTGACTACATCATTGCCCGCATTGTGACGGCCAGCCAACTCTTCATCAACTGAGACTTCGACATCGTCGCGGAAAAGGCTTAAGACTTCGCCTTCTTTCGAGAAGCCAAGCGCCTTGAGTAGAAGCGTTACGGGTAGCTTACGGCGTCGATCAATGTGGACATACATGATATCGTTTATGTCCATACTAAACTCAAGCCATGGCCCCTTGGCAGGCAAAATGCGAGCTGAATAAAGATCCTTACCGTTCGGGTGCACCGTTTCGTCGAAAAAGACCCCAGGTGACCGATGCAGTTGACTTACCACAACGCGCTCAGCGCCGTTGACAATGAAGGTGCCTTGATTTGTCATAAGCGGCAGTTCGCCCAAAAAGACGGACTGCTCAACAATGTCCTTAACGGGCTTGTCTGCACTCTCCTTATCCCGCGTGACCAATCGCAGCGTGGCGCGTAGAGGCGCTGCGAACGTCATACCGCGCTCGCGGCACTCTTCCTCACTGTAGCGTGGGTTGCCAATGGAATAATCAACGTACTCAAGCGAGAAAATCCCTTGGGCGTCCGTAACGGGAAAAATACTCTCAAAAACCAGATGCAACCCTCTGCGCTGGCGCCGCCTTGGCGCTACACCCAACTGCAGAAAATCCTGGTAGGAGTCGATCTGCACCGAGAGTAGATTCGGCATCTCCACAACTTCTTTGATCTTACCGAAAGAGTGCCTCTCAATACTGCCGTCAGTCTTGGCCAAAGTCAAAACTCCTTATTGCTAGTTAAGGCAAAATCTCATGGAGACACCTGCTTCCTCACCGAAAGGGAAGCTGGCGAACCATGAGCTTTAATTAATTACCGCAAAATGCAGAATATATACGGAGAAAATCAATGAAAGTGCCTATGAACAAACCCTCTACTTGATCTCGACCGTAGCGCCGGCTTCCTGCAGGCGATTCTGAATGTCCTCAGCTTCGTCCTTGCTGACGCCTTCTTTGACAGCCTTGGGTGCTTCATCAACCATGGCCTTAGCCTCTTTCAAGCCCAGACTGGTAATTTCGCGTACGACCTTGATGACCTGAATCTTCTTATCGCCGGCACCTGAGAGGATTACGTCAAAAGAATCCTTCTCTTCAGCGGCAGCCTCACCACCACCTGCCGCGGCAGCACCACCAGCCATCATAACGGGCGCGGCTGCAGATACGCCAAACTTGTCCTCTAACGCCTTGACCAAATCGGCCAGTTCCAAAACCGTCAAGCCGCCGATCGTCTCAATAATCTCAGCAACCTTTTCGCTGGTTGTCGTTTCTTCACTCATTTGTCCAGACCTCCTAAGGGATTTGCGGATAATTTCGAAAACTGTTTATGAGTACAGGCTTACTCTGCATCGCCTGTTTTTTGTTTTTCTTCGATGGCTGCAACTACGCCAACCAAATTGCGCAACAGACCGTTCAGAACGCCCGCCAAACCATACATCGGGCTCTGAACGCTTCCCAAAACTTTACCCAAGAGCTCTTCGCGCGACGGCAACTTGGACAAAACTTTTATTTCTTCGGGAGACAGAACTCGGCCGTCCATGAAACCCGTTTTTATAGAGAAGGTATCGTCCTCCTCATCGGCGAAGTCTTGTAAGATCTTAGCCGGGGCAATTGGATCCTCGTTTGTAAAGGCTATAGCAGTTGGACCGATCAGATGTTCATCCAAGCCAGAGATCCCGGCCTCTGCAGCAGCCCGTTTCGCCAACCTGTTTTTAACAACCTGATAGCCCACTTCAGCCTCGCGCAGCTTGTTCCGTAAGCCCGTAACCTTAGCCACATCCAGCCCTGTAAAATCAGCCAGGTAAATGGCCTTAGCATTGGACATTGCTGCGGTTAACTCTTCAACCTTATCTACTTTTTCCGACGTAGGCATTGTAGTTCCTTATCTAACTCAAGCGCTGTCTGGCTTAGGCTGCCAGCTGCGAGCGATCAATTTTGATTCCTGGTCCCATGGCCGAAGACAGAACGCACTTGTTAACGAACTGCCCCTTAGCAGCGGCTGGCTTGGCACGCATAATCGCCTCGGTGAATGCTTTAACGTTCTCGACGAGCGATTCTGCTTCAAATGAAAGCTTACCAACGGCAGCCTGCGCATTATTGCCGGATTTGCTGTCAGCCCGGTATTCTACGCGGCCAGCTTTGGCATCGCGAACAGCCTGCCCAACTTCGCGAGTAACAGTCCCCGTTTTCGGGTTAGGCATCAACCCACGAGGCCCTAAAACGCGACCCAACTTACCAACTTGACCCATCATGTCAGGCGAGGCTACGACCAAATCGAAGTCGAGCCATCCTCCTTCAATCTTAGCGACAAGATCTGCTCCACCAACGTAATCAGCACCGGCCTCTTCGGCTTCCTGCGCAATTTCTCCCTGCGCGATTACCAAAACGCGGATGTCTTTTCCCGTGCCATGCGGCAACATGACTGTACCACGCAAGATTTGATCAGCTTGACGACCATCAATCCCCAGATTGAGCGTAATCTCAACCGTTTGGTCAAACTTCAGCGCGGGAAAGCTCTTGAGCAAACCAACAGCTTCCTCAATAGTATATGCCTTGTCGCGATCTACGTTTTCCAACGCCTGCGAATATTTTTTACTTCTGGCCATAACCGTAATCCTCTCGTTCTATCTTCGGCGCTATTCTACCAACAACCCCATACTACGAGCAGTTCCTGCAATCATGGACATGGCAGACTCAATCGATGAGGCATTCAAATCCGGCATTTTCAACTCGGCAATTTCTCTAACCTGGCTGGGTGAGACCTTCCCGACCTTGTCCCTGTTGGGAACTCCAGACCCCTTACTGAGCTTGGCTGCCCTCAAGAGCAGGACTGCAGCAGGAGGCGTCTTAGTAATGAAAGAGAAACTGCGATCTGCGTAGACAGTGATAACAACGGGAATGACTAAACCCGCCTGTTCTTGAGTCTGCGCATTGAATGCCTTGCAGAACTCCATAATATTCACGCCGTGCTGGCCAAGTGCAGGACCTACAGGCGGGGTCGGATTGGCCTGACCTGCCGGCACCTGCAATTTAATCTGTGCAACTTCCTTTTTCGCCATGGGACGAAAACCCCTTCTCTAATCAGGTTGTTTCTTCAACTGGTTCGACTTGTAGCACATCGAGTTCTACAGAAGTACCCCGGCCGAATATGCTTACGGTTACCTTGAGGCGCCGCTTTTCAGGCAATACCTCTTGGACGGTGCCAACGAAATCCTTAAAAGGCCCATCATTGACTTTGACCTGCTCACCCACCACAAACGGAATCTCTTCAATTTCCTGATCTTTCCGCTTGTCTATATGTCCGAGGATGTGATCGATTTCCTCCGGGCGAAGCGGCTGCGGCTTACGCGCGGGTCCGACAAAGTTGGTCACACCCGGAATATTGGTCACGAGATGCCATGCATCTTTGGACATTTCCATCTCAATAAGCACGTAACTAGGCAGAAAACGCTTTTTGATTACCCTCTTTTTACCGCCGCGCAGCTCGACTACTTCTTCTGTAGGCACAACGATCTGTCCGATAGCTCCATCTGCCGCATCGGATTCAATGAGCGTATCTATATACGTCTTTACCTTGTTCTCATGTCCTGAGTAGGTATGCAGAGCATACCAGCGCTTTGCCATCTGAACTTCCATCGCTCAGCTTTCCTCAACCCAAAGGGATTCAGAAAAGCGCGTACCAATTATTGGATTATGAACTATCCGAGAATAATTCCTCGGATAAACGATATGACTAAGTCGAAAAGCCCTATGAGAACTGCAAACGCGGCAGAGAATACCAAAACGACATACGTCGAATTGAGCAGCTCTTCACGCGTTGGCCAACTGACCTTCTCAAACTCAGCTCGGACATCTTTACTAAAGTTTGTTAACTTTGCCCACATTACCTATTTAACCGTTTCCCAAGCAGCGTAAAAATGGCAGGGCCGGCAGGACTTGAACCTGCAACCGCCGGTTTTGGAGACCGGAGCTCTACCAATTGAGCTACGACCCTACCCTTTTAACGGGTCTCCTTATGAGCGTGGTGTTTGCGGCAGAACCGGCAGTACTTCTTGTACTCAACTCTACCCGGTTGGGTCCTGCGGTTCTTGGTTGCAGTGTAGTTACGACGACTGCACCCTTCGCATTCCAATGTTATTTGCTCTCTCGGCATGATTACTCACAGTCTGTCAGTGTACTAAGGAAGACTTCTATTTTCTGGAGCCGATGACCAGGTTTGAACTGGTGACCTCATCCTTACCAAGGATGCGCTCTACCAACTGAGCTACATCGGCTAAAAATCGGCCGAAACTTAGTGGAGCGGGAGACGGGAGTCGAACCCGCGACATCAAGCTTGGAAGGCTTGCGCTCTGCCAACTGAGCTACTCCCGCGCACGCAGTTCTATTCACAAAAAACTCATGATAGACCGACAAAGATACGACTGGAATTTTAGTCTGTCAAGACTCTCACGACAAAGCGGCAGCATCCGTTAAAATAGGGAGGAATGCCGCCGCTAAGAGTACGTTCTTTATCAGAGGCGCTATGCACCTCTATGACTAGGTCATGCAGTCCGTCGCAGATCTTTCTCGGCCATCTTCGGCAAGTAATATTCGCTCATATAGTGCTTTTTACAAAAGCCACGAGACGAGTGTCGCTCTTCGCAACCGGGCACATCGCATACCTTTCGCCCGTATATACGCTCGCGCTCAGGGGTAAGCCGTCCATATCTACGCACCTGCTGGTAGTGACGAAAGCAATAGCCTTTTGCCACTTGTTCTTCTCGGCAG